>Ga0209254_10002580_pt1 | contig 16496 bp, 16 predicted proteins | sample FrelakmetDIP11DI_FD_187148 | JGI IMG/M metagenome (GOLD analysis project Ga0209254, IMG submission 187148) | Freshwater lake sediment microbial communities from the University of Notre Dame, USA, for methane emissions studies - DIP11 DI (SPAdes)... | ecosystem: Environmental > Aquatic >... | reverse complement strand
GCGACCCGCGGCAATGAAGAAGCCAAGGCCACGCTATGACGGCAGGAAATCCACCGGCCACGTGACCGTGATGGCGTCGACGTCCTTCGCACCGAAGTCGAACTGCCTGATGCGTGCGAGCAGCTTGCGCTCCAGGTCCGTCGACTTGAGTTCGCTCGACACGATGCGCAGGTCGGTCACCTGTCCCGCCGGCGCAATCTTGAGCTCGAGGACCACCTTGCCCTGCAGCGAGGGTTCCTCGCGCAGTGCGCGGTTGTAGATCGCATAGATCGCGCCCTTGTTGCGTTCGAACACCAGCTTGATCTCCTCGATGGAGCGCGAAGCCTTGCTGCTGCCGCCCCTTTGCAGCGTGCCGCCCGCACCGGCGCCCTGGCCGCCCCCGCTGCCGCTCGCCCCATGCGCCGTTCCCCCCGGACCGCCCCCACCGCGACCGCCGGCGACGCCTTCGACCAGCGTCGTCGAGCGGCCCGCCAGCCCGCCGCCGCCCGTGTCGCGGCTGTACGCGGCGGTGTTGATGCCGCCGCTGCCGCCCGTGACGTTGGATGTGATCAGTGATCGGGTCGGTACGCCGGGACCCTGCCCCGCTCCCACGCCCGGTCCGACGCCGGTACCAACCCCCGGCCCGGGCTTGATGTCCTTGTTCAGCTGCACCGCGGCCGGCGCCGCGTGCAACTCCGCGAGTTCGTTCTTCATCGCCAGCAGGCCCACTCCGGACGCCTTCGCCCGCGCGTTCTCGAGGCGCTCGCCCGGCGGCTTGTTGGCTTCCGGCCGGCGCGCCTCGACCACCTGCGCCTTCGGCTCGGCTTTCTGGACGTCGACTGGCTTCGCGGAAGGGACCGACTCCCTGTTCACCGGCTTCTCCGGCTTCGGCAGCACCGGCGCGGGCGGCTCGCGGTCGAGCAGCAGCTTCGCCAGTCGCGGCGGCAGCGGCTCGACCGTGGAGCGATCCGGCGGACGCACCGGCAGCCACGGCATCGCCACCGCGATTGCGAGAGAGATCAGCAGGACGGTCCTGAGGATGCGCTTGAAGCGCGCTTCGTCTTCGACGGAGACGGACCACGCAAGGACCGGCGAGTGCAGGTGCATGGCGGCGGAAACCATCAGTTGCCCGCCTTCTGCTGGACCGCGAACGACACATCGGTGAAGTCCGCGCGCGCGCTCGTCACCATGACCTTGCGCAGCAGGCGATAGGGGATCTCCTTGTCGCCCATGATCGTGATCGCCCTCTTCTGCGCCTCGTTCTTCGCGCGGATCGGCTGGCGGCTCGCCAGCAGGTCGAGTTCGGCCTTGAGCCCGGGAATGACGTCGCTTTGAGCGTTGATCACCTCGCGAACGGAGGCGACCTTGCGGCCGTCGACGATGATCTCGTCCTGGCTGACCATCACCACGACGGTCTCGCGCGGCATCTTCTCGGCCGTCGATTCGGGCAGCTTGATCGCCTTCGAGCTCGGCAGCACATCGGCCACGCCGGTGTTGATCAGCAGGAAGAAGATGAGGATGGTGAAGATGTCGATCAGCGACACTAGGTTGAGGTCGACCGACGACGTGTTGCGCATGCGGCGCTCGGCGCGCCTCTCGATGCCGGAGGCCCTCATCGCGCGGCCCCCGCGGCCTGCCGGACCGGCGCGTCGCCGATGGAGATGTCCGGGAACAGCGCCACTTCGACGACCTTCGCGCCCTGGACCTGCCGCCCGGCGCGCAGCGCGTCCATCACCTGCACCAGCACGTCGTACGGGACGTTGGGCTCGGGCAGCACCGTGGCGTCGGTCTTGTCCGGAAACCGCTCCTTGATGGTGCGTGCCAGCAGGCCCAGCGCCGCGATGTCATGGCGGCCCGACTCGGCGCGCGGAATCCGCTGGATCAGGCCACCGATGCGGTCGCCCACCTCGATGCCGTCGGCGCGAATGACCACCTCGAGGTTGAGCTTGTCCGCCGAGAGCCTCTCCAGCGCGCCGGTCGACTGAGCCGGCAGGGACAGGTCCACCACCGCAAGCCGCGAGAAGACGGCCGTGCTCAGGAGGAACGGCACCAGCACGACGATCAGGTTGATGAAGGCCGTGACGTCGAGCCCGGCGGGCTCGCGGCGCAATCTACGCAGGCGCATGCGGAGTGATCCTGGAATCGGTCGCGACGTTCCGCGCCGCTACTCGCCGGCCCGGCGAACCTCGGCCTTCAGGTTCATCCGCTGCGTCAGGTTCAGGAAGCTGATCTTTGCCGCTTCGAGGCTGTCGACGATCTCGGTGGCGCGCGCCTGCAGGAACGCGTGAATCAGCAGGAACGGGATCGCCACCATCAGCGCGAAGGCAGTGTTGTTCATCGCGATCGAGATCGACGCCGCCAGCAGTTCCGCCTTTTCGGCCGGATTGACGTTGGACACCGCCGTGAAGGCCTTGATCAGGCCGATGATGGTGCCGAGCAGGCCCACCAGCGTGATCACGTTGGCAAAGGTCGCAAGGTAGTGAGTGCGCTTCTCGAGCCGCGGCACGATTTCCATCATGCCTTCCTCCATCGCGGCGTCGAGGTCGTCGCGCCGATGCGGTGCCTTCAGCCGCTCGATGCCGTAGGTGACGATCTTGCCGATCGCCACGTCGGCCTCGCTCGCGAGCGCCTGCGCCTTGTCGAAGCGGCCGCCCTGCAGCAGCGGCAGCATCTTGTCCCACATCCGGCGGTTGTCCGTGCGCGCGCGGTGCAGGAAGATGAACCGCTCGATCGCGACCGCGAGGCCGAGCGCCATGATCAGGATGCTCGGGTAGATGAACATTCCGCTGTCCTGGAAGAACTTGACGACGGTGTCGAATGCGTTCATGAGTGGATCTCCGAAAACTGCTTTCTGATTGCCAAGTTCACTTCCGATCCGGCGTCGGCGCATTGCCCAGGGTCGCCGGACCGTTCGACCCGGCTGCGCGCGACTGCATCAGCCCGTCGTACCGCACCTGCCGTCGAAAGACGTCGCGATCGATCGGCGCCAGCGCCTCGTCGAGCACGCTGTCCAGCGGTCGGGCCGACAGATCGCCCGGCGCGGGCTTCTTCCACGGGACGATGTACAGAACCTTGGGCAGTTCGCGGTTACCGATGATCTGCGTGCGGTCGATGTCCGCGCGGTCCTGCGCCCACGCGCTGCAGGCCAATGCGCCGGTGAGAACGATAGTCGCGCGCATGGGAAGCGCTCGATGCCCGAAGAAACGCCGCTTCATCCCTGCTCCTTGAGTTGCGCTGCGTCCTTCTGCGTGCTGCGGTTCCGCAGATCGGTGATCCAGCGCTTCACCTGCTCGTCGTTGGGCTCGAGTTGCATGTAGCGATCGTAGAGTTCGAGCGCGCGCGCACCATCCCATAGATACAAGTCATACAAAATGCCGAGGTTCAGGACGGCGGAGCCGTAGGCGGCGTCGAGCGCGATCGACCGTTCGTATGACGCCTTCGCTTTGGCGAAGTCGCCGGCGGTCCGGTAGGCGAGGCCGAGCTGGTTGGCCAGGTCGGCGCGCTGCGGACTCAGCTGCACGGCTTTCTCGAGTGCGGCGACGGCCTCGGCTGACCGGCCCGCCTGGCGGTGGACGAGGCCGAGGTTGGCGTACGGTCCCGCCAGTTCCGGATTCGACTTCGTCAGCGCCGAAAAGCCGCGCTCCGCCTCGACGATGCGACCGGAAGCGAGCGCCTGGCGTGCGTCGTCGAACGCGCGCTGCACCTCCGGCGCGATCGGCACAAGGTCCGGCTTGGCGACGAGCGGCGCCGGCTTCGTTCCAGCCTCGACGGCCGCCGTGTTGGCGCCCTTGATGTCACTTCGCGCGCTGGCCGGCGTCGACGGCGCGAACGGGTTGGGCAATGCGGTGCACGCGGCGAGCATCACGCTCGCCAGCGCGAGGCACGCCGTCCGGGTCGCACGCTCAGCGGATCGCATCGACCGTCCTTCCCGCGCGTTCGACCTTGCCGTATCGCGCCGGACGCAACTGCCCGAGCGCGACGATGCTGTCGCGCACCGAACTGTCGTAGATGCCGTTCGCGGTGCGCTTCGCATTGACCTCGTGCAGTTCGATCGCCTTCTCCTCGAACGGGAAAGCCTGCTCCTCGAGCATCACGTTGTACTGTTCGAGCTCGTCCTTCTTCAGCCCCTTCGGACGCTGCGACGTCATCAGCGCCTTGCCGAAGTCGCGATACAGCTCCGCGGTCTGGTACGTCGCCGCCGTCGACACTTCGGCCACGCCGATGTCGGCCGCCGCGGCATAGGCCTTGAGCGCGAGTTCCAGCTTGTCCTTCTTCAGCTTCAGCTGGCGCTTCAGCGGCTCCACCAGCGCGACCTTGCGGTAGTCGTCGGCGACCGGCTGCGCGAGCGCCAGCGTCGCCATGCCGCCGAGATAGCGGGTGCGGTCCGTGCGTGCGCGGCCGGCCGCGAGGTCGGCACGCTGCACGTCGCGCATCAGCGCCAGTTCGCGCGACGGATTGCCGTCTTCGCGTGCGAGCCGTGCGAGCCGGTAACGCGCCTCGAGCGAAGCGTCCAGCGGCTCGGGGTACTGGCTGGCGTAGCGTTCGTAGGCACGCGCCGCCGGCGAACGCGCCCCTGCCTTCTCGTGCATCTCTGCGGCCTGCCACAGGCCGGCGCGTGCCAGTTGCGGGTCCTTGTTCGTCCCGGCCAGTTTCTCCAGTTCGACCGCTGCCCGTCCCCAGTTTCCCCTCTCCACGTAGGCCACCGCGAGCTTGCCGGTGACCTCGTCCTGCAGCGGGTGCTTCGGGTAGCGGCTGCGGAAGTCTTCCAGCGTGCGCGCCGCGCCGTCCCAATCCTTCTGCGCGAGCATGGCGGCGGCGGCGTCGTACTGCGCGGTCGCGCGCACCGGCGATTGCGGGGCGACGGCCGCCACGCGCTGGTAGTGCCCGATCGCCTCGGCCAGCTGTCCCTGCGCGCGCGCAGCTTCGCCCTGCTTGTAGACGGTGGCGGCCAGTCGCTCGGACAGCGCGCCGCGCGTGCCGTCCTTTTCCGGCATCAGCGCGAGCGCTTCACGGTAGGCCGCTTCGGCATCGGCGAACGCGCCCTGCTCGAAGGACGTGTGCGCGATGACGGTCCACGCGACGCGTCGCTGCTCGGCGGCCGCGGGCGGCTGCAGCGCCACGACCTGGCGCGCAACTTCCGCCGCGCGCGACCCGTCGTTCAGGGCGTACAGCTTCTCGGCGGCATCGGTCAGCACCGCTGCGCCGCGCGGGTCCTGCGGAAACGCCGTCGCGAAGCGCAGGGCACTGTCGACCGTCGCGATCCGGACCTTTTGCGCGTCAGCCGCCGGAAACCGCCTTTCCTGCTGGGCGTAGGCGAGCAGCGCCGCATAGCCGGCGTCGGCGCTCTTCGAGTGACGCGGATAGGCGTACGCCGACTTCTCGTACTGGGTGGCCGCTTCGGCGTGGCGCCCGTCCTCGTACAGCAATTCGGCCAGCAGGAAGTTGTTCTGCGCCGCCTGCGGGTCCTGCGGAAACGAGGTCAGGTAGGTCTGGTACCAGCGAGCGGCCTCCTGGTAGTCCTCGCTCTTCTTCGACTTCTGGGCCGTGGCGTGGTGGTAGCGGGCGAGCTCCTCCAGATGCGTCTTCACCAGCGGCTCCGCGCTGCGCGTCCAGCCCTCGGGGTTGTTGCGCTGATAGTCGCTGCCGACGCCGTAGTGCGTCACGTACTGCTTCTTGGCATCGAGCGCGAGCGTGGCGAATCCGTTCGACGCATAGATGTCGATGACCCGCGCCTGCAGCACCGGCGCCTCCGGATGCGACGGCGACCGCTGCGCGAAGGTGCTGAACGTGTCGGCCGCGTCCTTGACTCGATCCTGCTTGATGTAGAGCTCACCGAGCTGCTGGTACACGCGGAACTCGTACTCGCGGCGCACCGCCGAGTCGATGTACGGCGGGATCGACGCGTAGCCCTGCAGGTTGGCGAGCGACAGGCTCGTCACGCGGAACGTGTCTTCGGCGAGCTCGCGGTCGGCGCGCGTCAGCCCGGGCAGCTTCGAGAGCTCGCTCGCGTTGCCGCGGCCGGCCAGCTTCAGGTCCAGCACGCGGAAGAAGGACTGCAGCGACTCCTCGAGCCGTCCCTGCTTGAAGAGCGACCACCCGTGCATGTACAGCGAACGCTCGTGGAACGGCGAACCGCGAGCGCCCTGCATCGTCACCGCATAGGCATCCTGCGCCCTGGGATAGTCGCGCAGCGCGAACAGCAGTTCGCCGCGGCGGAACTGCGCCTCGTCCCGGTACGCTGTCCGTGGATAGGCTTGCACCAGCTGGTCGAGCGTCTTCAGCGCCGTCTCCAGGTCGCCGCCCAGCTCGTGCGCGCGGGCCAGCTGGTAGTGCACGCGGTCGTTGCCCGGGTCGTTCGGATAGGCTTTCAGGAAGGCCTGGTACTGCTTTATCGCGGCCTGGTAGTCGGCGGCGGTGCCCGCGGCGTCGCCGCTGGCCATGCGCGAGTCGACGGTGTCCATCTCTAGATCGCCCAGGCGCCGCAGCGCCTCCTGGCGGTGCGGCTCGCGCGGCGACGCCGCGAGGAAGTCGCGGTACGCGCGGGCCGCCTCCCGCTCGTCGACCTTGACGCCGGCATCGGGCGCCGGGGTGTACTCGCGCGAAGCGAGCGACTTCAGCGTCGGCGGCTCGGGTTCGGTCTTGCGGAACGGGCTCGCACACGCCGCCAGCAGGGCGGTCGCGACGGCGGCGGCGCCGAGCAGCCTAGCGTGCGGGTGCACGGCTGACCTCCTTCGTCGACGCGGCACGGTCATAGATCTGCGCCACGGCGAAGCGCGCCTGGGTGCCGTAGACGGCGAGCCGTTCCTTCTGCCGCAGCAGTTCCGCCACCGCCAGCTCCTGCACGGCGATGCGCTGTTCCTGCGCCAGGGTGTCGACGCGAGGGACCATCGCTTCGACGCGGGTGGCCAGCGCGTCGAGGCGGCGTGCAAAGTCGTCGAGACGCGCCGGCTCGTCGCGCTGCGCCTGGCCGAGCGCCGCATCGCGTTCCTTCGCCAACGCGACCTGCCGCTCCAGTTCCTGCATGCCCTTCCTGGCACTCCACAGGCGCACGGAGAACTGCTCGTTCTGCTGCCATAGCAAGGCGCCGGACGCGCGCCGGTAGCGCTCGCGCGCGGCATCGAGCCCGGGCTCGGTTGCGGCGCCTCCGAGTGCCTCTCGCACGCGATCGAGCCGCGCCTGCAGCTCGCGCTCGCGCGGCGTGGCGAGCGCCGCGACGTCGGCGTCGCGCTCGACGCGCGCGAGCTCGGCCGCCAGCGCCGCCTGGGATTGGCCGCGGTCCGCCGCCCCCAGCGCGAGCTCCCGCGCGCGCACCTGCGGCAGGCGCTCCACATAGGCCCGCCGTCGGTTGTCGAGCATGTCGCGCAGCACCCCGAGCGTGTCCCGCCACTGCTGCAGGTTGCGCGCGAGGAAGAGGAGATCACGGTAGTTCTTGAACGCTTCCTGGAACTCGTGCGTCGCCAGCAACGGCGCGAGGCGACCGCCATGCGGCACGTCCTGCAGCTCCGGCAGGTCCGCGATGCTCCAGAACCAGCCCATCTCCTCGCCCGGGTTGCGGGCGATCAGGCCATCGAGCAACTTGCCCTCGCGGATCGCCGCCACCGAGCGGTCCAGGTTCGCGCCCTCGCGATCGAAGGCATCGATCGCCTTCTGATAGAGCGCGAGCGCCTGCGCATCGGCGCCGAGTTCGGCCAGTGCATAGGGCACCGCCAGCCTGGCCTCGAGCACCGCGGCGTCGGCTTCCTCGCGGCCGACCAGCTCGTTCCAGGGCACCAGCGCGGACTTCATGTTTCCCTGCGCCGCCGCGGCCCAGCCAAAGCCGAGCAGCGCCTTGTTCGACTGCATGCCAGACAGCCGCACGCGCTCGAGATAGCCGCGCGCAGCGTCACCGCGGCCGTCCCGCAGGGCGGCGAATCCGAGCGCCAGGTTGGCCTTGTCCCGCAGGTTTCGATACTCCTCGCTCGTCGCCGGCAGCTTGCCCACTGCGTCGAGCTGAGCCGTGCCAGCCGCCGGGTCGCCGCCGCGGATCAGCGCAATGCCCAGGTTGTATCGAACGTAACTGCTCGCGCCAGGGCCCTTCGCCCGTGTGTCGAGAGTCCTGATCGCCTCCGCATACCGGCCGCGCGCCATCTGCACGTTGGCCTGCAGCAGGACACGGTCTTCCTCGAGCTCGCCAGGCAGGCGCTGCTCGATACGGCCGAGCGCGTCTTCCGCCTCGGCCAGCAGCCCGCGCTGGTAGCGGATCTTCGCGAGGTAGAACCAGGCGCGATCGCGCACCGCCGGCGCTGCACCGCGTTCGATCAGCCGCGCGAACACGTCGCCGGCCTCGCGATGCAGTCCGTACGACAGGAACAGGCCTCCGCGCAGGACCTCAGCCTCGTCGTCGTGCGGTGCCACGCGAGCGAAGTGCTGCGACACCATCAGGCCGGTGACCGACGTGAAATAGCGGCCCTGGAAGAAGTGGAACAGGCCGTCGCCGTAATGCGGCGACTGCACTCCGGCAGGCGCCGGCGGCTTGCCGTCGCCGCCCCACGGCCACCAGCTCGCCCGGTTCGACCAGTCGCTCCAGCTCGACGCGGCCGGCGCGGGCGCGGCATTGGACCCGGTCGAGCCTTGCGCCGATGCGACCGTGGCGACGCACGCGACGACTGCCGTTGCGGCAGCACGCCGCATCCGGCCGCCGGCCTGTCGTTCCACGCGGATCACTCGAACCACCCGGCTGTCACTGCCAGACCTTGACCTCGAACTCCGGCTGCAGCTTGCCGGTGGAGTCCCTGATCTGCAGTTCGATGTACTTCGGCTCGGTGCCCTTGTCGATCCTGATCGTCGCCCCGCGCTTGTAGTCGCGGTCGTGCGGGCCCTTGCCGGTGAAGAACGCGACGAGCTCGTGCGTGCCGGCCCGCAGGTTGCCGACATACAGGCGCTGCACGCCGCCGCGGTGCAGCGCCTGCACTTCCGACGGCGTGTACAGGTAGGCGGCGACGTCCTTGTTGTCGAGCTTCACGCGAACCGAGTCGAGCGAGAAGAGCTTGCCGACGTCCATCGAGACGAAGATGGCAACCTGCGTGCCGGCCGGGAACAGCAGTTCCTCCTCGAGCACCAGGAGGTCTCGGTTGAGCCGGATCACGTCGGACTTCGCTTCCTGGATGCGATCGTCGAGGCCGGTCGCTCCGCTCGATGGGGGCGCAGCCGCCGGCGCGGCGGGACCTGCGGACGCGGGTGCGGCGGGACCTGCGGACACGGGCGCGGCGGGACCTGCGGACGCGGGCGTCGACTGGGCCCACGCCCCTGGCGCGAGCGTCGCCAGCGACAGCAAGCCTGCGAGCAGCAGGCGGAGGGTGCGGTTCGACATGCGGCGTTCCTTCGCTTAGAAGTCTGCGGACACGAAGACCTGCGCCACGGTCGCGTTGAACGAGTACGGGCGGCCCGTGCGCAGGTCCGTGAAGTTGCTGAAGCTGGTCTTTCCGTACTCGAGGAGGCCGCTCAGGCGCACTTCGTACCGCCCCGGCACGCGCAGCCAGGTCCAGGTCGCCTGCGTGCCGATCGCGTTGCTGTCGAACTTGCTCAACTGCCGGTTCCGGCTCACGTACAGCGTCTCGGCGGTCGCGTTGTCCGAGAAGAAGAGCGCGCTGTCGGTCTGCCGGTAAGCGCGCGCATAGGCGTCGACCAGCCAGCCTTCGCCGAAGCGGCGCGACACGCCGAGGTCGAACGTGTGCGCGGTGATGTCCCAGTTGTCCCAGAAGTAGCGGTAGGCGCCACGCACCGACATCCCGGGAACGACTTCACCGATCACGCGGAACCGCAGCGCGCGGCTGCTGCGCGTCGACGGCACCCGCTCCGGCACGGCGGCGCCGAACACCAGCGCCACGCGGTACGGGTTGCCGAGGTACCCGTCGTCCGACACCACCTCGAAGTTCGCAGTCGCCAGCCAGCGTGGCGTCAGGATCTGCGTCAGCCCGAGCCGATAGCGCCAGTGCTTCGCGCTGTCGAAGAACCCCAGGTCTTTCCTGCCGACCTCGTCCGAACCGTAGGTGAAGCCCAGGCTCACCGAGGTCATTCCGGCGAAGACCTCCTGCGTGACATCGAGGTTGTACGTGTTGGCGATGTAGTCCGGCTCCGTGCTGCGAGCCGCGCTCAGCGTGATCAGGGCGTCGCGCACCGCGTAGTCGGCGGCGACTCCGAACTCGTTGCGCGTCTCCCTGTAGGGAGAGGCCGTGGTGACGACGTCGATCGAGGCGTTGCTGACGATGTCGGCGTAATAGAGCGCGGACAGCGAGACCTTGTTCAGCAGGCTCTTGCGCACCAGCACGGCCGGGCCGACGGCCCTCACGCCGCCGCCGTCGTACAGGTGATACATCAGTTCGGCGCGGTCCTCGGGCAGGTCGACCGCCTGCGCCTGGCCTGCGCCGAGCAGCCCGCCGAGCGCGCCGAGGACATGCGCCGTCGCCGCGAACGGCAGCGCGCGGGCTCCGCCACGCCGCTGGCCGAGTGCGCGCAGCGCGCGCTGCACTCGCCACACGGCGCGCCGCAGGCGTTCAATTGCAGCCACAGCCGCCTCCCTGCACTCCGGTGGCGCCGCGCGCGCCCTCGCGCACTTCGCGCACGTGCTCCAGATGCTTGGCCGACAGCGCATCGCGCTGGATCTTCATCAACGGATCGGCCAGCCGCTCCCGCTCGTAGGGCTTCACCCACGGCTCCGGCATCGCGCACCCGCCGAGCGCCGCGGTCATGGCGATGCCGGCGAGCGCGCCACGCAACGCCGGCCAGAGGAATGGAAAGTGGCGTCTCATTCGCGCAGCAGGTCCCGGATCTGCCTGTCGTAGGTTTCCGCGTAACCGTCGCGATAACCGCGATGCACGTGACGCACGCGGCCTTCCCGGTCGACCAGCACGGTCGATGGCATCGCGCTGAGGTCGTACGTGCGGCTCACCTGCTTGCCGGTGTCCAGCAGCACCGGGAAGCGCATGCCGAGCTGCTGGGCGAGACGGGCGGCCTTGAGCGGGTCCTCGTCGATGTTGATCGCCAGCACCGTGAAGCCCGAGGCGCGGTACTTCTCGTACAGGCGCGAGAGATGCGGCATCTCCTCGCGACACGGTCCGCACCAGCTCGCCCAGAAGTTGATCATCACCACGCGGCCGCGCTGCTCCTGCAGCCGCACGTTTTCGCCGCCGAGGCTCGGCAGCGTGAAGTCCGGCGCACTGGTCGACGCCGTGACGACGGCGTTCGCGCCGAAGGCGGGCAGCGCAGCCAGCAGCGCCGTGAAGAGAAGTCGTGCGATCGTCGTCATGGCCAGGGTCAGAAGAAGAAAGTCGCGCCGGCCGTCAGCTCGAGGTTCGACGTGCTCTTCCGCTCGCCGAGCAGGTCCAGCGAATACACGTGATCGCGGAAATCGACCTGGATCGCCGCCCAGTCCTTGAAGAACACGCGCAGGCCGAGGCCGAAGTTCACCGTCTGCTTGGTCTGCTCGAGGAACTTCGTGCTGCCGACACCGGCAATCAGGTACAGCGCGGAGGCCTTGGCGTACTTGCTGCCGAAGAAGACCTCGCCGGGAAGGATGTTGTAGCCGACGGAGAGGTTGTAGTAATCGAGGTTCTCCTCCGGGTTGGGGAAGATGCCGCCCGGCAGGATCCGGCGGAAGTTCTCGTCGCTCACCTTGGTGGTGCCGTACAGCCCCTCGACGAAGAAGTCCTCGGTGATGTGATAGCCGAGGCGCGCGCCGTAGACGAGGCTGGCACCGAAGTTCTCGCTGGAGTACGTGCCGACGAAGGCGCCGACGATGAAGTCGTTGTTCGGGATCTTCGGCACGCGTATGTCACGCCGCGGCACCGCGGGCTGGATCACTTGCTCGTTCGGCGGCGGGTTTGCCGTGGTTCCGGTCGGCGGCGCAGTCTGTGCGAGCACGGACGCGGCGGGCGCCATCGCGGCCGCAGCCAGGGAAACGGAGATCAGGAGGTTTCGCATGATTCGTGTCGACGCTCAGAAGAAGAAGGCGATGCCGGCCGTCACGGCCTTGTACTCGGCGCTGTCGATGTCCGAGACGAAGGCGGTGTAGATCGAGTAGTCGAGCCTGGCGACGAAGCGCTCGGCGATGTAGTAGCGCAGGCCGACCGCCGCGTTGGCGAGGTTGGCGTTCGTGGTGAACGCGCCAACCAGGCTCGCGTTCGGAATGTTCTTGAACTTGCCGAGCCCGACGCCGAAGTACGGCGACAGCCGGCGATCCGACCACGGCTCCACGTTGACGTTCACGTGCCAGAACTCGGTGCCGGAGAAGACGCCCTGCACCTGGCCGATCGTGCCCTCGATGCTCAGCGCGTCCGCGAACCGGTAGGCGCCCCAGACCTTCAGCATCGGCTCGCTCTTGAACTGGCCCCACGCGCCGCCGAGCTCGAGCTTGCGCTGAAGGTAGTCGTCGAGCAGCACGTCTCGGAACGCCTTGGTCGCTCCGGCTTCGGTCAGCGTGGTTTCGAGCTGCGCGCGGTGGACCCAGCCTTCGCTGCCATTCGCGGCACGCACCTTGAACCAGTCGGTGTGCCGCAGCACGATCTCGATCCACTCGGCGCGCCCGGCGACGAAGAAGACCGGATAGCCGCGTCCCGGGCCGGTGCGCAGTTCGATGTACGGGTCGGTGACCTGCAACTTCTCCGTGGCCGCGGCCGAGGACATCGTGGCGCCGGCGACCGACACGACCAGCACGGCGCAGGCCGCCGCGCGTGCCAGCGCCCGTTGCCACGGGTCCAGGCCGGCGGCGCGGCTCATTGCGTGTTGCAGGCGCCGACATTCGGGTCAGCCGGAGTGAACATGCTGTTGGCCGCCGGACTGAACTCGTCCTGGCCCTGCGGCATCGGGCGGCTGATCCAGTAGCGGATCAGCATCACGTTCGGATCGCTTTCGCTCAGGAAGATCAGGCCGCCGCCGTGCAGGACGTTGAGCGTCAGCGGCTTCGTCAGCAGCCGGCTCGACAGCGGTGCGCCGAACACGACCTCGCCCTGTGCCGAGTAGAAGTTCTTGTACATGTCGGTCGTGCGGATGACGTCCGGCGTGTTGGCCGGGTTCGCCGTGTCGACGCGCTGGGCGCTTCCGATCAGCCGCAGCGCGCCGCCCGTTCCGGTGGCGTTGTCGTGGCACCCGGCGGCCGCGCAGGTGTTGACCGAGATGGCGCCGTTCTGGTTGACCTGCAGCGGCGCGACGAAGACCGGCTGGATGCACTTCTGGAAGTACGCGAAGGACAGCTTCTGTCCGCCCGCCGTGGTGGGGTTCTGAAGCGTCGGCGGGTTGTCGAGCGGATTGCCGTCGCCGCCGCAGCCGGCGAGGACGCAGGCGGCCAGCGCCGCGAGCGCGGCGGCCCGCCCGCGCTGCGCGATCGCAGCCGATGCGGCGAGCTTCACCGCGTCGTGCATCCCGAACGGATCCAGTTGGCGATCGCCGTGTAGCCGGCCGAGCCGGCAGCCAGCACGGCGCCACCCTGGCCCACCGCACCGGCCGGGTGCGGGACCGTGGACGGCCGCAACAGCAGCGGATTGGACGGCGGCTCGCACGCATTCGAAACCATCGTCAGCGTGACGTTGTAGTCACCCTCGGCGTCGCCGCCGAGGATGTAGCGGTTGCGGAGATACGACTGCCCGGCCTGCGCCGCTCCCGCGTTGCCGGTCGGCTGGTGGCAGGCGAGGCAGTTGGCCTGGATCACCGGGTACACGGCCGCGTCGAACGCGGCGCGCGACAGCGCGGTGGCCGTGCGCACCGGGCTGCTGCTCGCGGACACGTTGTTGAAGTACTGCCCACCGAGGTCCATCCACTCGGTGATCAGGCGCTTCTCCGCGAGGTTCAGCAGGGTCGAGTGATCGGGTGCGCCGGCCGGCGGGTTCGGGTGCGCGGTGCGCGCGGCAGCCGAGGCCTTCAGTTGTTCGCCGAACATGATCTCGCCGAAGCGGCTCGCGCGCGTCATGCCGAGCGCGTTGCCGGCCATGTTCTCGACGAGCGGGGCATTGCGCACCACGACCGGAACGCCGTCCTCGAGGCGCGTGACCGGCTGGCCGGTCGCCGGATCGATCGCCGGGTCGCCGACCAGCAGTTCTTCGTACGACACCAGCCGTCCGGTGCCGGAGAGCGTGGCACGCAGGTCGAGCCTGGCCGTGTCGCTGTGGCAGTTCGTGCAGGTGTTGACGCCGTTGGCGCCGCGCGTGCGCGTCCACAGCGGCTGGATGTGATCCGGGTAATTGACGATTCCGTCGGCGGGAACCGACGTGGCGAGGTCGTCCGCCGGCGCGGCGTTGCCGACGTAGCGCACCGTGATGTTCGGCCTCGCGGTCACGCCGGGCTTCGTCGTGTCGGCCCAGTTGTCGGCGTGGACGAGATCCGCGCGCAGGATGAGCGCGGCGGCGTCGAGCCGCGTGCGCGTCGACGCCATCGTCTCGCCCGACTGGTGCGCGGCAGCCATCGCCGGCATCCACGCCGAGGGCACGTTGTTGACGATCGCACCGGAATTCAACGACCCGCCGCGACGCGGGCTGTGGCAGCCATCGCACGTGCGACGCTCGCCCGGGCGGACCTGGATCCAGTTCAGATGGGTCTGGATCGCACGGCCCTTCGCATCGAGGATCGCCAGGCCGAGTGGCACGTCGGCGGGCACCACCAGCTTGAACGAACCGTCGGGTTCGACCGGCGCATAGCCCAGGATCTGCTGCGGTTCGAAGTCGGTCTCGCCGATCGCCTGCCGCATGCCTGTCGTGTTCGCCTGCGGCGCGACGGCCCGGAAGGCGCGCACGAAGTACGCGGGCGAGCACCGGTAGGCGGCGTCGCCCGGATTCTTGATGCGCACGAGGTCCGGGACCTGCGAACGGGTGTCCGCGGCGTCGGCCGACGCGGTCTTCGGGATGGCGGTCGTGCACCCGGCCCCGAGGTCGGCGGCCGCGAGCATCGAGTTGCCCATGCGGTCGAGGCCGTCGGTGTCGTAGACGCTGCGCACCTCGATCAGCGCGAGGTTCTGCGCCTTGAGCGCGTCGTCGACCACGGTCGGCTGGGTGGCGTTCGGCTCGGTGCGCGGCTGGATCGCGACCGGGTCCGTGTACATGAAGCCCGCCGGCGGCGGGGCCACGATCAGGAACGTCTGCTTCGACGGATCGAACATGTAGATCGCGTACGCGGCCGGCGCGTTGTCCTGCACCGGCAGCGTCGCGCGCTGCGTGCGCGACATCGCGTCGTCGGCGAGCATCGCGCGCTCGGCGTCGGTCAGCGTCGCGCAGGCGACGACCACGGCGTTGCGGGTCACTTCACACGGCCGGTATGCCAGCAGCACGCGGTTGGTGCCGTCCCAAAGGGGGAACGGCGCCGTGACCCGGCCGAACTCAGACAGCCCGCGGCCGAGGTCGATCTGCTTCTCGGTCCACTGCGCCTGGCCGCCCCGCGCGGCAACCTGCGCGTTGGCCGGCGTGTTCTCTTCGGAGTAGTTCGCGGCGTCGATCAGCATCAACGCGCCACCCTCCTGCGTGCCCGACAGCGGCATGAGCGAAGAAAGCACCTTGCCCTTGTGCGGGCCGCCCGGGTCCATGTCGCGCGGATGCAGGAAGCTGTTCCCGCTGCTGTGCGCGCCGTACAGCACGAACATGTCGGTGCCGTCGGGCTTCACGCGGAAGATCGCGAAGCGGTTGCGAGGCCCGACGTGCTCCCAGCGCGAGAACATGATGTCGCCGTTGGGCCGCACCACGGGATTGCGATCGTGGCTCTGGTTGGCGGAGATCTGCGTGATGGCGCCGCCGTTGCGGTCGGCCGTGTGCAGGTTCAATACACGTTCGCGTTCGTACTCGTCGACGGCGTAGTAGGTCTGACCGAGCGCCTGGGTCTTCGTCGTGGTCTGGCGGTTCGACGCGAACACGAAGCCACGGTCGGCCGGCAGGTACGCCGGGTCGACGTCGTCGTCGACGGACGAACTCGTGATGCGACGCAGGGCGCCGCCCGACAGGCCGCCGCTGGTCATGTCGTATTCCCAGATGTTCCAGCGACCGGTGCAGGCAGCGACCCCGCCGGCCGTCGACGTGTTGCCAGCCGGGCAGCGCAGCGCGAACACGATCTTCCTGCCGTCGTACGACACCTCCGGGTCCGACACATCGCCCTTGCCCTGCGTGATCGCCGCGGTGACGTTGAACTCTCGCGCGCTCGGTGACGACTTCTCGCGGATCATCAGGTCGCCGCCTGCGGCGAACGGCGCGCCATTGGTGGGGTTCACGCGCAGCGTCGTCGACCGCTTGGCGTAGGCGATCGGCACCTCGCCGGTCACGGTGAGCGTGCTGCCCGACTCGGTGCCGGAGCCCGAGCAGCCGACAAGCCCCGCAGCAAACGCGAGGGTGACGGCGATGCGCGCAGGATGTACGTTGCTCATGCTTGCCTCCAGGGGATTGAGTCGGCGCGGGACGCAGTGACGGTCCCGCCGTAGGACCGGGATGACGGCCCGATGTAACGGCGTTTCCACGGACGTGTTCGATCGATCGCGCGGCGCGTCGGGCAGTTCATGACATCACCGCCCTTCC
>Ga0209254_10002579_pt1 | contig 16497 bp, 15 predicted proteins | sample FrelakmetDIP11DI_FD_187148 | JGI IMG/M metagenome (GOLD analysis project Ga0209254, IMG submission 187148) | Freshwater lake sediment microbial communities from the University of Notre Dame, USA, for methane emissions studies - DIP11 DI (SPAdes)... | ecosystem: Environmental > Aquatic >... | reverse complement strand
AGTAGGGTCATCAGGTCCCTTGTGGGTGTAGTACAATACACTGGACCCTCATAGCCGTAATGGTAGAGATAAGGCAAGAATCCGGAGTGATCCAAGTGTGCGTGGGAAATGATCACCGCATCCAAGTCATCCAATCTGAATTCAGGAACGTTTAAGTAGGGATAAGAGCTTTTATCATCTGAACCAGCCACATTAACTCCGCAATCAAGTAAAATCTTACTGTTGGGGGTTTGCATAAATAAAGATGAGCGACCTACCTCACGGAAACCACCTAGGGCGGTAATCCTGGCCCATTCATTTTCCATGGTCACTTCCCTGTGGATACGGTTTCCTAATTCTTGTAGAATTTTCTTACGCTCTTTGCTATTCTGTCTCAAAGTTCTTCGAATTCTTTGGATTATCTCAGAAGAAATTGGAGGCGTACGAAGAATCTTAGGGGCCCAACCAATTTGTTTAACAATTTCTCTCGATGTAGTCCCGTATTTCCCTATTACCAAGCCAGGTTTACGAGCCTCAATGATCACCTCGCAGGTAACTTCATCAAAGGAGATGTTGGTTATTTTGGCTTCATCTGGAACTATTTGATGGATGCGGTTGATGGCATCCTCTGGTTCGGTGAGCACAGTACGATCTGATCGGATTATGATCCGCTTTCTAATGTCCTTGGCCAAATCACGAATTAGATCACCGTTTTCAGTGATGATCTCTGGATTTTTGGTGTAGATTACCACTTCAGGACCTTCAAATTCCACTTTGGCCACTTGAACTCGGTTTGGTAGTCTATGTATAATTGTGTTTTTGATCTCTTGAATCTCTGAACCCATATAATCACTTCTAGAAAAATAGAAATAGTGAGCCCTTAAGGCTCTGTTGTTTAAAAAAGTTTTTTAAATTAAAATTAGTCGATTTCCTTGATTTTCTTATCGATATCTTCCTCAGAGAGCATTTTAAATCCTTCTTCTTCAGTAATGGTTGCCACCAGGATCCCGTTTCCAGAGAAGGCATCTCGTTCCATTGCAGATTTTATGGCTCTGATTGCCACATCAATCCCCTCCTCCACGTAAAGGTCTTTATTGTAGCGGTCTTCCAGAACTCCATATGCCACTGGTGAACCGGAGCCTGTGGAAATCATTAGATCTTTTACCACACCTCCAGTAGGGTCCAGGGAGTATAATGCCGGGCCTTTATCATCCACTCCTCCCAGGATGGTCTGCACGAAGTAGGGATAGAATCTGGATGAGTGTAATATGTTAGCGGTTAGGGTGGCTGCGGCCTCTACATTCATTCTTTTACCGTTTCTAAGTCTGTATAGGTTCACTTCAGCGCTTATGTATTTCATGAGGCTCTGGGCATCAGAAACAGCTCCTGCGATGGTGGTTCCTATGTGATCGTCAATTTTAAAGATTTTCTCGGCTACTTTATGGGCTATGAGGTTACCCATGGTGGCTCTTCTCTCGGTAGCAAATACAACTCCGTCTTTACAGGTTAAGCCAACAGTTGTAGTGCCTTTAAGTTGATTTTCATCCTTCATGTGAAACACCTCAAAAAAACATATAAAAAATAGATTTCCATGGCTACTTTAATATTCATGCTATATAAATATTACTGGTGTAAATATATCTAAATACCAGCTTTTCTGTCCTTTGTTTTTATTTTTAGGCCTATATAAATCTTTTCCCAATTGGGATAAAAATTATGTTTAAAGATTAATAATTCTGTTGTTTTTTTCCTTACAATAAAAAAAAACCTAAAATAATAAAAAAAACTATTTAAAATCAATTAGAGAGATTTTAAGCTTATGTCTTAGGTTATTAGCACGTCCAAGCTATCATCAGCTGCACCGTTTTTTATCTCTCTAGATATTCTACGCCCTATACTCATTAACTCCCCGAAGAGGAGATAACTGTAGGAGGAAGTATGCATGAAAGTGTTGGATCCACCATCAGTGCGGGCGCTCATTTCGAAGACGATAACCTCCAAGTCGTCGTTGCACAGGGTCTGAAGACAGAAGGGTCCGTTCATGCCTGGAGGCACCAGTTTTTTGGCTCCTTCAACTAATTTATCCCCAACGTCGAAAACTTGTGGCAGGAGAGATTCCCGCATAACCACGGGGTGGTTACCGGTTATAACGTAAGAGGGGTCAAGACCAATATCCAGCTGGTCTTTAGCTGGGATCCTGCACAATCCGTCTATATTAGACTCGTAACGACTATCCATCCCTAAAACTTCAACTTCATCATTAAGGGCAGAGTAAAAGAAATGGATGCAGTAGTTGCAACCTGAGACATATTCCTCGATATGGGCCATCTTTACGTCTTCTTCTCCTATCCAGTTCCTCTGGAGCATGGAATTGATTTTTTCATGGTATTCGTCTGTGGATGAGGCCACAAAGTAGCCACGACCGCCGCGAGCCCCAGGAAACTTCACCATAACTGTGCGGTCAATATTGGAAGGGTCATTGTATTTTTGAGGTATTCTAATGCCAGATTCAATCATTAACTTCCGTTCCAAATCTCTTTCAGCTTCCCAGCGGAGTATGTCACGGTTTCCAAACATTGGGACGTTGAAGTCGTTTTCAATTCGGTCCAGGCCGGCGTAGGCCACGAAAGATCCATGAGGGATTACAATGCTGTTCATATCTCGTAATTCTTCCTGTACTTCATCATTAACTATATCCTTAAACTGATCCACCATGATGAACTCATCAGCCACCTTAAAACGCTGATAAGGAACTTCCCGACCTTTCTCACAAACTACTGCTGTGTGGAAGCCTTCATCTTTAGCCCCTTTAAGCATGTGTAGGGAGGTGTGACTTCCCAAGGTAGCAATTGTTAAATCATCTTTGTCATATCCGTTAATAATGTCTAAAATCTCCTCTCGACTCACTTTAACCATATGATCCCTCCAGGTTAAACTTCTTAAATTGATATAAGTGTTGGTGATAATTATGTTTTTTGTCTTAATCACGGTTCAAAAATTTGAGCAATGATTACTAATAAAATTAATATAAAGTGTAAATTGAATAAATATCACATTAAGTGATTAATTTATCTACATTAATATGAATTTTAGATTATCAGGTATCGTGTCCATTATCTTTGTTTTTATTGTTTCTTTTCTTTTTTGGAAAATTTTTTTTGATACTTTTGAGACTTATATTTGATTTTATCTCATCATTTACCATTGCACATGGTGCTAGGGCGCAGCAACCTAAACAGCCCACGGATTCTAATGAATATTCCAGATCAGGGGTAATTTGCCCTTCTTCTATATCAAGATGTCTTTCTATTCCTTCAATAATCTGTGTGGCACCTTTAACATGACATGCAGTTCCTTTACAGACCATTATGTGATTTTTACCTTGGGGAGTGAATCTGAACTGGGCATAAAATGTGGCCACACCGTAAACTTCGCTTTCAGGAACTCTGATAAACTTAGCTACTTCTTGCATCATCTCCTCGGAAAGATATCCATAGTTAGATTGTAAGTCTTGTAGTATGGGGATCAGATCAGATCTATTACCTTGATATTGGGATAATTTTTTTGTTAGATGTTTTTCCATCCTAATTCTCCATTCAGAATAGTTTGATCTGTAATTTTCTTAGCATTTCTGATTTTTAAATATAACTGAATATTTGTTGCATATAAAATTGTAGAGAAGTATTACAGGGTGTTATGGTTGATTGAGTAATATAACAACATAGAAGTCCATATTATTATATTCATGAGAGGCAAGATCATTGGAGACATCATGGTCCTGAAGACAACAGTGGATGAACCTCAGGAGCTTTTAAATATCCCTGGGGTTAACCGGGTTGTGAAATTGGGTTATATAAATGGATTTCAAAGGATACCAGAAGTGGAACTTCTTTTAGGAGAAGGCACTGAAACTATTCACAAAGAGAATCATTGCCTCTTCAAATTGGATGTGGGCCGGATTATGTGGTCCAAAGGTAACACCACTGAAAGAATGAGGATGGCCCAGATAGTGGATGAGGGGGAGATTGTGGTTGATTTATTCGCTGGAATTGGCTATTTTTCGATACCGATGGCGGTGCACAACTATCCCCAGAAGATCTATGCTGTGGAGATAAATCCAGTGGCTTACCATTATCTCCGGGACAATATAAAACTTAATCACGTTGAACATATAGTGGAAACAATCTGGGGCAACTGTCGGGAAGTTGCACCACGAAATGTTGCTGATCGGGTTTTAATGGGTTATATTGGAAATACTCACGAGTATCTGGACGTAGCCATGGAAGTACTCAGAGAAGGGGGTATAATCCATTATCATGAATCTGTGCCAGATAAATTGAAGTTCAATAGGCCGATTAAACGAATAAAGGATGCAGCTGATGGTTATGATGTTGAAGTAGTGAACCAAAGGGTTATAAAGAAATATTCTCCGGGTGTTAACCACGTTGTGGTGGATGCCAAGATCTATTAATTATTGTTATTGGATGGTGATATTAATGGAAATTTTTAATGCTATAGAGGGAAGAAGAAGTATAAGGAAATTTAAAAAAGAACCTATCAAAGATTCTTTAATTCGTAAAATAGTCAGCGCCGGTACCTGGGCTCCTTCAGCTGGAAATCTCCAGAGTTGGGAGGTTATTTTGGTTAAAGATCCTGAAAAAAAACAAAGGCTCTCAGCAGCAGCATTCCTACGTGATTTTATAGCTGAAGCACCAATAATTCTTGTTTCTTGCGCAAACCAGCATGCTTCGGGTGCTATTTATGATGAGAGGGGTTTGGAGCTGTACTGCATACAAGACGCCGCCTGTGCAGCTCAAAATATGCTTTTAGCATCCTACGCTCTGGGATTGGGGGCTTGTTGGGTTGGGGCCTTCGATGAACAATCCGTAACTGATTTGTTGAGTATACCATCTTTTGTGAGGCCGGTGGCACTAATTCCAATTGGATATCCAGATGAAAGGCCATATCCACCTCCAAGGCGAGATATGAATGATTTTTTACATTTTAACAAATATTGATGGTTATATTAATGATTGGAGAATTTTTTATACGTATTTACTTTATATATACAATTTTTATAGTGTGGATATGGAATTATATAATGGATTCAGATTATGTATATGAGATGAATTTCATTTACTACTATGATTAATATTTACGAACATTTTTATAGTATTACAATCATAATTGATTGCAACCAACAATATTGTTATAATATATGAGGAGATGATTATGGCTTCAACAAAGATTTTAGTGGTGGAGGACGAAGGGCTCACCGCTATGGAACTCCAGAGAAAACTTAAGTTTTGGGGTTATGATGTACCCACATTTGTTTTTTCAGGTAAAGAAGCAATTAAAAAAGCTGAAGAAATAATGCCAGATTTAATTTTAATGGACATCGTAATTAAGGGAAAAGGTGATGGAATAGATGCTGCTCAAGAAATAAAGAACAGGTTTGACATTCCCATAATTTATCTCACTGCATACGGGGACAAAAAAACCCGTGAACGAGCAGAAAAGACCAATCCTAATGGTTACTTGCTGAAACCGTTTGACGAAAATGAGTTACACCAAAAAATTGAGGAAGTTCTCTTAAAGCATGGTCTGGAAAAAAAGTTAATAACAAATGGAAAATGGCTTGATATCAAATTAAAAGATTTAGGCGTAATTGTAATTGATTCAGAAGGATATGTAAGATTTATTAATAAATTAGCCTCAAATATACTGGGGTTGGGGATCGAAGATGCTAAATTTAAAGAACTGACTGAAGTGTTTCCAATTGAGGGCATTGAAGGGTTCGGAGATCTCAGAAAATACCTAAAAAAATTAATCGGGGATGGAGACTCTAAAATCACAACCAGAACCACCATGAAAACCGATCATATTAAACTACACCTGGAATACAGTTTTACTCCTATCACTGATGACCAGGGAGAAATGATAGGGGCTAATCTAGTTTTTGAGGATATAACACAGCAAGTATTGGAAGAAAAATCCTTTTCAGAGATGGAAAAGAAATTTCAAAGCATTTATGCTCAATCTCCCCTAGCAACGGAGATATTTGATGAAGAAGGAGGATTTTTAGACGCTAATCCTGCCTGCCTGGATATGATGGGAGTTGGTAAAGTAGAAGAACTCCAGGAGTTCAACCTTTTTTCAGATTTCAAATTGAGTTCTGAAGAAAAAGAAACTCTTAAAAACGGCACAACAGTTAAATATGAAATTGAATTTGATTTTGAAGGATTTGAAGATCTCAAACTTTACAAACCCACGAAATCAGGATTTATTAGCCTCGAAATTATTATCAGTCCTCTTAAAGTTGATGAGATCATGGAAGGATACCTGGTTCAGTTCCAGGACATCACTAAGCACAGATTAATCGAAGAATCTCTGAAAAAAAATAAGGAAGAATATTTAAAAATCTTAGAAAGCATTCATCAAGGTTTAATAGCATTAAACATGGATTTAGAATATATATATTCTAACCAGGCAGCTGAAAAACTCTTGGGAGTTAAAGCAGACGACTTTTTGGGGAAATCCCTTGCAGCAGTTATACCCTCATTCTGGGATGAAGATCTGGAGAAGATGTGTCGAGAAACTCTAGAAAAAGACAAATTACAAAGTAAGATTAGCAGATTTTTAAAGGATGATCAGGCGTTTTACATTGAAATATCAACACATAAATCTGATAATGTTCTAATAATTCTTTTTGATGACGTGACTGAAATCAAAGATCGAGAAGATAATTTAATGCGGAGCGAAACTCTCTACCGGTCGGTGGTTGAAGATCAGAGCGAGATAATATGCCGATTCACACCAGATGGTGTATTGACCTTTACTAATGAGGCCTATAATCAATATTTCGGGTCCATGGAAGATATGGACTACTTATTTGCCCTTGATGAAGAGGGTCGTAAAAAAATGATGCTTCACCTAGAATCTTTCGATAAACAAAACTCAACTAAATTGTTTGAAGGCCCCATAGAAATGCCGAATGGGGACATAAGATGGTGGCAATGGGTAACTAGGGCTATTTTCGATGAAAATGGTTGTATCTCAGAATTCCAATCCGTAGGTCATGAAATTACACAGCACCATGTTATGGAAGAGGAACTTCAGGATCAAATTGGTAAACTGCAATGGGAACTCGAGGAAAAACGTGCTGAATTTAAAAATGTTGAAGAAACTCTGCAGTTAGAAATCCAGGAAATTCAGGAAAAAGATAGAATTCTACAGGAAAAAAGCGATGAACTGACTAAAAACCTAGAGGAAACATCCAACGAACTACAGGCTACCATAAAAAAACTGCAGGCTGAACTGAAAATTCACCAAGACCGGGAAGAAACCTCAAATAAAAAGCTTATCAAACTGGAAAAAGAGATCGTAGATAAAAATAATGACTTTAATAAAATCAAGGAAACATTAAGTACTGAAATAGAAGAAAAAAAGAAAATTGAGGAAAACTTGCAAAGCACTTGCAATGCCTTGGAGAATAAAATAGAAAAAACTACTAAAGATTATATTGAAACCAAAAATAATCTTGAAATGGAATTAAAGGATCTTCAAAGTTCTGAAAGTTCTCTTAAACTAATAAAGGAACGATTAGAAACCGAACTCAAGAATAATCAGGAAATAATGGCAGAGATCCGTGAAAAATTAGAAATTGAAAAATCAATGCGCCTAAATTCTGAGAAAATACTTGAAGAAACTAATGAAAATCTACAAAAGACTATTAGAGATAAAGAAAACGAAATTATCCAGATTAAAGCTGAATTCATGGCTGAAAAATCAAATTTAAAAGCTGCAGAAATGCGAACCAAAGACTCACTAAAAAGAAAAGAAAAGACTTTAAAAGATGTATATAAACGTTTAAAGCGAAATGTACAGATGAATTCCAGTCTAAGCAGTCTTCAGTCGGAATACATAATGGAATTGATGTTAAAACAGTTTCAGGATGGTCGAAGTCATTTGAAGTCCATAGGACTAGTATACGAAAAGCTATACCTATCTGATGACTTAGAAAGCATAAACTTCCAGGAATATTTGGATAGCCTTCTAGAAGATATCTCTCGGTCTCATGGGGCAAAAAGAGTTAAAATGATTATCAATGCTAAAGATGTGTTATTGGACATGGATAAAGCTGTCTCATGTGGCCTAATTATCAGTGAATTAGTGATCAATTCTTTAAAACACGGATTCCCCAGTGAAATGGAGGGCGAAATCAGAGTTAACGTTTCAACAGATGCCAGTTATGTGATCATGAAAGTTTCCGATAACGGAACAGGCATACCTCCCAATATTGATATAAAAAATCCAGAATCTTTCGGTTTACAGTTAATTAAAACCTTTGTGGATCAAGATTATGGAGACATTGAAATTTTAAATGATAATGGAACTCAATTCATAATAAGGATTCCACGTGAACATGACAATAAAGAGTAGTTAAAGAGTAGTTAATATTGTGTAAAATTATTCCTTAAGGGGTTTAAATGAACAAAAAATACCGTATTTTAGTGGTAGAGGATGAAAACCTCACCGCACTAGAAATCCAGAGTAAATTGAATTTATGGGGTTATGAAGTTGCTGATACAGTTTCATCAGGTGAGGATGCAGTGCAAAGAGCGCTGGAACTAAAACCTGATCTTATTTTGATGGATATAGTGCTCAAAGGAGATATTACTGGCATTGACGCTGCAAAAACTATAAAAGAGAGTATAAATATCCCTATTATTTATCTTACAGCTTATTCTAATGATGAAACCTTCCAGGACGCTAAAATAACACGACCAGATGCTTACTTAATAAAACCCTTTGAAGAAAAAGAACTTAAATTTGCCATTGAAATGGCATTCTATGGGCAGAAGTTCCAAAATAAATTGGAAGAAAGTGAGGAACGTTATAGGCAAATGGCTGAAAAAGCTCAAGATCTCATTTTCATAATCAATCGTCATTATCTAGTGGATTATGTTAACAAAGCTTCATTAAAATATCTTAAGTTAAGCCCAGAAGATGCCATAGGTCAACAATTCGAAGACGTGTTTCCTCAGCAGAAATTCAAGCAGCAAAAAAAAGCATTACGAAAGGTCTTCCGAGAAGGAAAATCATTACGTACAGGGGACACGATTAGTTTTTCTGACTGTGAATTGTGGATGGATACGCGTTTAACACCATTAAAGGATAATGGTTTAACTTATGCGGTATTAGGTATTTCAAGGAAAGTAACCGAGCCAAGAAGAATATTAATGAAGTTGCAGGCAATACCTCCCCAAAAAGGGTGATGTGAAATAAAATAGCGGTGTATAATAATTAATGTTTAAAAAAATCCTCCCTAGAAAGGAAGATCTAATATGGAAGAAAAGCTTAAAGTTTTAATCTTGGAGGATGTTCCATTAGACGCCGAGCTAATAGAACATGAACTTAGAAGAGATGATATTAAATTCATTGCACATAGAGTTGAAGAGGAAATAGAATATCGCAGAGAATTAGAAGAATTCAAACCCAATATTATTTTAGCTGATCATTCTCTACCCAATTTTGATGGAATTTCAGCGCTCCAGATTGCCAGAGAAAACTCATCTCACACTCCTTTTATTTTTGTTAGTGGTAAGATAGGGGAAGATTTCGCGGTTGAAATGCTAAAAAAAGGAGCTACAGATTACGTTCTTAAGCATAACCTTTCTAAATTAGGTCATGCTGTTAAGAGGGCTCTGCATGAGGCAGAAGAACACCTTGAGAAAAAAAATGCCGAAAAGGCGTTATTAGAAAGTGAAAAGAAATATAGGGCTCTTTTTGAATTATCACCCGATTATGTGTTACTTTTGGGTACAAATGGTCGTATTTTAGATTTAAATCATGCTGCTGAAGATGATATTGGATTATCCCGTGAAAAATTAATAGGAAAACATTTCAAAGAAATTATCATTCCATTTATGGATCAATCTTTCAATAATGGGGATTTAATGACCAGATTAGTAAATAGCAATCAAAATGATACATTCCAAATGGAAGTGGAAAATGAGGGTGGGATTAGATACACTGAAATTCATCATGATCCTTTGTTTAATGAAGGAGAAATTTATGCGATTCAAATTATTGCCAGAGATATCACTAAGCGCAAAAAGGCAGAAGTTGCATTGATTAAGAGTAAGGAAAGATTAGCCCATTTGAACACCTATTTAGAGGCCATTATAAACGCATCACCCTTTGCAATTATCGATTTATCTCCTGATGGTATAATAAAATCACTTTGGAATCCTGCCGCAGAGAATATTTATGGATGGAAGAAGGATGAGGTATTGGGCAAACCTCTGCCATTTATAACTGAAAATAAAAAGTTAGAACAGGATAATCTCATGTCTAAGGTTCTCCTGGGGGAATCCATCTCTGGAGTGGAAATGGAAAGAATCAGAAAGGATGGCAATCTGATTTATACTATGATGGCAGCAGCACCTCTTAAAGACTCCGATGGTAACACACTGGGCATAATGTCTACATCTGCAGACATAAGCGATATGGTGAAGGCTGAAAAGCAGATTAAAGCATCTTTAGAAGAGAAAGAGGTTCTGATCAAGGAGATTCACCATCGAGTTAAGAACAATCTACAGATTATTTCCAGCCTAATTAGCTTACAGGCAAGTTATACCTCGGAGCCAGAGGCCCGAAAAATGTTCCAGGAAAGTAAAAATCGTATTAGATCCATGGCCCTTATTCACGAGAAACTATATTTATCAGACGACCTAGCACATATAGATTTCAATGAATATCTGCATAGCCTGGTGAACATGCTTTTACAGTTCTTTAAAAAGAAACTTACTTATATTGAATTAGATGTAAATTGTGATAATATATATTTTGATATCGATACAGCAATATCTCTGGGCCTGATCGTGAATGAATTACTTTCAAACTGTTTTAAACACGCCTTTAGAGAAGGAGAAACTGGCAAGGTCAACGTTGAACTCCACTCAATAGGGAATGGATACCAACTTATAGTGGCAGATGATGGTATTGGATTCCCTGAAAATCTTGATTTCCGTAAAACGGATTCTTTAGGCTTACAAATAGTACAAACCCTGACAATCCAGTTGAAAGGTGCCTTGGAACTAGACCGAAGCACAGGAACAAAATTCAACATTATTTTCCCTGAAAGTGGCGAAGAGCAATAGAATACTAAATATTAGAAATTAATATCCAAATTTTTTTAATAATTTTTCATACAAATCTATGATTTTTGTGAATTTATCTTTTTCAGGATATTTTCGCTTAAAAACTCTTCTCTTATGTATTTTGGATATATTGGAAGTCTTTCTTTCAATTCGAAACCTAATTCTTCGGTAAAACTTTTGAGTTGAGCTATTTCAGGCCATGGGGCTTCTGGATTCACGTAGTCCTTGGTTAATGGAGAAACACCACCCCAGTCATCGGCTCCTGCCAGTAAGAATATCTGTGCATTTTTATGGTTCAAATTTGGAGGTACCTGCACGGCACAATCAGGGAAAAGTAATTTGGTCACTGCCACTGTATGTATCATATCCATCAAGGAGGGTTCAGGATGAGTTTCCATTTCAATCCCTGGTTTTGGCTTGAAGTTCTGGATAATGATCTCCTGTATATGACCATATCTATCCTGGATCCTACGCATCTCAAGAAGAGAATCAGCACGTTCCTCTAAAGTCTCTCCAATTCCAATCAAAAGTCCAGTAGTGAATGGTATCTTTAATTTTCCTGCATTCCTAATGGTCTTAATCCTTAAATTGGGATCTTTTCCAGGACTTTTTTTATGCGCAACACTATCCATCAATCTACTGCTGCTGGTCTCCATCATCAAACCCATCGATGCATTAACATCTTTCAGTTTTTTAAGCTCGGATTTTTTAAGAATTCCTGGATTACTGTGCGGTAGAAGGTTACTTTCATTAAGGGTGTTCAAACAAAGGTCATAGAGGTATTCTAATATTCCTCTGAATCCTAAAACATCTAAAGCTTCCTTTACCAGGTGAAATTGGTCTGCATGCTCTCCGAAGGTGAAAAGAGCTTCTCTACAACCATATGCGTTTGCTTTCTCAATCACGCCCATGACTTCTGAGGGCTGCATTAGGATAATGGCGTCTGGAGCTTCAGGATCCCTCCTGAAGGTGCAATATCCGCATTGATTCCTGCAAATATTAGTTAGAGGCAAAAAAACATTTTTAGAATAGGTTATAAAGGAATTTTCCCGGCTTTGATTCACTTTCATCATAGTGGATAGAATTCCTTCAACTCCGGTTTTAAGAAGAGAAATGATTTCTTCCTTAACTAATGGCATTTTATCTTCCTTAATGCCCTTCATTCATCTAGCATAGAAATTACCAGTTCCACGAAAAGAGGTCCCATGCCGCTCTTATCCTTCCAGAGGATCATAAAAATCGCCGTCTGGTTCAAAAGTCCCATTCCGTATTCTGCATGACAGTTCATGGATTCGAAGGATTTTTTAAGGCGATATATACCATAAACATCTGTTTCGCCACTTATTTCCACTTGGGAACGTATTTGCTCGTCCATAACACTTATGATGTCCGCAGCCTGTTCAGAAAACATATCCTGTTCCTTGGCTCCCACATCATTTAGTATTTCTGAGAGGGTGGGGCCCAGTTCTTCGGGCTGGATCTTCTTACGGGACATCCCTCTTACAATCAATATTTGGCTGGTGTCTATCGCCGCTCTAGAACCTTCGAACGCTTCTAATCGGCCCATTATTTGTCCTGCAATGTTATGAGTTATCATTACCATTCCCCGATCCATTTATTTCTTTTTTGAGTTCTCCTAATGTGGCCACTTTCTCGGCGAAAGCATTGTGTCGGTGAATACTCTCTTCATTAATCTGTCGCACGGTGATCAGGGTGTCATCTGGCAAATAGGAGAAATGTTGCACGATTCGATTCACCATGTTCCTCACACAGTCCTCTACGAACATGGGATTATCATGGGCCTTTACTACTACAGCGTTCTCGTCAGTACGTTTAAGTAGTTCACACACGGACGAACTCATGGAATCCTCAATTATTTGTATGATTTCTTCTCCTCTGATTATTTGTTGGGCTGGTACTTCGATCATAATACTTCCCAAACCCCTTTGATTGTGGGACGCGAATGAAACACTTTCCATGACTTTTTCGGTTGTTTCTTCATCTAGGAATCCAAGCAACTTTTGTTTAGAACTCTCCATTACTGTTTCTTGTGCACAGGGACAGACCGTCATTCCAATTACTTCTGCTCCAATCATTTTCCTGATAACCACCCCTTCTTTGGTGCGGATGCCGATGGCATCAGCCATGATCTTGGTCATTTCTTGGGTTTTAAGTTCGGTTACAGGAGATTTTTTCATGATCATGAAGTCGCTCTTCATGCTCACTTCGGCTCGCTTGGCATATTTGTGTTTTTTAAGCAGTAAACTGACGATTTCAGCGCAAAGTGATTCTATTTCCACTGCAGTTCCCTCTACAGCTTCTTCTAAAACTTCACTTATGGCTTCTGGGTTGCGAGACATATGGATGCCCCTCTGGGTGCTGGGCAAATCAACATAGGCATCGAAGGTGGGAATAAGGACTATAGGTCTTTTCTTATCTCTTTCAATTTTCAATAGTTTTTTAACCCCTTTGACCCCTACTCGGGTAAGGTGCACGGGGATGGTGGGTACATTTTCCTGGGTATCCGGTAAACACGGAGAATCCAATTTTTTCACCCCTAAGTTCTAAAAATTGATATGGACTTTAAATCCTGAAAAACAATTTTTAGTGTGTGTTCTTTTTTCATAATCATCAAGATAAAAGATAGTCTAACTGAAGAAACTATCACCTATATAATAATATCATTTAACCATTTTTAATATCCAATTCATAACTCTAAAAAATCAACATCTTTTCAGCTTGACACCAAATTCATGGACATTCATATCCTTTAAACTTTCAGTTTTCAATATTTTAGCCCCGTATATAATTTCAGCCCTTTTAGCCAAGACTTCACCAGCCTTATCATTTTCTACCACTACTAAAATATCTTTAACTTGGAATTGATCCATTTTTCGTTCAAGATCATTTTTCACTTTTAATATCTTCTTTTTTATTGGATCTAATGCCTGTTCAGGAATTCTAGGGTTGATTAACAGCATATCTTCCGCTTCAAGCGGTACTCCTGCCACCACTATTCTTTGTGACTCCACACCCCAACGATTTAGTAGTCTTTTGAAGTTTCCTTTGCTGGTCAAGATAATGAATCCTTCTGAGAGTTTTTTTATTTCGTCTTCCACATCTTTCTTCTCCAGAACTCCAAATTCGGTTAACATGTCATCAATTTTGTTCCTTATGTCCAAGAGTTCAGCACAGAATTTCCCGGCATCTTCTAAAGATAGGTGATGGCTGGGTCTGCTGGTGAATAGGAACTCTTCGACATCTATCAACTTATTTAGAATCTCTTCAAAGGCATTAGAATCAATGGTACCTTCGTGTGGGGGGTTAAATCGTTCTTTACTTCTCTGAGATGTGCTGGCTTCTTTTAAAAGTGTTTGGGCCTGCTTAAACCTGATTTTTTCCATAAAATCGCCTCAAAATGTGAAAATTGGTGAAAAAATGTCTTTTATTTCTTGATATATAGTTTTGGTTTCATTTTTCACTTGAAGTGAAGTGAATGGTCTATTTTGACCTTTATAATCTTCATGATTTGTATCAGCATATTCTTCAAATTTACCACTGTGGTTCATTAACACCTTCATCATTTCCAGATTAGACCTGGCCATAGCCTCACGACTGTAACCTCCCTCAAGGATTAGTACCATTGAGTTTGTTAACTTCTGCAATTTACTGGCTATCCAGGGATAAAAATAATCGTCTAACTGGAGGCTGGATAAGGGGTCTTCTCGGTGCCCATCGAAACCCACATCTAAAAAATAGAAATCAGCTTTAAATTGTCTAAAAACAGGTTCCAAGATTTTATCCAGTATGTAAATGTAATCAGAGGTTGTTGAACCAGATTGCATGGGCAGATTCATATTGAAACCTTCTCCATGACCACTCCCATTCTCTTCTACAAATCCTTTACCTGGAAAAATAGTAGCCGGATCCTGATGTATAGAGATATAAAGAACTTGTGGGTCCTGATAGAATATTTCTGCAGTGCCATTACCGTAATGGGCATCAAAGTCCAGTATGAGAAATTTCTTAATCTTATACTTTTCTCTTAGATACTCTAAGGCAACAGCCATATTGTTGATTAAACAGAAACCCATAGCCCTATTAGAAGTGGCATGATGTCCTGGAGGACGGGCTAGGGAATATGCACATTCATAACCGTTAAAAACGAGTTCTGAAGCTTTAATAGCCCCCCCGGCAGCTAGTTTTGCAATTTCATAACTTTGAGGGGAGGCAAATGTATCATAGTCGAGGAAACCTCCGCCATTTTGAGTTAAAGACCTTAAATGTTCCAGATATTCTGAGGTGTGTACTCGTAAGAGGTCCTCTTCTCGCGCGGGTTGTGGTGCATGAAGATCCAAATTTTCAAGGATGCCATATTGGTTCAGTGATTCCATTATAACTTCAAGTCTGCCCTGATTTTCTGGATGGGAACCTGTATGATGTTGAGCATATTCTGGACTGTATACCAGTGACATCAACTAAAAAACCCTCCTTTTTGTTAGGTATGGAGATTTATATTAAATTAATCTATCCCCTTTCTGGAGAAATTATTCTTTGAATGGATAAAATTGATTTTTATAACATTCTACTGGAACTTAAATCTTCTTTTACTATGTTGAGCACGGTTTGGGTGTAGGTTCTCTGCACGTCGGCTTCCTTCAACAAACCCTTTATAAACTGGTCAAGCTCGCTGGTGTCTCTAAATCGGGCTACTAGTATTGCATCAAATTCTCCTGTGACATCGTACATGCAGAGCACATTTTGGTGGTAGGCAGTGCGGTCCTCCCAGTTTTCTAGTACTCCTCCCTTAACTCTCACTCCAATTATAGTTGTAAGATTGTAACCTAGCTTGCTATGATCAATGATGGGAACGAATTTCTTAATCACCCCGTTTTTAGTAAGTTTCTCCATACGGTTGTGCACCGTGCCGATAGAAATGTCCAAACGCTTGGCAATCCTTCTGTATGACATTCTACCATCTTCGTTGAATAGATTAATGATTTTTTGGTCTATTTCATCTATTTCCACTAGCTCCTGATATTTTTCAATTTCTTTCATTGTATTCACCATTTACATGAACAGTTATATATAAAAATCGTTTATTTCATCAAATAATTGAGCATTTTTTCAATAAATGACGCGAATAATTTAAATACAAGTTTGTCATGAAATTATATAGGTGTTCAGATGGGATTTTTAAACGAGGAAACCATGAAAATGCGGTATATTGCTTTGGTGAAGAAGGGCATAATAGATGATGAAGAATGCGGTTCTTACACCCAAAAGATAGATTTTGATCCCTGTATGAAGAAGAAGGTTCAGAAATTCGAAGACTACTTCGTGCCGGGTACTG
>Ga0209254_10002578_pt1 | contig 16499 bp, 12 predicted proteins | sample FrelakmetDIP11DI_FD_187148 | JGI IMG/M metagenome (GOLD analysis project Ga0209254, IMG submission 187148) | Freshwater lake sediment microbial communities from the University of Notre Dame, USA, for methane emissions studies - DIP11 DI (SPAdes)... | ecosystem: Environmental > Aquatic >... | reverse complement strand
AGGATACCCATGCTGCTGAGTGACCTGCCCAGGCCGGCCATCATCGCTCATCGAGGCGCCAGTGCCTACGCCCCGGAGAACACCCTGGCCTCCTTCGAGCTTGCCCTGCGCCAGGGTGCCGATGCAGTAGAGCTGGATGCCAAGCTGACTCAGGACGGGCACATCGTGGTGATCCACGACCAATCGGTAGACCGCACCACCATGCACAATGGTTGGGTGCGGGACCTGTCCCTGGCTACACTGCGCAAGATGGATGCCGGCAGCCACTTTGACATCGCATTTGCCGGTGAGACGATCCCCACCCTGGATGAAGTATTCAAAGCCGTCGGTAGGCTGACGTACACCAACATCGAATTGACCAATCTGCTCTCCCCGTTGGATCACCTGCCGCAGAAAACTGCCGCGCTGGTCAAACGCCACAAGATCATCCAGCGGGTGTGGTTCTCCTCCTTCAACCCGATCGCCCTGCTGCGCATCCACCGCCTGCTGCCCGACTGTCCGCTTGGTCTGCTGGCCTGGCCGGGAGCCACTGGCTGGTGGGCGCGTTCGCCCCTCGGCCGCCTCATCCCATATCACAGCCTGCACATTGCGTCGAAAGATGCCAAACCAGGGTTAATCAAACGCATACATCGTGACCAGCGCAAGGTATTTGTATATACCGTGAATTTGGAAAATGAGATGCTGCACTTGTTCGAAATGGGCGTGGATGGGATTTTCACCGATGATCCCCTGCTCGCCCGGCGGGTGCTGAACGGCGTGGAGCACAAAATCAGGGATTCGAAGGAAACCTGAAAGGTTGCTAAACAGATGATTTTGCCTTCAACGCAGCTGGTTGCATTCGAACGATGGTAGTCGAATTTACACCCGATGAAATCATGGTCACCTGTATGGCGCGCCAGGTGCACGATGGAGAAATCGTCGCTCAGGGATTGGCAACTCCCCTGGTAGCTGCCGCCTACCTGATGGCACGCCATACCCACGCGCCCCACCTGTATTTCGCCTCTGCCATCGGTCAGGGAGTTTGCCGGCAGCCGGCTCCTCTCAGTCTCACGTATATCGAAAAGCTGTGGCTGGATCGATCCTTGTGTAACATCGGCTTTGTCCGAATTGCGGCCGACGTTCTACCGCGCCTGCGTCCAATGGAATTTTTTCGTCCCGCCCAGATCGACATGCACGGAAATACCAACAACCTGGCATTCGGAAAAGACCCCTCTCGCCCTCGCCTGCGCCTGCCAGGTGCTGGCGGCATCCCCGATGTGACCACTTTCATCAGCGACATTCAACTCTATGTACCCCGCCATTCCCGGGTGACATTCGTGCCGCGCTTGGATTTTCTGTCCGGCATGGGTTACAATCACGCCAGGAAATCAGGCCGGGGCCCGCGCTACCTGGTTACCGATTTGGGACAATTCGATTTTATTTCCGAAGCAGAAAACGACTTGCCGCGCATGCGGCTCACGAGCTTTCACCCGGGCGTCACCGTCTCCCAGGTTCAGGCGCGCACCGGTTTTGAATTATTGGTCGCCGAAGACATCGCAGAAACCCCTTCGCCCTCTTCCTACGAGCTGGAGCTTCTGCGAACGGAGATTGATCCACTTGGAATTCGACGCCTGGAATCATTGAGCGGTGCAGAGCGCAGAGAATTGCTGCATAAAATTATCTCTCAAGAGAAAGAGACACCAGGATAGAGGGATTCCCCGAACCGTCATGAATCAATTCCCGGGTTCCAGGTTCTCCAGATTCACAGCTCTGCTAATTGTAGCGCTGTTCCTGCTCGCGCCGCTGAGCCCTGCGAATGCAGTTCATCCTTCTGGTCCCTTCCCTTCCACGCTTTCCCAGGCCAGCTCTTTGCTCGAACGCATGACGCCCGAAGAACGTATTGGCCAGCTGTTCCTGGTTTCATTCCAGGGGACCGACGTGGGATCCGAGTCGGTGATTGAACAGCTGGTCGCCCGCTACCATGTGGGAGGCGTCGTCCTGTTGGCAGAGAACGACAATCTCGTCTACTCAGGCAACTCATCCACCGACACGGTGGACCAGCTGTATGCCATGGTCCGCCAGATTCAGCAAACGGAGTGGAGCGCTTCGCGTGCCAGGCAGACGGATCCCAATACAGGTGAGGAATTTCTACCTCAATTCATCCCGCTTTTCATTGCGACTTCGCAAGAAGGAAATGGCCTGCCATACGATCAAATCCTGAATGGTCTGACTCCCATGCCGAATGCTATGTCGATGGGAGCGACCTGGATCCCTTCGCTCTCCGAGCAGGTCGGAACGGTGCTCGGTAAGGAGCTTGCGATCCTCGGCATCAACCTGCTCCTGGGGCCTTCCCTGGATGTGCTGAAAACGCCACAAATTAAAACCTCAAACAACCTGGGGGCGCGCACTTTCGGTGGGGATCCATTCTGGGTGGGAGAAATGGGACGCGCCTATATCCGCGGCGTCCATTTCGGAAGCGGTGGGCGGCTGGCAGTCGTCGCCAAGCATTTCCCGGGTCACGGCAGCTCAGATCGCTTACCCGAAGAAGAAGTTGCCACTGTCCCTAAATCCCTCGATCAGCTGGAGTCAATCGACCTGGCACCCTTCTACACAGTGACAGGAAACGCTGCGACGCCTGAAGAGACAACCGACGCGCTCCTGGTTTCGCACATTCGTTACCAGGGCCTGCAGGGAAATATCCGTGCCACGACTCGCCCGGTCAGCCTGGATCCACAGGCATTAAGCCTGCTGATGGAGCTCGAGCCGCTGGACACCTGGCGTCAAGGAGGCGGTGTGATGGTCAGTGACGACCTGGGCAACCAGGCCATCCGTCGATTCTACGATCTGACCAGCCAGACCTTCGATCCGCGCAGGGTGGCAGTCAGCGCTTTCCTGGCCGGGAATGACCTGCTGTATTTTTCGGATTTTTCATCCAGTACCGATTCCGATCCGTTCACATCTGCCACCCGTACCCTGGAATTTTTCACCCAGAAGTATCGTGAGGATCCCTCCTTCGCAGGTCGGGTCGACCAGTCCGTCCTGCGCATCCTGGATCTCAAGCTGCGGTTGTACACGAATTTCAACCTGGGTAATGTCCTGTCAAATCCTGGATCTTTAGACGAGCTCAATAAATCGAGCAGCGTGACTTTTGATGTCGCCAGGGATTCATCGACATTGATCAGTCCCAGCCAGCAGGAACTGGATGATCTTATCCCGGATCCACCCAATCTAAATGACCGGATTGTTTTTATCAGCGATGTTCGCAGCAGCCAGCAGTGCAGCACCTGCCCTCCGATTGATGTGCTCGGAAAAAGTACTCTCCAGGATGCAGTGATTCGCCTGTACGGTCCGCAGGCAGGCGGGCAGGTTTCGTCCAGCATGATGTCTTCCTATTCCCTGGATGAATTGCAGTTAATGCTGGACGGCAGATTGACCGAGCTCCCCCTTGAGAATGACCTGCTGCGCAGCAACTGGATTATCTTCGGTATGCTTTCTGAACGGGCCGATATTCCATCTTTTCAGACACTGGAACGCTTCCTGAATGAAAGACCTGAGCTGTTCCTGCAAAAGAGGCTGATTGTTTTCGCTTTTTGCGAGCCATACTTCCTGGACGCGACCAATATCTCGAAACTGACCGCCTACTACGGGATGTATGACGTCTCGCCGTCTTTCATTGATGTGGCATCATACCTGCTGTTTCGAGAGCTATCACCCGCTGGAGCGCTGCCGGTTTCAGTCCCGGGGGTGGACTACAATCTGAATGAAGCCCTGTTTCCCGATCCCGATCAGATAATCCCACTGCAGCTGGATATTCCTGAGGCTGCGCCGCCGGAGACTACCGGGACCCCGCAAGCAGAGCCAACCCCTCAATTCGTTGTCGGAGATAAGATACCCATCCGAACAGGTATTATTTTCGATCACAACGGGCATCCTGTGCCCGACGGCACCCCGGTCACATTTGTGATGACCACCGGCGTTGAAGCGAACATCGTCCGCCAGGAAGCAACAACGCTGGAAGGTGTAGCCCATACCCAGTTCCTGGTCGCCAACGGCGGCACAATTGAAATCTACGCCGAAAGCGAGAGGGCGCGGTCGACAAGCATTACCTTCGACATACCTCTGCCTCCCGGCGAGATTATCCCAGACACTCCTACCGCCACACCAACTGCGACGCCTGAGCCCACCTTCACCCCACTGCCTCCCACGGCAACTCCTGTTCCGGTCGTCGAGCCACCCAGCTCTGAACTCGGTCTGGGCGAATGGATCCTGGCTGTGCTGCTGTCTGGCATCCTGGCTTTTGCGGCTTACCGTTTTGCCGCCTTGCTGGGGCAGGTTCGTTGGGGAATCAGGGCCGGTTTTCTGGCGTTTATTGGGGGATTGGCAGGTTATTCATACCTGGCACTAAAGATGCCCGGCAGCCAATTCTTCCTCGATTGGTCGCTCGTCCTGAGCGCCACTATATATGCTTTTATCGGATCAGTTTTGGGGATTCTCGCAACGATCGGATGGCGGTATTTTCACGACTCTGCCAGACAAACCAGCAATGGAAAGGTCCTGCCAACACCGGAATCAACGCATCAGGGTGAAGATCAGGCTCAAGAACAAGAGACCCCCGGTAATCCAGAATAAAGTCCTCTCCACGGGGGATGAGACCAGATCGACCAGGGTCGGGCCTGGCAGCGCAGCACGCGGCCGCGCGGCTGGGTCCCAATCCCCGAGCAAAGCCTGGCGAAAAGCCTCCACGTCCCCTGGACGCTCATCCGGATGCAGGCTCATCCCCCACAGGATGGCACGCTCAGTCCGTAGACTGACATCAGCATTGTGTTCATGCAGTGGCAGTAAGGCGCCTGGATTCAAGAACAGCTCCCTGGCTTCTGGTGGCGGATGATTGGTGAGTAAATGATACAGAGTGGCTGAGAAAGCATACACATCGCTCCGTGCGTCGGTGTGACCGGTATCTCCACCATACTGTTCCAATGGAGTGTAAAGGGCAGTCCCTCGCCCTTGCAGGACTGTGATAGTAACCTCATTCGATGCCAGGATTTTGACCAGACCAAAATCGACCAGTTTCAGTAAGCCGCTGGGCGTGATCTTCAAATTGCTGGGTTTAATATCGCGATGCAGGATCGGTGGATCCTGGCTGTGCATGTAAGTCAATGCATCCGCGAGCTGGTTCGCCCAGCTTAATATAACCCTTTCAGAAAGGTATTCCCCTTTTCGGCGCGCTTCATTCATCAAGGTCCTCAGGTCTTTACCAGGTACAAAATCCATCACCAGGTAATCACGCCCGCCCGAAGAGAAATAGTCGGAGACTTTAGGAAGGTTGGGGTGGTCCAGGCGCGCCAGCACGGTGGCTTCGCGGGAGAACTGCTCACGAGCCTGTTTGAGCAGATCGCCGGGTAGACTGCGATCATGCTCGACTTCCTTGAGAGCGCAGGCACGGCCTTCCAGGCGCAGATCATCCGCCAGGTAGATGGATCCCATCCCGCCCTGGCCTATGATGCGGCTGATCCGGTAGCGGCCGCGTAAAATTTCTCCTGCTCTGAGTGGTGTTGGCATCAGGTATGCGGTTTTCTTAGACCATTACAAACTACTGTGGATCGCCGCATGGCGATCGTATCTCGGCGTTTTGTGATATTATACCCGTTGAGGCTTTCTGAAATGGACATATTCTCCGAAGAAGCGGCGATGTTGATCGCACAAACAGGGCCCCTGGATGGAAGGCGCTGGCCGCTTCAAAGGAGCCTGCTGGTAGGACGAGATGCGACCTGTGATATTATCGTCGCCGACCGGCAGGTCTCGCGCTATCATGCTCGATTCAATATATCGCGTGAAAGAATCATCCTTGAAGACCTGAGCAGCAAGAACGGAACGCATGTCAACGGGCAGCGCATCCTGGATGATGTCACCTTGCAAGACGGGGATGTTATTCAGATTGCACTGGCACAGAAGTTCGTATTTGTAAGCTCCGATTCCACTCTGCCGCTTGAAATCCACGAAGGATTGAATTCAGTCACAGACTCCGAGGCACAAGCGGTGCTTTCGAAGGGTGGGCGGCTGCGCCTGGATAAACGCTCACGAAGGGTATGGATCAACGATGTGGAGGTCATACCACATCTCTCGGTCTCCCAGTTCCGACTGCTCGAGCTGCTGTTTGAAAAACAAGGACAGGTCGTCTCTCGCAGCGACCTGATATTGGTTGTATGGGGAAAAGAGCAGGCCTACGAAATTTCTGAGCAAGCCCTGGATGCACTGGTTCGCAGGCTGCGGGATCGCATCGCAGGTATCGATCCACAGCATTCCTACATCACTACCGTTCGAGGACACGGCTTGAGGCTGGACAATCCCCCAGTCCAGCTAGAATAAGCGTAGAACACATCAACCTCGAGAATGGGATAAATTCTCAGGCTTCCCGCATCTTCTTCGCCATCGCATACCGTAGTGCCTGCCGGTTGGCTGCCTGCACACGCTCGGAGAATTCCGGTTCATTTCCCGATTGAGTTTGGACTGCGATGTTAGCCAGCAGCTCCAGGAGCTCTGGTGTGATGTATTCGTCATGCGTTTCCAGAAAGCCCTGTCGTGAAACATCATCTTCCAAATCCAGGTATTCTTCCAAGAGAGCCAGCTCAGGTGGTGCACTCATCTGCTGGATGACCTCCACGATCCGGCCCAGCTTTGATGAACGCTCCAGGTCACCTGCCCGGCGTGCCTCTTCCAGGGAGGCATTCAGCTCCTGGATAAAAAACTCGTCAATACCTCCTACATTACTCTCAATAGATTGTTCAAGATCACCGGCTTTTAGCAGCTCGTCAATCAAATTCTGCGCATCTCGCTTCCGGAGGGCCAACTGCTGGTCGACTTCCTGGGTCAGCTCCAGCAGCTTTGTTCGCACCTCTACCAACCGTGTCCGGCCGTCCCCACGCGCTCGATCGATCCTCTCGCTTAACAGCTGGAAAAAGCTGTAATCCATCAACGGGCGCACCAGACTGACCAGCACGCTCAGCCGCATGTCAGTCGGCGATTTCAACAGTAAATCCAGCACCTTATCGCGGGTTACGTCCTTTCCCATCGCACGCAGCTCTTCGATAATTGCCTGCACTTCCTGGGTTTGCTCAGTTAATTTCTGCCCATAGGTCGTGACAGGCATCAATGAATTCTGCAGCTCTGCCAGGCGGCGGGCTGACTCCTGGTCTCCGCTGGCTGCCGCTGCCTCCATCAACCTGCTCAGAATCGCAAAAAATTCCGCATCGATCATCTGGTCTTCTTGCCTGGCAAGCTCCAGGCGAGCAGCCTCGTCTGCAACACCTGCCAATCTGCGGATCAGGTTCAGTCGGTTCTGCTGAGACTGGATCATCTCCCTGGTGATTCCTTCTTCCGCCAGCACACGCTCCACCATACTTTGCGTGGTAAGTGAAGCCTGTGGATTGAGCAAATAGCCTTTTCTCTTTTCCTGAGGGAGCTTATTAATCACCTGATTTATGAATCCACCTATAAGACGCTCCTGCTCGTTGCGTGGCAGGTTTAACTCAGGGGGCACGAAGGTGAGTAAGATCTCTTTATCCGGGTCGTGATACACGAGCGGTGTTGCCAGGGAACCCTGATAACCACAAACTGGACACTGGACAATATTGAATGCGCCTGAAAGGAAACGCTGCTTGGCGGTGGGATCCTGGTTTACATCGAATAACTGATCGATATCAGCCGTTATCGGGCTGCGGCAATTCGGACAGCTCACTTGAGTTCTTGGCATTCTTGACTCCGTGTTGATAGTTCCATGATTTTAATATCGATTTTCTTCTCTCGGTAAAGAAAAACACAACCTCGCCCCATCACCTGGCCTTGGATCGACCCAAATCTGCCCCCCATGTGCCTCAACTACTGCACGAGCCAGGTACAGGCCTAATCCTGCGCCTTTGGTCGTCCGAGAGGTTTCCGAGGCGCGATAAAAGCGATCGAACACATAGGGGATATCACCGGTCGCGATTCCTGGACCCTGATCCTTGACACAAACGACAATCTGCCGTAGATGTACCTGTCCGCTGATCCTGATTTCACCACCCACCGGGGAATACTTGATGGCGTTGGATATTAGATTCGACAGCACCTGCGCCAGGCGGTCTTCATCGCCGATGATGACCGGAAAACTGGCCGGGAAATCGAGAATAATCGAATGAATTTCTGATTGACTTTTGAAACGTTCGGCGATCCGCCTGGCCATCACATCGACAGCTACATCCGACTTGTTGATCGAAAGTGCCCCAGCCTGCAGCCGGCTGGCATCCAGCAAATTCTCAATCAAACCTGTAAGCCGATCTGCTTCTTCTTCGATTACTTCAAGGCTGTCCTGGATGATCTCCCGGTCCCAATTGGCGTCGTCCCGGCGCAAGGTGCTGACATACCCTTTGATCAGGGCTACTGGTGTTTTCAGCTCGTGGCTGATCACTGAAATGAAAGTGGTTTTAAGCTCCTCGGCTTCCCGGAAGCGGGTGATATCGCGCACCAGGGCAATAATATTCAACAGGCTGCCCTCAGATGAGAGCAAAGGAGAATACGTGATTCCCACCGGCAAGGGTGCCAGGCCCGGACGCTCAAGATCACCTTCCACATACAGTGTGGCATGCGGGGTGAGAGGCCAGCCACCGGCTTCCGCATCTTGCAGCGTTGTGCCTTCTTTATGTTTTATCCACCGGATCAAGGAATCGTGGGAATACCCACGCACCTGCTCCAGCGGTATGGCTAACATCCTGGCGAAGGCCGGGTTGCAGTGCTGGACTGTGTGATCCGCCTCCAGAATCAGGATTCCATCCGCCACTGCATCCAGCATGGCCATGAGGCGCTGTTCCTCATACTTGACCCGGGTGTACAGCTGGGCATTACTCACCGCGATGGCGGCCTGATCGGCGAAGCTCTGCAGTAGAGAAGTATCGTTTGTCGAAAAGACCCCCTGGTAGTTGCGGAAGATGAACAGTACTCCGATGACCTGCTTACGTGCAATCAATGGTAAAGCCACACCGGTCAGCAAGCCAAGGCTGGCTGCACGGATGTAATTCTGGAGCAAGCGGTTGATCTCCCGCAGCTCCACATATCCCGGTTCTTCCACTTCGGGGACTGTGGACAGCAGCGGCTCCAGCTGTCTCAAGAAGGCTGGCGGAATACCCTGGTATACCGCTACTTTCCACCCACCTGGGGCTTCCCGCAACGCTACCAAACCCGCCTGTCCCGCCAGCATCTCCATAGAGATATTCAATATGCGCGCCAGTAATTTCTCCAGGTCAAGCTCCTGGGTAATGGCGCGTGAAATCTCGAGCAGATAATCCCGCTGGCGGACGCGGAAATCAGGCAGCAACTGGATGAGCTCCGTTAAATGACGGCTCGATACCCCGCTCGCTAATGGTTATTGCTTCCTCAAACATCTCCATCGCCTCATCCGCTTCGCTGCGGTTGACACTCAAAGGGGGGGCGATGCGGATCGTGCTTTTCCCACAGCCCAAAGTTAACAGGCCACGCACGAAGGCATTATTAACGATGTTATCGCGGAGAGCCTCGTCCGGTTCTTTGGTCTGTCGGTCTTTTACAAATTCTACACCAATCATCAATCCACGCCCACGCACCTCTCCTATTGATGGATGGCGGGCCATGATTTCACAGAGGATATCACTGATATAGTCGCCCATCTCAGCTGCATTCTGCATATATTCCATTTCAACCAGCTCGAGCGTCGCCAGCGCCGCCGCACAAGAGATCGGATTTCCACCGAAGGTGTTCCCATGCGCCCCTCTCGGCCAGGTGACCAGGTCCTCCCTGGCGAACATTACTCCCAGGGGCATCCCAGAAGCGATCCCTTTCGCCGCGCACACAATATCCGGCTCCACCCCAAAATTCTGGATTCCCCACCATTTTCCGGTCCGACCCACCCCTGACTGGACCTCGTCCACGATCAACAAAATCTTATGTCGATCGCATAACTCGCGCAGAGCCGGGAAAAAACCAGGGGTTGGAACCAGGTAGCCACCTTCACCCTGAATCGGCTCGACAAGCACCCCTGCGACATCCTCGGGCGGCAGAAGGTGCCCAAAAACCTGTTCTTCAATATACCTTACGACGGTTTCGCCATAATCTTCACCTGGAAGGGACTGAAGTATCGGCCGGTAGGGGTCTGGAAACGGTACATGAACGACGCCGCTCATCAGCGGGTAAAAATCGCGGTGGTAAATGGGCTTGCTGGCCGTGAAAGACACCGCCCCCATCGTCCTGCCGTGAAAACCACCCAGGAATGCGATAAACTCGGTTGCGCCGGTGTTATGCCGGGCCAGCTTGATGGCAGCTTCGACACTCTCGGTGCCCGAATTGGTCATAAATGAAACCGCATTATCCAGAAACGGTGCGATTTCATTGATCTTCTCTCCGAGCTCAATCCAGCGGTGGTGGTAAAAGTCAGACGAGATATGAATGAACTGCTCGGCCTGTTCCTGAATCGCCCGCACCACTTTTGGGTTGCTGTGACCGGTCGAGACCACCGCGATGCCTGCTTCGAAATCCAAAAACCGGTTGCCATCAACATCCCATACCTCGGACCCTTTGCCGTGATCCATCACAAACGGATAACCGCGCGGGTAGGAAGGTGAAATCACGTCGTGGTCACGCTTGATCAGGGCCCTCGCTTTCGGGCCGGGTAAATTCATTGCCTGCATAATTACTTTCTCCTGATTTTTATTTGGTTGACTAATTGTTATGAATTTTCATTAAATTATATGCCCGGTATTATACACCAGCCGTTCTTTTCCCTTCCAGTCACTAGGAAAAATACGCTTCGAGGACCCTCCTAAAGACCTCACAGGTTTTCGAAACCTGTGAGGTCTCTTTGCGGGTTTCTGAAATCTGTGAGGTCTGTCTCAAGAGAATAGATTTCGGTAAATATAGAGTTATAATCATGCTCCATGCCTGCCAGAAAACTATTCCCGGATTTCAGCTTTGAAATCCAGGCGCGCCAGGAACGCGCCAGGGCAGGCACCTTCCACACACCTCACGGTGATTTGCTCACTCCAATATTCGCACCGGTCGGCACGCAAGCGGCAGTCAAGGCATTGACCCCGGCGCAGCTGCAGGACACAGGCGCCAGCCTAATCCTGGCGAACACCTACCACCTGTACCTGCGTCCCGGCGATGACCTGGTCGCGGAAATGGGTGGGCTACACCGCTTCATGAATTGGCCCGGCCCCATCCTGACAGATTCAGGCGGGTACCAGGTGTTTTCGCTCAAGGAAAATCGCACTATTTCCGAGAACGGGGTGACATTCAGGAGTCATATCGACGGCAGCTCGCACCTGCTCACCCCCGAAAAAGCCACGCAGATCCAGGAAAACCTGGGAGCCGACATCATCATGGCTTTCGATGAATGTGCCCCCCCATACGACAAAGAATACAACCAGCGTGCCATCCTGCGCACGCATGCCTGGGCAGAGCGATGCCTGCAGGCTAAAAGGCGCACCGACCAGGCCCTATTCGGCATCGTGCAGGGAGGGATCTTTCCTGACCTGAGAGGGGAATCGGCTATTTTTATCGCCTCGCTTGGGTTTCCGGGTCACGGCATCGGAGGGTTATCGGTGGGGGAGACTAAAAGCGAATTACATGCCACCCTCGAGCTGCTGGATGGCATTTTGCCCGAGGACAAACCGCGCTACCTGATGGGTGTCGGTACACCCGTGGACCTGATCCAGGGAATTCGGCGGGGTATCGATATTTTCGACTGCGTGCTGCCCACACGCCTGGCGCGCCATAACGCCGCTTTGACCAGCACCGGGAGACTGAACCTGGTAAATGCCGGCTTCGCAAGGGACGAGCAGCCGGTCGAGCCGGGCTGTACCTGCTACACCTGCACGCACTTCTCACGCGCCTACCTGCGGCACCTGATCCTGGCCAGGGAAATGCTGGCGGCGACACTTCTTTCAATCCACAACCTGCACACTCTACTTAACCTTTGCACCCAGATCAGGGAATCGATAGTAGCTGGCCGCTTCAACCAGTTTGCAGAGAACTACCTGGAAAGAGTTGCTTATCCAGAAACCAATCTTGAAAGCGACAACACTCAATGACCCTTCTCCAGTCAATCATTCTGGGCATCGTCCAGGGGATCAGTGAATTCCTGCCCATATCCAGCTCGGCCCACCTGGTGATCGTCCCATACCTGCTTGGCTGGGATATCCCTCCCGAACAGGCCTTCGTTTTCGACGTCCTGGTGCAAAATGCCACCCTGGTGGGTGTGATCGTTTACTTCAGGAAAGACCTGCTGCAGATCCTTCAAGCCACTTGGCAGGGCTTGTTTCGTAGGGATTTAAAATCCAATCCCGCCTCCCGCCTAGGTCTCATGATCATCCTGGCCACCATCCCGGCACTGGTGATCGGTTTCTTTCTGAAAGGTGCCGTCGAAAAGGTCTTCGCCGACCCACGCGCCACCGCATTCTTCCTGCTGGCCAATGCGCTGATCCTGGTGATCGCCGAGAAAATCGGGAAACGCACGCGCACCCTGAAAGAGCTTGTCGAAAGGGACGCTTTATGGATCGGTTTTGCCCAGGTTCTGGCGATCTTCCCCGGCATCTCCCGCTCCGGCTCGACGATTTTCGGTGGTATGGCTCGCAACCTGCAGCGGGTGCCGGCCGCCAAATTCTCGCTGCTGATGTCCATCCCGGTTATGCTGGTTGCCGGCGGTTATGCGACACTCAAGTTGATAGCCATCCCGGATTTCTGGAGCCTGTTGCCTGTTTTCATCCCGGGTTTTGTGACTGCTGGAGTGGTGGGCTATTTCTCGATCCGCTGGCTGATGAAATACCTCACCCATGCCACCTTATTCGGATTTGCACTCTACTGTCTGCTGGTGGGGTTGGCTGTGATCAGCATTTCTTATTTCACCTAAATTAAGAGGGGATTGGTTGGCGGCAATCAGAATAGGCGAGTCAGGCAAACAGGCCGATGTAATCGTCCATCGCCGTCTGGTGCCCGATATCCCGCCCCGCTCTCTCCGACAGATACCACTTGTGTTCCAAAACCTGGCAGTATAGCTCCGCCAGCGACATCTCCCCGCTCACCAGTCGTGCTAACCTCTCGGTCGCCGGCAAATATGTGTGCTCCAGCCAGTGGAAAGCCGCCACGCTCAAGGGAGTGCTGCGATTGTTCTCGCGCGACAGCGTTGCTTTCTGCTCCTGGATCTCGTTCATCATCTTCCTGGCCTGCATCTCCTCCGCTTCCAGGCCGGTCAGGCTCTGCAGCTGGTCGTGGTGAAAATTACGGTCAGTCACTACAGCGCGCAGGCGCAGCTGCTCCCCTTGCCTGGTCTGTTCTAAAAGCACATCGCGCACCGAGAAGCCCAGGTCGTTCAGGGCTTTGATCCTTTCCTGGATGCGGTAGGTCTCGCCAGGCTGCAGGATCACCTCGCGCGAGATCTCTTCCCATAAGTCACGGTAGCGCAGCCGAATGTAGGTCCCGGTGTCTGACAATGGAACGCTGGATTCTTCGGCCGGCAGCAAGCCCTCTGCTTTCAGGTCGACCAAGTCTCCATTCACATTGTCTTCCATAATCTGCAGGTCGTGAAAACGCAGGGTTGGAGAAAGCCGGCGCTCGTGAAATTCGGCCGTCTCCGCATCCACCAGGTATGCCCTCAGCGCACCGGCATCGCGCCGGAACAGCGTGTTCGAAAGCGAGCAGTCCCCCCAGAAAATACCACCCAGGTGCAGCTGGACGATCAGTCCGGCCATGGCGTCCAGCAGGTACTTACGGTAGGATTTCAACCCGGGATGCATGAAAATCCTGCGGTATGGGACTGACTGCTCCAGGTAGCGGGTAATTAAAACACTTTTTCGTCCCTCCACCGTTTCGGTGACCAGGTGGCAGGTGGGTGAGACTGCCGGCAGGTGCAGCTCCTCGCAATGGCGCAGCAGCTCAAATTCCTTTTCAGCTACTCCATACGGCATTTCTTTCAAGGCAAATATCTTGCCCCGGTAATTAACGAACAGCACCATGTGCCGCGCTACTCCTTGCGAGACCTCCACCAGGCGCGTGACCAGGTCTTTCCATTGGCTCAACGGAAGCTGCCAGGGAAGGTCCTGGAAATCCGGATCGTCGGGAAATTTTCCAGGATAGAAAAACATTACCCACCAACCTGGTTCACACCTGGCAGCTCCACCTCGGGCGGCTTGTAGTCCAGAGACTGGTGGCGGAAGTAGGTGTTATAAAGCCCGGCATAGTGTCCGTTCTGTGCCAGCAGGCTGTTGTGGTTTCCTTCTTCGACGATCTGGCCGTATTCCAGCACGATGATGCGGTCGGCGGCCTTGACGGTCGACAGGCGGTGGGCGATCAGGATGCTGGTGGTGTTTTGCAAAATCAGCTTTAAGGCCTGTTGGATCTGCCACTCGGTGAATGGATCGATGCTGGCGGTGGCCTCATCCAGGATGAAGATGGCTGGCTGCTGTACCAGCACACGCATCAAGGAGATCAGCTGGCGCTGACCCATCGACAGGCGGCCTCCCCGCTCGCCGACCTGGGTGTCCAGGCCCTGGGGCAGGGAATCCAGCCATTCGCCTTCGCCGATCTGGCGCGCCAGTGTTCGAACTTCCGCCGTGACTGCTTCAGCCGGACAGGCGTAGCAGATATTTTCCAGCACCGTTCCTGAAAACAGGAAGGGAGTCTGCGACACGATACCCAGCTGCGAACGATACTCCTGCAGGTCAAGCGTGCGGATATCCTGCCCGTCGACCAGGATGCGCCCCTGCTGGAATTCATAGAAACGAGCGATCAATTTCGCGATCGAAGATTTGCCGGCACCGGTGTGCCCGACCAGCGCGATATTCTCACCCGGCGGGATTTGCAGGTCGAAGTCGCACAGCACCGATTCCTGGTCCGAATAGCGAAACCACACCTTCTCGAAGCGGATATCCCCGCGCAGCACGGGAGCCGGATGATCTGAAGTTTGCCTGACCTGCGATTCGGCATCCATCAGGGCAAAGACGCGCTCTGCAGCCGACAACCCCTGTTGGATCTGGGCCCAGAATGCAGAAAGGTTCAGCACCGGGAAGAAGAAGCGGTCCAGGCTCTGGATGAACAAAAACCAGGCCCCAGCCGTCACCAGGCCGCGGATCATCTGGATTCCGCCGTTGTAAACCAGCAGCGCCATGGCAATGCCTCCCAGCGCATTCAAGACCGGGAAGACCAGCGAAAGCACCAGCCCCCGGCGCACGTTGACGCCGTAGGACTGCCGGTTGGCCTGGTCGAATTGCCCGAAGATGGTGCCTTCTTGACGAAAGTTCTTGGCCACCACGATCCCGCTCACCGTCTCCTTAATGGTCGAATTGACGTTCGCCATGGCGCGCATCCCCAGGCGAGTCACCTGGCGCGCCAGGCTGCGGAAGCCAACAGCGGTCAGGAACAGCACCGGCAGAAACCCGAACAGGAGCAGCGACAGCCGGGGATCGATCCTGACCAGGATCCAACCCAGTATCAGGGCTTCCACCAGTTGCGAGACCACGTCGGTCACCAGCACCACCGTCTGGCCGAAATCCTGCGTGTCCGAAGTAATGCGCGAAACCACCTTGCCCGAGGCGTACTCATCATAGAACGACAGGTCGTGATCGGCGGCTGCTTTGAAGGCCGATGTGCGCATGTTCATCACGATATCGCCGATCACGCGCACCACCAGCCGGCGGCGCCCCCAGTTGGCGCCCCATATCACCACTCCTGCCAGGAATACAACCAGCACCAGCCAGAAAATCAGGGCACCAGACAATCCCTGGCTGAGGGCATCCACCCCCCGGCTCACCACCACAGGAACGGCCGCTCCTGCCGCGGCGATTATCAGGATCAGCAGCACCACCATCACCAGCTGCCGGCGGTAGGGGGAGAAATAACCCGCCATGCGCCTGACCAGCTGGCGGTCGGTGTACTGCCGGTCGTACCCTTCTAAATCGAGTCCCGAGAAGAAGCTCATTTTCGATATTTACTCGCTGAAAATCCGCCGGTACCCTTCGGAGGTCTTCATCAGCTCCTCATGGGTACCCCGGGCGATCAGCTTTCCCTTGCGAATCACCAGGATCAGGTCCGCCCAGCGGATCTGGGACAGCCGGTGGGTGATGATGAAGGTCGTGCGCCCGCGCGCGGCGGTCAGGATGGCGCGCTGGATGCGATCTTCGGTGGCGCTGTCGATGGCGCTGGTCGAATCGTCCAGGATCAGGATGGGCGGGTCTGTCAGGAAAGCGCGGGCCAGCGCAATGCGCTGCCGCTGCCCGCCTGATAAGGTCACGCCGCGCTCGCCGATCACGGTCTCATACCCCTCTTCCAGCACACCGATGAAGTCTTCTGCCTGTGCAGCCCTGGCAGCGTCGGTAATCCTGTCTTCAGCGGCCGCGGGGTCGCCAAAGGCGATATTCTCCGCAATGGAACGAGAAAACAGGAAGATATCCTGCTCGATGATCGAGATATTCTTGCGCAGCGCTTCCATGTTCCAGTCGCGCACATCGATGCCGTCCACCAGCACC
>Ga0209254_10002576_pt1 | contig 16500 bp, 13 predicted proteins | sample FrelakmetDIP11DI_FD_187148 | JGI IMG/M metagenome (GOLD analysis project Ga0209254, IMG submission 187148) | Freshwater lake sediment microbial communities from the University of Notre Dame, USA, for methane emissions studies - DIP11 DI (SPAdes)... | ecosystem: Environmental > Aquatic >... | reverse complement strand
CTAGGAGGCTGTCCGAGAACTCGATTTTAGGCGATTTGGCCATCGTAAATTCAACTACTTACGAGGTCAAAAAGGCTGAATAACGGCATTCTCGGACAAGCTCCTAGTGGTCTTTACGATGATTTATGGAGACAGCAAACATGAGCAGTTACTATCTGTTTCAGGATTCCAAGAAATGCATCGGCTGCCTTTCCTGCGAGGTGGCCTGTAAGAGCAATAAAGCGCTTTCGGCAGGACCTAAGTTGTGTCAGATTATCGCCATCGGCCCCAAATTTGTCGGCGGCCTGCCCCGTACCGCCTTCACATTTATGCCCTGTTTTCATTGTGAAAACCCCTGGTGCGTGGCGGCCTGCCCAACCGGGGCCATGCAAAGGAGGGCCGCGGACGGGATTGTGTTTGTCGAACAAAGTCTGTGCGTGGGCTGTAAGACTTGCATGTCCGCCTGCCCCTGGGGGGCTCCGCAGTGGAACCAGGAGACCGGCAAGGTGGTGAAATGCGACTACTGCATGGAACGTGTCGATGCCGGCCTGAAACCGGCCTGCGCCACGGTCTGCACGACGCACTGCCTGCATTTCGGTAGACCCGAGGAGGTTCCTCAGGTGAGGAGACAACGCTACGCCCAGGCCATGAGTACATTCGAATAGCGGTGTAAGGTTACACTGTGCATATCTATTAAGGTAGGCTTTCCATGACCACCCCTGTTTGTGAGGTGACCCGCGCCATCGCCGATCTTTCTCAGGCACTCGCTTCCGGGCGATTGACCCATCCCCGTTCCAGGCATCACGCCGAGGAGTTGCTGAAGCTGCTGGAAGATGTTTCCTGGGGGCGAGGCGGCACGGCGCATTACGCCGCCATGCTGGACATGGCTCAAACGCTTATTGCCGAAGCTCCTGATGACGCATCCCGTGAAACCGGCCAGCAGGTCCTGGCGGCTCTAACCCAATATCAGGAGGTCTTTACCAGCCACATAGACACCTGCATCTGCCCGACCGGGGAATGTGTGAAACTGGCGCCGGCGCCCTGTCAAATTGCCTGCCCTGCCGGAATCGATGTCCCCAGCTATTTGACTTTGATCGGGTTGGGTCGCGATGCCGAAGCGGTTGAACTCATTCGCGAGGACAACCCTTTTCCGTGGGTATGCGGTCTGGTGTGCACCAATCCCTGTGAATTCATGTGCGTTCGAGGGCGCATGGATGAATCCATATCCATAAAATATCTTAAGGGATTTGCCGCGGAACGGGCTATGTCGGAGGGAAGCTACCGGAATCCTGAAAAGGCCCCCGACAATGGCCGAAAAGTATGCATTGTCGGGGCTGGACCGGCCGGCATGACTGCCGCTTACTTCCTCGCTCTGAAAGGCTATCGGGTGACCATCTTCGAGGCCCTTCCGGTGCCGGGCGGAATGATGATGGTGGGTATCCCGCGCTACCGCTTGCCGCGCGAGGTGATCGACAGGGAAGCGGAGATGATCGAGCGCCTGGGGGTTGAAATTCGGTTCAATACCCGGTTCGGAAAAGACGTGACGTTTGAACAGCTCAGGTCGGAAGGCTTCGAGGCTTTTCTGCTGGCGATCGGGGCGCACGAGGCTTACAAAATGCTCGTTCGCGGAGAGGATGACTTCCCTCAGGTGATCAACGCAGTGCAGTTCCTACGTCGCGTAGCTCTTGGGGACAGGCGCGCACCGGGGGGACGGATTGCTGTCATCGGCGGCGGAAATGTGGCCATCGATGCTGCACGCACCTGCATCCGGCTTGGCTGTGAGCAGGTGACCATCGTCTATCGCAGGACCCGGTCGGAAATGCCGGCCCATGAAGAAGAAATCATCCAGGCCGAGGAAGAGGGGGTTATTTTTTCCTATTTGACGGTCCCCAAGGAGATCGTAGGCTACAATGGAAAGGTGACGGCACTTCAATGTCTCCGAGCGGAACTGGGGAGGCCTGATGAGAAAGGCAGGAGGCGGCCGGTGGCGGTGGAAGGAAGCGAACACTTGCTGGATGTGGATGCCGTCATACCGGCAATTGGCCAAACGGTGGACAGTGAATGCCTCCAATCCGTAGCGCAACTCAAATGGTCCAAGCGCGATACCATCCTGGCCAACAATATCACCATGGCGACCTCGGTGGATGGCGTCTTTGCAGCCGGAGATGTGGTTTCGGGTCCGGCAACGGTGGTGGAAGCAATCGGTGGTGGGAAAAAAGCTGCCGAAGCCATTGACCGCTACCTGCAGGGAATCCCTCAGCCGGAAATGCCGCCGGTGCCGGTCCGGCGACGTCGGCTGGAATGCATTGAGCTCCCCGCTTCCACCAAGATGATCCTGGCACGACCGCACATGCTACTGCTCAATAATGACCGACGCCGCATCACTTTCCAGCAGGTGGAGCTGGGATACCCGGAAAACGCCGCACGGGAGGAAGCGCGGCGCTGCCTGAGATGTGATATCTGCCGTCGCTGCGGTCTTTGTGTGGAAATCTGCCGCGATAAGATGGGGGTGGATGCCCTGCAATTGGGTTACCTGGACTTTGACCATCCAACCGCCACGGATTTCAGGAAGACAGCAGAGCGGTGCATTGGCTGCGGCGCCTGTGCGGCAAACTGCCCCAATCAGGCCATGGTTATGCGTGACCAAGACGGAGAGAGGATTGTATCACTTTGCGGAACCACCTTGAATCGTCTCAAACTCCAATTTTGCGAAGCCTGCGGTGCGGTCATCGGGCCTTCCAGGTATCGTGATTTCATTGCCAAGCGTTTGAAGGCCTTGAGCCTGCCGGGCGACAATCGTGCGCTGTGTATTGACTGTGCCAGGAAAAGCAGCGCGGAGCGGCAGACCGATATACTGCCTCCCCCATGATGTGCGAAGACATCAGGGTCAAGGTGCTCGAACAGGATGTCTGCTTTGAGCCTTGCAGGTCACCGGGGTAAAGGAGAGTGAAGAAATGACATTTCGCAGAGGTCAAAAAGTCGAAATATATAGGAAGTCCGACGACGAAAGTTGGCAGGAGTACATGAACAAATATGTTGGCCTGCACGGCATTGTGACTGATCCGGACATCTCCAAGAATGACCCTGATGCACTGATCGAAGTCAGCCTCAATGAAAAGGGGACGCACCGCTTCCCGCAAGATTGTCTGCGGCTCCTTGGGGATTAGATCGCACTGCCCGATCGTAAGGGAGGAAACATGGTTACCGTCAGCATCGACGGCCAGAAATTTCAAACCGAAAAGGATAAGACCGTCCTCGATGTGGCCAGGGGTCACGGCATCAGAATCCCATCCCTCTGCTATCATCCTGCTTTGAAACCCTCCGGATCCTGCAGGCTGTGCGGTGTGGAAGTGACCGGCAAAAGTGGCCGTCCCACCATCATGCAGTCATGCATCCTTAAAGTCAAAGACGGTCTGGGGGTGAACACCCGCAGTGAGCGGGTGGCTAAAGCCCGAACCAAGGCGTTTGAAAAGCTGTTGCAAATGGCTCCGCAGGCCGTTGCCATACGCCGGCTGGCCGCGGAATATGGCGTTGATCCGGGACCGCCACCGGACGGGTGTATCCGATGCCGTTTGTGCCTCCATGTTTGCAGGGACATCGTCGGCGCCGGCGCGCTCCGGATGGAAAAACGCGAGGGATGGTACTTTGTGGTTCCCACGGCAGATCTGTGCATCGGCTGTGGAACCTGCGTGAATGTGTGCCCTACGGGGGTAATAGATCTGGAAGACAGGGAAGGCGTGCGGACCATCTCCATCCGTGGCGAGACCATCGGACGGCACCTCCTGGAACGCTGTGAAGCCTGCGGGAAGTTGTATGCCACGCAGAAATTCCTCGCCCATGTGGCCGATCGCACCACGACCCACCCTGACGTCAAGGAGCATCACCGCTATTGCAGCACCTGTGCCAAGCTGTTTTCAGATCGCGTGAAGTCATCGGCCAGGATCAGGCGCCTTTAGGGTTTCGCCTCCTGTTGAATAATCCACGATCCCAGCGCCATCCCATGGTGCTGGAAACACCCAAGGGACAGGGTCTGGCGAACGACCGGAAAAATCTCAAGGTGCTGCGTTTTCTGATCCAGCGCAAACAGTCAATGAGCATTCCCTGAGGATCTTTGCCCATGGCAAAAGGGTATGAGCCAAAACCTCGAGTCCTGCTGGTGGAGGATGATGAATCGCTACGCTTGACGCAGGCGCTTTACCTGGAACGGGAAGGTTTTGTGACCCACGCCGTGGGGAGTTTCCAGGAAGCCCACCAGAGGCTGAGTGACTCCCTTTATGACCTGGTCGTGACTGATCTCCGCCTCGGCGAGGCAAGCGGCCTGGATGTGCTCAAGGATGTCCGGGAGCTGCAATCCGAGGCTGAAGTCCTGGTCATCACCGGGTATGGTTCGGTGGAAACTGCCGTGGCTGCCATGAAACAAGGCGCCTATGACTATCTCACTAAACCGGTGGACCCGGAGCATCTGGTGCGGATGCTGCAAAAGGCGTTGGAGCGTCAGCAACTCCGGCGCCAGGTGAGCTATCTGCGCGAACAAATTGAACAGGAAGCCGGCATCAATCAGATGGTTGCCGTGAGTCCTTCCATGAAGAAGATTCTCCGCACCATCAACGAGGTCGCGGCAAGTGACGCCAGCGTGCTGATCGAAGGAGAAAGCGGCACGGGAAAGGAGCTGCTGGCGAAACTCATCCATCAGCGCAGCAACCGCGCCAGCGGGCCTTTTCTCGCGGTCAACTGTGGGGCCATGCCCGAGTCCCTGCTGGAGAGTGAGCTCTTTGGGCACATGCGTGGTTCTTTCACGGGTGCCCACAAGGATCACAAGGGTCTTTTTGAAGCGGCCCATGGCGGCACACTCTTTCTGGACGAAGTCGCGGAAACCTCGACCAATTTTCAGGTAAAACTGCTTCGCGCTCTCCAAGAGAGAACGATCCGACGCGTGGGGGACACTCGTGAGGTTATGGTGGATGTCCGCATCATTGCAGCCAGCAATCAAAACCTGGGGCAACTGGTCCGAGACGGCCGGTTTCGCCAGGACCTCTTCTTCCGTCTCAAGGTGATCCCCATCCATTTGCCCCCTCTCCGGGAGCGGCGCGAGGACATTCTGCCGCTTGCGGAAAGTTGTGTGGTCCGGTTCAGCAACCACATGGGGCGGCGCCCGCCACAGCTCACTGAAGTCGCCACGGAGAAGCTGCTCAACTACAGCTGGCCGGGAAACGTCCGAGAACTGGAAAATGTCCTGGAGCGGGCGCTGATTTTCAACAAGGGAAATCCCATAGGAGCGGGTGAACTGCTGCTGGATTCCGGTTTATCCCTGGACCCTGCCGGTTCCAATGCCAATGCGGATGCACTGCTTCCCCTCGCGGAACTGGAGAAACGTCATATTTTGCAGGTGCTGTCACTTTGCCGCCAGAATAAGAGCCAGGCATCACGAATCCTGGGCATCGGCTACAACACTTTGTGGCGCAAACTGACCAGATACGGCGTACTGGACCAGGATCCCTGAAACCGGAGCGTTCCAGTCAAGTCGCTGACAGTCGCTTGAACTTTTATGCACAGAGGTCTCAGCAAGAGCCGACACAAGGTATCCTGTTCGTTTAGTAAATGCCGCTGAGCTTTTTAGTGCCCTCTTCTTGCCCAAAAACACCCGTTCTAATCGGATTACTTCTTGACAATGCGATGCTGTTGCAACTAAATACAATGCTCATATTAAAAAACGTATCAACGGACGTTTTGTATTGTCTGTTGCCATGTGGTTTTGCCGGTCACCTCGCAACGGCTGCGAGAGGCCAACGCGCCATTTAATTGCAAGGTGTTATTTTTCTCACATGGAAAAGTGAACCGATATGCAACCTGCCATCCGTAACGCCGATTTCAAAACCCTTGAAAGATTTGATGCCGCCGGTGAGTTTCAAACATCCCTGTGCTTTCAGTGCCGAAAGTGCACGGCCGGCTGTCCGGTGACCTTTGCCATGGATCTCTATCCTGACCAGGTGGTGCGCCTGGTGCAACTGGGGCAGCGGCAACAGGTGCTGGAGTCCCGCACCATTTGGGTGTGCTCCTCCTGTGAGACCTGCACCACGCGCTGCCCTAATGGCGTGCACATCGCGGAACTGATGGACGGGCTCAAGGAACTGGCCATACAGCGAGGGATCGCCAGCCGGCAACCACAAATTCAAGCGCTGCATGAAACCTTTGTGGCCGATGTGAAGCGCCGGGGACGCATTTTCGAAGGGATGCTTCTCCCCATGTACTGGTTGCGCAGCGGATCTGTGAAACAGATGCTGGAAACCGGTTCCTGGAGAGACGAAATGCAGATGGGTTTGAGTATGTTCCGCAAAGGGCGGCTGCCCCTCTTCCCCAAGGGGATCAAAGGCAAGAGCGAGATCCGCACTATTTTAGAACGATCCAACCTACAGGAATAAGGTTATGAAAGTCAGCTATTATCCAGGCTGTTCCCTGGAGGGAACGGCGCGCGACTACTCGGATTCAATTCATGAGGTGTGCGCATTCCTGGGGATTGAACTGGAAGAAGTTCCTGACTGGAACTGTTGCGGCGCCACGGCGGCTCACAGCATCAATCACCGGGCCAGTATAGAATTGGCAGGGCGCAATCTAAAACTGGCTTCATCACTCCCATCGAGGGATTTGCTGGTTCCCTGCCCGCTTTGCTTCAATCGCCTGAAAACTGCCGCCAAGAAACTTCAGAATCAAGGCAAGGAGCACTATCGCGTTCAAATTGATGGCACTGTCCCACAGATCTGGGACCTGGCCAATTTTATGGCAACCGATGCGGTGCTGGAAAAGATTGTGGCAAAGCTCAAGGCGCCTCTCGAAGAGTTGCGGGTGGTCTGCTATTACGGCTGCATGGCCAGTCGGCCGCCGCTCTTGACCGACGCCACGGACTGCGAGAACCCGCAGAGCATGGATCGCATTCTGCAGTCCCTGGGGGTTAAAGTGCTCGCCTGGCCCTACAAGACCGACTGCTGCGGGGCGAGTCTCGCTCTCTCGCGTCCGGACATGGTGCACCAAATGGTGGGCAAGCTCTATGATATGGCACAGCGGGTCGGAGCGCGAGCAGTCGTGGTCTCCTGCCAGATGTGCCAGGCCAACCTGGACCTTTACCAGGAAAAGATTGAGGCGGTAATGGGCAGGAGCTTTTCTTTGCCGATCATTTACTTCACGGAACTGATCGGCCTCGCATGCGGGTTGCCAGGTGCAAAGGCATCAATGGCGCGGCATTTTGTCGACCCACTGCCGCTGCTCCGCGAACTCAAGCTGGTGGCATGATGGACCCGGTTTAGGATTCCTATCCCGAGATGCGCGCTGCCCGGCCGGCTGCAATGCGAAGAAGCCATTTTGCGGGCGGTATTCAGGACCTGCTATGTTTTGCATGAAAGGTTGACTGGTCTATGTCAGAACATGGGGCAAAGATAGCCCAACAAACCAAGAAGATCGGCGCCGTGACCATTGTGGGTGGAGGTATTGGCGGTATCCAAAGTGCTCTGGATATGGCCAATTCCGGGTTCAAAGTGTATCTCGTGGAAGAACAGCCAACTGTTGGCGGGGTCATGGCGCAGCTTGACAAGACCTTTCCCACCAATGACTGTTCCTCCTGCATGATGGGCCCCAAGCTGGTGGAACTGGCCAATCACCGCAATATCGAGATCCTCGCCTATTCTGAATTAGTCGATTTGACCGGGGAAGCCGGGCATTTTCAGGCTACCATCAAGAAAAAAGCCCGGGCGGTGGATGCCGAAAAATGCGTGGGCTGCGGGATTTGTGCCGCCAAGTGCCCGGTAAAGGTATCAGACCCCTTCAATTCAGGCCTGAGCGAGAGAACGGCCATCTACATACCCTTCCCCCAGGCGGTGCCTCTTGTTTACACCATTGATAAGGAACACTGCAGATATTTTATCAAGGGGAAATGCCGCATTTGCGAGAAATTGTGCAAGAGCAAAGCCATCAAGTTTGACCAGGAAGACGAAATAGTCCGCCTGGACACCGGCGCGGTTATTTTCGCCGCCGGCTACAAACCGTTTGATGCCCGGCTCAAGCCGGAATACGGTTACGGACTGTGGCCCAACGTGGTGACCAGTCTCGAGTACGAACGCATCCTCTCCGCCGCCGGTCCTTTCCAGGGCCACATTCAGCGTGTTTCGGACGCCAACAAACCACAGCGGATGGCATGGATCCAATGTGTGGGATCAAGGGATAGCAGTATCAATCGGGATTATTGCTCATCGGTATGCTGCATGTACGCCACTAAACAGGCCATGATCACCAAGGAACATGAGCACGACATCGAAACCACCATTTTCTACATTGACATGCGGGCTCATGGCAAGGGGTTTGACCGCTTTTTCGAACGATCCCGGGATGAGAGTGGCGTACGCTATGTGCGTTCCATGATCTCCAGGGTCGTTCCAGTGCCCGAAACCAATAACTTGCGGCTCACCTATTCGGATGCCGACAATCAAATCCGTGAAGAAGAATTTGATATGGTGGTCCTTTCGGTGGGGCTCTGTGAGCATCCTTCCACCGCTCAGTTGGCAAAAAGTCTGGGCGTGGAACTCAACTCCTACGGCTTCTGCGCCTCGGACAAGCTCGATCTGGTAGCAACTTCGCGGCCCGGCATCTACGTATGCGGCGCCGCCCAGGGACCGAAGGACATTCCCGATACCGTGCAGCAGGGGAGCAGTGCGGCGGCCAGCGCTACGGCCCTGCTTGCCGAAGCACGCGGGTCGCTCATCAGTGAACCGCCGCACTATACTCAGCGAGACGTGACCGGCGAAACGCCGCGCATCGGCGTTTTTGTCTGCCACTGCGGAATCAACATTGCTGGGACAGTGGATGTCGAAGCGGTCGCATCTTACGCCGCAACCCTTCCCAATGTGGCTTACACCGCGCGGTCCATGTTCGCCTGTTCCACCGATCACCAGCTGGAAATCAAGCGGGTCATAGAAGAACAGCGCTTGAACCGCATCATTGTTGCGTCGTGCACCCCCCGCACCCATGAACATCTGTTCCGCAACACTTTGAAGGAAGGTGGGCTCAATCCTTATTTGTTTGAGCTGGCCAATATCCGCGAGCAGGATTCGTGGGTCCATCAGGGCGAGCCGGAAGCCGCCACGGAGAAAGCAAAAGACCTGGTGCGGATGGCGGTGTCACGCGCCCGGCTCCTGGAGCCTCTGCACGATTTCACCTACCAGGTGGTGCAGCGTGCCATTGTCATAGGAGGCGGTCTGGCAGGCCTTACGGCAGCGCTCAATATTGCAGAGCAAGGATTTCCCGCGGTTCTGGTGGAACGCGGCAAGGAACTCGGCGGCAACGCACGGACTCTTCACTACACTGAAGATGGAGCCAATCCCGCGCGTTATGTTGGGGAACTCATCAACAAAGTGGAAGCTCATCCACTCATTACCGTTTACCGGGAAGCACAGGTGGTCTCCAGTACCGGAAGCTGCGGCAATTTCACCACCACTGTAGCAACCAACGGGACCCGGGAGGACATTGCGCACGGCGTGATGATCGTAGCCACTGGTGGTGAGGAATACAAACCCGGCGAATACCTTTATGGACAGAATCCCCGGGTAATGACGCAAAAAGAGTTTGAAGCCATGCTGGTTGATCAGCCGGAGCGGGCTCGAGCTCTCAAGCGAGTGGTCATGATCCAATGTGTGGGCTCGCGTGACAAGGAATATCCCTACTGCAGCCGGGTGTGCTGCACCGCGGCCGTTAAGAACAGCCTGGAACTGAAGAAGCTCAACCCGGAATCGCAAATTTCGGTCCTTTATCGAGACATCCGCACATTTGCCTTCAAGGAAGCCTATTACCAACAGGCAAGGCGGGAGGGAGTGAGATTTTTCCGCTTTGAACAAGAGCAAAAACCCCAGGTGACAGCCGTCGGGAATGAATTGCAGATCTCCTTAATGGATGCTGGTCTAAAGCTCCCCATCCAGTTTGATGCGGATCTGCTCGTGTTAAGCGCCGCCATTCGGCCGAGCATCGAAGGAAAACAGCTGGCCGAAACCTTGCGGCTGCCGCTGGATCAGGATGGGTTTTTCATGGAAGCCCACGTCAAATTACGCCCATTGGATTTTGCCACAGCCGGCATTTTCTTGTGCGGACTCGCCCAGGGACCCAAGTTCGCCAACGAAGCTATTTCCCAGGCTCGGGGAGCGGTTTCCCGCGCGGTGACCATCCTTTCGCGAAAGGAAATGGTGGCTGAAGGGGTGGTGAATCGGGTCAACGCCGCCCTGTGCAGGGCCTGCGGTGAGTGTGAAAAGGCCTGTGTTTTCGGCGCGATCAAGGTCATGGAAGTGGCGCCCGGCAAGCAACAAGCTGTAGTCAATGAGGCTCTTTGCACGGGTTGCGGCGCTTGTAACGTGGCCTGCCCCACCGGAGCCGCATCTCTTTCCCATTTCCGCGATCAACAGGTGGAAGCGATGATTTGTGCGTTGAGTTAGGGCACTGGCAAGAATAAGCCGACTCTTTTCGTGGGCTGTGCCCACCAAGGGTCTGGCGGTGGGCACAGCCCACGGGAATGCGATTGGTGCAAGTTATTGTCGCAAGAACGGTTAGACTGATCCGGTAAGCGGATCGGAGGGTTTTACAGAGTTGAACGGAAAACCAGCTGAATAGGAAGGTCTATGCCTCAGTCTCAAGAACCAAGAATACTGGCTTTCGTATGTAACTGGTGCGCCTATGCCGGAGCGGATATGGCGGGGGTCGCGCGCATGCAATACCCTCCCAATGTGAGGCTCATCCGGCTCATGTGCTCAGGGCGGTTGAACCATGGATTCGTACTGAACGCTTTCCGCGCAGGCATGGATGGTGTGATGGTCTCCGGCTGACACATTGGCGACTGTCATTACCTGGAAGGTAATGTGAAGTGCCAGAAAGTCATTGAGGAGACACGACAAATCCTGAATCTTCTCGGAATCGATGAGCAACGGCTGCATCTGAAGTGGATTTCGGCATCCGAAGGCGCGGCCTTTGCCGACGAAGTGCGTTCCTTTACCCAGCGGTTAGTCCAGCTTGGAAGTCTCGGCCTGGGAACGATGACCGAAGAAGAAAAGCAGACTGCAACTCCGGCCCGGCACGAAACCGCACCCGCGGTTTCCGAACCGGCTCAGATGGCGAGCGCCTGATGGAACAGAACATGGTATTGACTCAAAACCAAGTTGATTACTGCATGGAATGCGGGGTGTGCACCGGAAGCTGCCAGGTGAGCCGGGTCAACCCTGAGTTTTCGCCGAGAAAAATCATTAAACAGGCGCTCATGGACTGTGAAGAGGACCTGCTGAAACAGCGGGAAATATGGGAATGCTTGAGTTGCGCCCGTTGCAGCACGCGCTGTCCGGTAATGATCGATTTCCCTGAAGTGGTGCGTTCCTTTCGCGGGCAAGCACGAAAGCTGGGAAATTTTCCCCAGCCCAGTCACCATGGGGTGCTCCAGGCGATTGCCAGTTTGCAGACCGGCCCCGTCAAACAGAATCGTACGGCGTGGGCAGAAGAAGCAGGCACTTTCCGCTCGACGGGAGATCACTTCTATTTTGTGGGATGTCTGCCTTACTTTGACGTGGTGTTTGGATACCTTAACGTCCCATCCCTACAGAGTGCGCGAAGCATCCTCAAGTTGCTGAACAAGATGGGAATTGAACCGGTTATCAGCAACGACGAGCGCTGCTGCGGCCATGATGCGTTTTGGAGCGGCGATGAAGAGACGTTTCGCAAGCTCGCCCAATGGAATCTCGAAACCATTAAGAGCTCAGGCGCCAAAACGGTTATCTTCAGTTGTCCCGAGGGTTACACCACGTTCAAGTCCCATTATCCCAAGTATTTTGGAGAACTTCCCTTTGAAGTGCTGCATGTTGCCGAGTTTTTAGCTCGCGAGCTGCCCAAAACGTCGCTCACGTTTGCGGATTCACCAGCCGGTCCCGTGAGCTACCAGGACCCTTGTAGACTGGGTCGACTGGCAGGGATTTATGATCCTCCACGGCAACTTTTGCAGCTTGTACCGCAAACACATCTCGTGGAAATGCCGCGCAACCGCGAAAATGCGCTATGCTGCGGCACCAGTGCCTGGATGGAATGTTCCAGCTGTTCCAAGGAAATGCAACTGGAACGTCTTGGGGAAGCCATAGAGACCGGCGCACGTGCTTTAATCACAGCGTGCCCCAAGTGTCAGATTCATTTGACCTGCGCCAAGAGCAATACCGATTTGGACATAGATATTGTCGACCTTTATAGCTTTTTGGCAAACGCATTGAAGTAGGTCTTTGGGGACAGGATGCACAGGATGGTCAGGATCGACGGCGATGCCATGGCCTGTAGATCCTGCTCCGGCTGTCAAATGATCCTTGTCATGAACAGATTCAATTTGAGGAGACAGCGCCCGTGAATAGGGATGTAATGGTAATTGGTGGCGGCATTGCAGGAATTCAGGCATCGCTCGACCTCGCCGAAATGGGATTCAAAGTTCATCTGGTCGAGCGTTTGCCCAGCATCGGCGGCAAAATGTCCCAACTGGACAAGACCTTTCCCACCAACGACTGCGCGCTCTGAATACTGGCACCGAAACTCATGGATGTCGGTCGACATCCCAACATCACCCTGCGGGCCTATACGGACGTGTTGAAAGTGGAGGGGGACCCGGGGAACTTCCAGGTCACTCTGCGCAAGAAAGCCCGCTTCATCAGCGAAACCAAATGCACCGGCTGCGGCGCCTGTGCCGAGGCCTGCCCGGTGGCCATATCCGATGAGTACAACCTGGGATTGGGCCAATCCAAAGCGGCCTTCCGTTACTTTGCCCAGGGTATTCCCGCGGCGTTTACCATCAACAAGCGCGGTGTGGCCCCATGCAAGGAGGCCTGTCCGGCCGGGATCAGCGTCCAGGGGTACGTGGCGCTGATCGCCCAGGGTCGCTACCAGGAAGCACTGAATCTGGTGAAGCAAACCAATCCCTTCCCGGCCACCTGCGGCAGGGTGTGCAATCATCCCTGTGAATCGGCCTGTAACCGGGCGCAAATCGAGGAACCCATAGCGACCATGTATCTGCACCGGTTTGTGGCCGATCTCGATTTGCAGAACGAGAGTCCCTATTCTCCCGCGACGAAAGAACCCAACGGCAAGAAGGTAGCGGTTATCGGCGCCGGCCCCGGCGGGCTGACTGCCGGTTATTACCTGGCGGTGGAAGGCTATCAGGTGACCATTTTCGAAGCCATGAACGAAGCGGGGGGCTGGTTGCGCTACGGTATTCCCGACTATCGCCTGCCGCGCGACGTGTTGAATGGTGAAATCGATCTGGTCAAACAACTGGGGGTCGAAATTCGCACCGGGATGAGGCTGGGCAAGGATTTCAAGCTGGCAGACCTGCGCAAGGATGGCTATGAGGCCATCTTTCTTGCCATCGGCACGCAAAAGAGCACCAAGCTGAATATTCCCGGGGAAGACTTACCCGGGGTATTTTTCGGCGGCGATTTCCTGCGCGACATCAATGACGGAAAGTCCCTGGATTTTGGAGAGAAAGTGGCCATTGTTGGAGGCGGCAACGTGGCCATGGATGCGGCTCGAACGTCGCTCCGCCTCGGCGCCAAGGAAGTCCATGTGCTCTACCGGCGCAGCCGCGAGGAGATGCCGGCCGCCGAGGAAGAGGTCATCGAAGCGGAAGATGAAGGCATCCATTTCCATTATCTCACTGCCCCCGTGGAAGTACTTCCCAACGAGACCGGCAGGGTTGGCAAGGTTCGCTGCATCCGCATGGAACTGGGCGAACCGGACCAAAGCGGACGGCGGCGTCCGGTGCCGGTCTCCGGTTCGGAATATGACGTGCCCATCGACAGCATCATTTCCGCCATTGGTCTCGCCTCCGACCTGGCTTTTCTCGAGCAGGAACCCGCAAAATTGCGGCCCAAGGTTTCGCGCTGGGGGACCTTCGAGGTCGACCCGATCACCTACGAAACATCGTGCAAGGGGATTTTCGCCGGAGGCGATGTGGTCACCGGGGCCGCCACAGTGGTTCAAGCCATTGGAGCGGGAAAAGCGGTGGCGATCTCCATTGACCGGCTTTACAAAGGGGAAGACTTGAAGGCGGGCCGCGACAAAGTGCGCCAGCCGGTGGACCTTCCCCCCGGGGACTTCCCTCCAGCCCCGCGTAAACACATGACTCTGCTTTCCCCCGAGGTGCGCAAGGGTTCCTTCGAGGAAGTTCAGCTCGGCTACTCCGAACAGGAAGCCGTGGCCGAGGCCAATCGCTGTCTGCAGTGCGGTATTTGCAGCGAATGTTACCGGTGCGTGGATGCCTGCCTGGCCGGGGCCGTTGAGCATGAAATGGAACCCCGGGAGGAAGTGGTCGAGGCCGGGGCTGTTGTTTTGGCCACCGGCTATGACCTGTTCGATGCCAGTCGGATTCACGAATACGGCTATGGCCGGATCCCTAACGTGATCACCGCATTGGAGCTGGAACGGCTGCTTTCCGCCAGCGGTCCCACTCACGGCCATCTGTACCGGCCTTCCGACCTGGCGCTGAAAGAGCAGCTCTCGCGACTCGAAAATCTCCAGCTTCAGGCGGCCGAGGCGCTGCGCCATTTTGAAGAGAAGCACCAGCAATCGACCGAGAATTTTCTCGCCAAGTATCAAGCGGGGGAACTCCAGGGCAAGACCTTTGACGACTGGGCCAAACTGGCCGAGGATCACCGCCGGTTCACCGAGCAAGTGGACAAGCTGCGGGAACCCGTGGAAAGAATCCATCATGCCACGCGGCTCGCTTTCATTCAATGCGTGGGATCGCGGGATATGCGCTTCAACAAGCAATGCTCGGGCTTTTGCTGCATGCATGCGATCAAAGAGGCGATCATCGCGCGGGAACACGATCCCGAGGTGGAAGTGTTGTTCTTTGGGATGGACATCCGGGCGGTCGGCAAGGGCTTCGAAGAATACCGCAACCGCGGCGGTCGAGAAGCAGGCATTCAGTATATTCGCAGCCGGGTGGCGGAGATTACCCAGAATCCGGATTTGAGTCCGGTGGTTTGGTACGAAAACACCAGAAAGCGTGAAATAAGCCACATCCCGGTCGATCTGGTGATTCTGGCAACGGCTTGTGAACCCAGCAAAGGCACCAAGGAACTTGCCCAAATTGTCGGCATTGAAACCAATGAATTCGGTTTCTTCAAGACCGATCCGTTCACGCAGATCGATACGACACGGCCAGGCATTTTTGCGTGTGGCTGTGCTCAAGGCCCCATGGACATCCCCGAGTCCGTGGCCCAGGCCAGCAGTACCGCGGCCCGAGTGGCTATGGTTCTGACCGGGGAGCGACGCAAGGTGGCCGTGGGCTAGCCCGAGCGTCAGCGGGAAAAGCCTGAAGGCAAGAGGCGAAAGGAAATCAGACTGTGGAAGAAATCAGAATTGGCGTTTTCATTTGCCACTGCGGGTCAAACATCGCAGGAACGCTGGATGTCAAGGCCATCACCGCGTATGCAGCGGGTCTGCCCAACGTAGTTTACACCAAGGACAACCTGTACACCTGTTCCGAAGCAGGTATTGCAGAGATTCAGAAGGCCATCCGGGAACAGAACCTCAACCGGGTGGTGGTCGCCTCCTGCTCCCCCCGCACTCATCAGCCGCTGTTCCAGAGCTCCTGCGCGGAAGCCGGGATGAATCCCTATCTTTTTGAGATGGTGAACATCCGCGACCAGTGTTCCTGGGTGCATATGCAGGAGCGGGTGGACGCAACGGAAAAAGGCAAGGACCTGGTGCGCATGGGGGTGGCCAAGGCCACTTTCCTGGAACCACAGCAGGACATCGAGGCGTCCGTCACCCCGCGAGCCCTCGTCATAGGGGGTGGAGTTGCCGGCTTATCGGCCGCGGAAGCCTTTGCCGACATGGGGCTGGAAACCGCCCTGGTGGAAAAAGAAGCGGAGCTGGGCGGGTTGCTGAAGCATCTCAACGAACTGGCCCCCTACCGGGAGAAAGCCGCCGACCGCATCCATTCCCTGATTGAAAGCGTGACCGCCAAACCCGGCCTGAAAATTTACCTGCAGGCCGAGATGGTCGCCATTAGCGGCTACATCGGCAACTACGATGTCACCATCCGTCAGCAGGACGGTGCGGAAATTCAGGAAAAGGTCGGTTGTATCGTGGTCGCCGTCGGCGCCATCCCGCTGCAGCCCGTGGGACTTTACGGGTACAACGGCGAGAGCGTTATCACTCAAATGGATCTGGAACAGCGGTTGCGCGATGGGACCTTCGATGCCGCGCGGGTCGTGATGATCCAGTGTGCGGGCGCACGCATTCCGGAACGCGAATACTGCTCACGCATCTGTTGCCTGACGGCGGTCAAGAACGCCATGATCATCAAGGAGCACAACCCGCAAGCCCAAGTGCACATCCTCTATCGGGACATGCAGATGTACGGGGCGGAAAAGGAACAGATGCTCTGGGACGCGAGAGCTCTCGGGGTCCGTTTTGACGTGTATGACCCTGAACAACCGCCGGTGATCGAGGAAGGGTTGGTGCGCTTCT
>Ga0209254_10002575_pt1 | contig 16505 bp, 11 predicted proteins | sample FrelakmetDIP11DI_FD_187148 | JGI IMG/M metagenome (GOLD analysis project Ga0209254, IMG submission 187148) | Freshwater lake sediment microbial communities from the University of Notre Dame, USA, for methane emissions studies - DIP11 DI (SPAdes)... | ecosystem: Environmental > Aquatic >... | reverse complement strand
GCGAACCAGGTGCTGCTGTTCGACGTCGAACTGCTCGGCGCGATGGCCACGCCGACCGAGACGACGGGCAAGTAAGCACCGGGACTGGCGGTGCAGGTCGCAGAAGCCAACGGGCTGCGCTTCGAGTACGACATCGCCGGTGCACCCGACGCGCCGGCGGTGCTGCTCATCCAGGGCCTCGGCATGCCCGCGGCAATGTGGCCCGACGTCTTCGTCGACGCGCTCGTTGCGAACGGCTACCGCGTCGTGACGTTCGACAATCGCGACTGCGGTGGCTCCTCGCGCTTCGCCGCCGCCGGCGTGCCGAACATCCCGCGGTCGATGGTGCGGGCCCTGCTGGGCCGGCACGTCTCTGCTCCCTACACGCTCACCGACATGGCGAACGACGCCTGCATCGTGCTCGATGCCGCAGGCATCGAACGCGCGCACGTCGTCGGGGTCTCGATGGGCGGCATGATCGCGCAGGTGCTCGCAGCCCGGCATCCGCGGCGCGTGCGCACGCTGACGTCCATCATGTCGACTACCGGCAATCCGCAGCCCAGCGTTGCGCTCGGCAAGGCACGCGCTTTGCGCGCGCTGCTCAAGCGCCCGCCGCACGAGCCGACGGTCGAGCAGGCCGCCGACCACCTGGCGTTCGTGTTCGGCGTCATCGGCAGCCCGGGATTCAGGCAGGATGCCGCGTTCCTGCGGCCGCACCTCGAACGCGTGGCACGGCGCGGACTCTACCCTGCCGGCACCTCGCGGCAACTCGCTGCGATCATGGCCTCAGGCGATCGGCGCGACATGCTGCACGACATCGGCGCCCCGACGCTCGTGATTCACGGCGCGGACGACCCGCTGGTACGGGTGGCCGGCGGCTATGACACGGCGAAGCACATTCCAGGGGCGCGGCTGACGGTCATCCCGGGGATGGGGCACGATTTCCCGCCGGCGCTGATGCAGTTCATCGCCGGCTCGGTCGCGGAGCATTGCCGCTCGGGCTAGCGGGAACCTGCCTCGCGGTCGGCTCCGGTGCAGCGTGCGAATTCAGTCGCCTGCTCCGGATAGAGTTCCGCAAGCGACGCTGACAACAACGCGAACACCGCCCGTTCCAGGCGCGGCACGTCGCCCGCGCTCGAACGAACCTCCGGCCACAGTCCGGTCCGCTGCGCAGCGTCCGCCGTGAGCGCTGCCGCGACGGCACCCTGCCAGCGCGGTGCCGGGTCGCTCACCTCGAACTCGCCGCGGCCTCGACCGAAGTGCGCGACGGCAAGGTACCGGACTGCGGCAGCACCGAGGCGCGCATCGAGAAACTCGTCTGACCATCTCACGGTGCCGCCGGCGAGCCCGCGCTCTTCGTTGTAGCGTTGCGTGATCTTGCGCGCGCCCAGTGCTCCGGCGATGCCGCCGAGAATGGCGCCGGCGCCGAACGTGAGGCCGCCCGCGGCGACGTCCGCCGCAAGGCCGCCGAGCGCGCCGGTGAGGAGGCCCCCCCACAAACCTGCCTTGTCGGCGTCGGGCGCGCGCCGCGTCGCAAAACCGGTCCCGATCTGCTGCAGGATGTCGCCGCTCGCGGTCCCGGTGAGCCCGTGCAGTGCGACGAGCGCAGCCGTGCTCTCCCGCACCGCGGCGTCGAGCCGGTCGAGCATTGCCTTGCGCGCCCGCTCCTCGCTCGCGCTCAGCGTGACCTCCGCGCCGCCCTGCAGGGCGCGGCTGACTTTCTCGGCGAGCGTGGGATCGGGCAACTGCACTTCGTCGCGCGCGAGCCGCGCCAGCTGTTGCGCAATCACCTGCGCGCTGCGCCGCAGGACGTCCAGGTCGCGTTCACGCCATGCCTGCGCGAGCCGCTCGAATGCGGGACGCCGGCCGTCATCCAGGCAGGACGCAATGGCGTGGAGCAGCGCGTGCTCCTGCAGCCAGCAGCGCGCAAACGCATCGAACGACAACACGTGCAGCGCGCTTGCGGGTCCGTGCCGCCGCAGCACCGCACCCCATTGCTCTGCCAGCTGCCGCTCGCGCGCCGGGTCTGCCCGCGTGCCGAGTTGATTGAGCAGCACCAGCGCAGGTTTGCCCAGCCAGTCTAGGATGCGCAGTTCCGGCTCGACGTAGCCGGATGCCGCCGGATCCTCGGTTGCGTTCACGACGTAGAGCACGACGTCGGCGGAATCACGGGCCGCACGCATCGCCTGCTGGCTGCACCAGAACGCACGATCCGCAAAGCGGTCCCAGACCTGCCCGAGGAACCAGCCGACCGGCTGGCCGCTTGCCGCCAGGCGGCGTTGCAACCGCACGCTGTCGCCGAAGCCGGGGGTGTCCCAAAGCACGAGCTCATCGCCGCCCGCGGTGCGCATCAGCACGTGCGATTCGGCGACCTCGGTGACGTGGGCCCGGTCCATCACGGCGCCGATGTCGCGCCGCAGGAGCGTGCGGGCCAGCGTCGTCTTGCCGACATTCGTGTGCGACAGCAGCGCGAGGCTGATGGAGGTCGCGGCCTCGCTCATGGGCCTCGACCCCGGCAGCTGCGGTGCACGCGATCCACGACCTGTTGCGGCACGGCGCCGTCCGCGGGCACGGTTGCCAGGTCCACCGGGCAGGCCTCGAGTCCGTGCCTCTGCACGAACTCACGCCAGGACGCGCGTCGCTGCTCGATGCGGGCCTCGAGCGACGCGTCACCGCTCATGTGGGCGAGGTACGGCGCTTCGTCCACGAGCACCAGCAGGCGCGAACCGGCGGCGGAATGGTCAAGGCGCTGGTGCGCGCTTTGCAGGATGGCGCCGTGGTTCTCGGCTTCCGGCGTCGCGGCCAGGCTGAAGAGCAGGACCTCGAGGTCGGCAGCCGGGCCGCGCGCGGGCGAATCGTACTCAGCCTCGTCGCCGTACGCGATGCCCGGCGCAAACTCGATGCGGGTATCGCGACCGAAAGCCGCGCGCAGCAACCCTTGCGCACCCTGTCCGGACGCGACGCCGGGCTCGTAGGCGAAAGCCGTGAGTCGCGCAGACTGCGCGGGCAGCGCGGCGTCGCTGGCCCCGAGCGTGCGGCGCGCGTAGGGCAGCAGGGATTCCGGCACCACCAGCTGCCGGCCGGCGCGCGCAATCTGCCACGTCGCGTGCGCCGCGAGCAGCAGCCGCGGCACAACGATGAACAGGAACGCGGTGACCGCCATCAGGTGAATCCACGGCGCCGCCGGTCCGCCGCCAGCACCGTTGCGCCAGTGCAGGGCCGCCATCGCAGTGTCGTCGGCGGGCAGGGCGATGCCCGTGATCGCCGCGGCAGGCCCGTACAGGACATGAAGCAGCGCAAGGACTGTCGTCGCGCCGAGGAACGTGCTTTCCCAGCCCGCGAGATACTCGAGGGCGATGCCGCGCAGGTAGAACCCGCCGACGAGTCCCAGCGCGAGGGCTGCCGAGCCGAAATGGAACAGGCGCTTGCCCTGCAGTTCCAGCAATGGTTGCGCGATGGGCCACCATTCGTCGGAAAAGCGGCTCAGCCCAGCCGCCAGCGGCCGGTGATAGTGAGCCGACCGCTTGATCAGCGACGCGGCGCGCTGCCAGCCCCAGCGCGCCGGCCAGGTCACCCGGCCAGGCATCATTGCGGCCGCGCCCGTCGGATTGGCCCGTCCACGCCGCATCGCGGAAACCGCAAGGATCGCGTAGACGACGAGATTCCAGAGCACCACGCCGAGCAGCGGAAACGCGAGAATCTCGATCCGGACCCGGCTGTCGAGCAGCGACAGCACCAGGCCCAGCACGAGCGCGCCCGCCAGCAGGAGCCAGCCTGCGCTCGCCACCTGCGATTCCAGGCCGACCGCGCGGGTCACGACGGGATGGCGTCCGGCGAGCTTCGCCGACAGTGCTTCGGCCCGCGTCGCGAGAACCTGCCAGGCCAGCGCTTGCCGGTCCGCGGCAGGGCCGCCGTCGGCCGGCCAGCGACGCAACGCTTCGCGGGTGGCGGACTCCCGTTCGGCGAGCGGCAGCACGGTCCCGTCCGGATCCTGCTCCTCGACGTTCTTGACCAGCAGGATCGCCCGCAGGGCGTTTGCGTTCATTGGGCCCGCACCACAGCCAGTTTTTTCCGGACGATTTCCGCGACGGCCAGTCTACCAAGACCTGATCGGCGCGATGGCCGTGGTATTTTGCGCGGCCAAGGAGAGACGTCGTGTTCCGCCGATTCGAACGCCTGGTCGAGACTTACCCTGACGCCAAGCCGGCGATCCCGCCACGCTCGTTCTTCGCGTTCCTGTGGCAGTGCACCGAGGGCCTGCGGCCCTACATCTTCACGATGACGCTGTGCACGGCGGTGATCGGCGCTTTCGAGGCGCTGCTGTTCGCCATGCTCGGCAAGCTCGTCGACTTGCTCGCGAGCGTCGCGCCGGCACTGCTGTGGGCGCAGGAACGCCACAACCTGCTGCTGCTGGCCGCGGTGCTGGCGGCCAGCCCGCTCGTCGTCGGCCTGTTCGCGCTGCTCAAGTACCAGGTCCTGTTCGCGAACTTTCCGATGCGCCTGCGCTGGAATTTCCACCGGCTGATGCTCGGGCAGAGCATGACCTTCTACCAGGACGAGTTCGCAGGTCGTGTCGCCACCAAGGTGATGCAGACCGCCCTCGCGGTGCGCGACGCCTGGATGACCGCCACCGACATCCTCGCTTTCATCGTCATCTACTTCGTGACGATGCTCGCGATCGTGGGCACGTTCGACCTCCGCATGCTGATACCGTTCGTGGGCTGGCTCGCGCTCTATTCCATCGCGCTCTGGTACTTCGTGCCAAGGCTCGGCAAGGTGGCGGCGGCACAGGCCGACGCCCGCTCGCTGATGACGGGGCGCGTCACCGATGCCTACACCAACATCGCGACAGTGAAGCTCTTCTCGCACGCCAGCCGCGAGGCCGGCTTTGCGCGCGCCTCGATGCAGGAGTTCATGCAGACCGCCTACGTCCAGGGCCGGCTCGTGAGCGGCTTCGAAATCACCAACCACATCCTGAGCATGGCGCTTATTTCCGCGACTGCCGGCGTGGCCCTGTGGCTCTGGACGCAGGGCGAAGTCGGCGTCGGAGCGGTTGCGGCGGCGAGCGCCATGGCTTTGCGCCTGAACGGCATCGCGCACTGGATCATGTGGGAAGTGGCGTCGCTGTTCGAACACGTCGGCACGGTCGAGGACGGCATGCGCACCCTGTCACGGGCGCACACCGTGGTCGACAAGCCTGGCGCGCGACCGTTGCACGTGAGCCGTGGCGAGATCCGTTTCGACCACGTCGCGTTCGCCTACGGCGGCAAGCGCCCGGTCGTGGACGATCTCTGCGTGCACATCCGTCCCGGCGAGAAGATCGGCCTCGTGGGCCGCTCCGGTGCCGGCAAGAGCACCGTGGTGAACCTGCTGCTGCGCTTCTACGACGTCGAGCGGGGCGCCATCCTGATTGACGGCCAGGACATCGCGACGGTGACGCAGGACAGCCTGCGCGCGCAGATCGGCATGGTCACGCAGGACACCTCGCTGCTGCACCGGTCGGTGCGCGACAACCTCGTGTACGGACGTCCGGACGCAGGCGACGACGCGATGATCGCAGCAGCCAGGCGCGCCGAGGCGCACGAGTTCATCGAAGGACTGGTCGACGTCAAGGGCCGGCGCGGTTACGACGCGCACGTCGGTGAGCGCGGCGTGAAGCTGAGCGGCGGGCAACGGCAGCGCATTGCCATTGCGCGGGTCATGCTCAAGGACGCGCCCATCCTCCTGCTCGACGAGGCGACGAGCGCGCTCGACAGCGAGGTCGAGAGCGCGATCCAGCAGAGCCTGTACCGGCTCATGGAAGGCAAGACGGTGGTCGCGATCGCGCACCGCCTCTCGACCATTGCCGCGATGGACCGGCTGGTGGTCATGGACAAGGGCCGCATCGTCGAGGAAGGCGACCACCGCTCGCTGCTCGCGCAGGGCGGCCTGTACGCGCGCCTGTGGGCGCACCAGAGCGGCGGCTTCCTGGGCGAGGACGCCGAAGACGACGAGTCACTGCAGTCTCCACGCGCGGCGGCGTCCGGCTGAAGTTCGCCGCTCACCGGAGGACGCATGCATCGAATCCTGTTCCTGGCATTCCTGGGGTTGCTGATGACTTTTCAACCAGCCGCCGCGGCTCGGGCCGACGACATGGCAACGCTCGTGCGTGATTTCGATGCGTTCAGCCGGGCGCAGGACCCAGTGCGCGCTGCCCAGCGTGGCGACGTCGCTGCCGCCCGGCGCTGGCCGGACAATTCGCCGCAGGCCGTCGCGGCCCGCAAGGCGGCGCTGCTCGAGTTCCAGCAGCGGCTGCAGGCGATCCCGGCGGCCGGCCTGGTCGCAGACGATGCCCTGAACCGCGACCTGCTGATCGACCGCGTGGACAATGCGCTGGCCGGCCTGGCGTTCGACGAGGAGCGCATTCCGTTCATCAGCGGCGATGGCTTCTACACGACGGCTGATTACGCCGCGCTCAACACCCCGCTCGACGACGAAGCCGCCGCGGCGGCCTGGATCGCGCGCCTCGAGGCCATTCCAGCCTACTACGCCCGCGAGACCGAGAACATGCGTCGGGGCATCCGCACGGGCTTCACGCAACCAGGCCGCACGGTCGAACGCGCGATCGCGGACGTGCGCGCACAGATCGAGCAGCCTGCCGCCACGACGCCGCTGCTGGCCCCCTTCCGCGGCATGCCGCAGTCCTTCCCGGCGGACCGTCGCACCGCCCTCGAAGCGCACGGACGGACCGCCCTGGAGACGAAGGTGCGCCCGGCGCAGCGTGAGCTGCTCCAGTTTCTCGAGCGGGAATACCTGCCTGCAGCGCGGCCTGGCATCGGCATCGGCAGCGTGCCGCAGGGGAGCGACTACTACGCGTACCTTGCCCGTCGCCACACCTCGACGGCGATGACGCCACAGGACATTCACGCGCTCGGCGAGCGCGAAGTGCGGCGCATCCGCGCACGCATGGACGAGACGATTGCGCAGACCGGCTTCAAGGGCTCGTTCCAGGAATTCCTTGCGGCAGTGCGCAAGGACTCCCGCTTCTATGTCGGTGCCGCGGCCTACGGCGAGAAATGCGCGGAGGTTGCCAAGCGCGCCGACTTTGCGATGCCGAAGTACTTCGGCAGGCTGCCGCGGCTCACCTATGGCGTGTTGCCGATGCCGGCCGGGCTCGAAAGCAGTGCCAACGGGTACCTGCCCGGGACACCGGAACAGGGTGTCGCGGGCATGGTCGTGTACAAGCCCTGGCTGGCAGAGAAGATGCCGACGTTCGGCATTCCTGCCTGGGTGTTGCACGAGGGCGTGCCCGGTCACCATCACCAGATCGCGCTGTCCCAGGAACTCACGGACTTGCCTGAGTTCCGCCGGGCCGACGACATCACCGCGTACGTCGAGGGCTGGGGCCTCTACTCCGAGTACCTCGGCGAGGAGCTGGGGATCTACCGCGATCCCTACGAGCAGTTCGGCCGCCTCTCGCTCGAGATCTGGCGCGCGTGCCGGCTGGTAATCGACACCGGCATGCACGTGATGGGCTGGTCCCGCGAACGCGCGATGGCTTGCCTGCAGGAGAACAGCGCGCTCGCGCCGACGGAGATCGAGTTCGAAGTCGACCGCTACATCGCGTGGCCTGGCCAGGCTCTCGCCTACAAGATCGGCGAGCTCAAGATCATCGAGTTGCGCCAGCGCGCGACCGCGAAGCTCGGACCGCAGTTCGACCTGCGCGAATTCCACGACCTGCTGCTCGGCGCGGGCCCGCTGCCGCTCGACCTGCTCGAAGCCCGTGTGGACCGCTGGGTCGAAGCGCGCGCCGCGCGCTGAACGGACTCAACGCACGAATTCGACCGTGACGTGCACGAGCTCTTCGTGCACCGCCAGGACCGCGCGCACGTCTTCAGCCACCAGTGCGCCTGCACCGCCCAGGCTGACGATGCAGGCGTACTTGCCCTTGCCCACGCGCCAGACGTGCAGGTCCCGCAACTGGGGCGGACCCGGCAGAGACGCCACGACCTCACGCACCTCGGCGACCACGGGCGCGTCCATGTCCGCATCGAGCAGCACGCGGCCGGTATCGCGCAACAGCCCGATCGCCCAGCGGCCGACGAGCACCGTGCCCACGATCCCCATCACCGGGTCGAGCCAGTTCGCACCGAGGTACTTGCCTCCCACCAGCGCGATGATCGCAAGCACGGACGTGGCGGCATCCGCGACCACGTGGAGATAGGCGGAGCGCAGGTTCAGGTCGTGGCGCGGATGGCCGTGATCGTGCGCATGATGTTCGTGCCCGTGGTGCGACGCGCCGTGGCCGGTCGACAATAGCCACGCGGACAGGACATTGACGCCCAGTCCCAGCACGGCGACCGCAATCGCCTCGTCGAAGCGGATCGTGGCCGGATGCACCAGCCGCGTGACCGACTCGATCCCCATGTAGGCGGCAACGCCGACCAGGAACACGGCGCTGGTGTAACCCCCGAGTACCTCGATCTTCCAGGTGCCGAAGGCGAAGCGTGGATCCTGCGCGTGGCGCCGCGCGAGGGCGTACGCTCCCGCCGCAACGCCGAGCGCCAGGGCGTGCGAACTCATGTGCCAGCCGTCGGCCAGCAGTGCCATCGACCCGAGCAGCGTGCCGGCCACGATCTCGATGACCATCATCGCCAGCGTGAGCCACATCACCTGGCGCGTGCGACGCTCCGCCACCGGGTTGTGGGTGTCGAAGACGTGGACGTGTGCGTTCGAGATCTCGGGCGGTGACATGTCGCTCGCTGGTGCTGGCGGCCGCGCTGCGCAGCGCCGCATTATGCAGGTTTCGACGCGATCTCAGCTGGCGATCCCACCCTGCAGCGCTTTTGCGATCGTCCACTTCGCCAGCTGCGCCATGTGCACCTCGTCGGGCCCATCCGCGAGCCGCACGAACCGGCCGTAGCCGAATGCGGCGGGAATCGGCGTGTCCTGGCACAGGCCCATGCCGCCGTGCGCCTGCATCGCGCGGTCGCAGACGTTCTGGCACATCTGCGGCGCGACGATCTTGATCATCGAGATCAGGTCGGCAGCGCCCCGGTTGCCCTCGCGGTCCATCTTGTCCGCCGCAGCGAGCGTGAGCAACCGTGCCTGCTCGATCTCGCAGCGCGAACGTGCAATGGCCTCGCGCAGGCTGCCCTGCTCGCTCAGCTTGCGGCCAAAGGCCACGCGCGAATCCACGCGCCGGCACATCAGTTCGAGTGCGCGCTGCGCCGCGCCGATGAGCCGCATGCAGTGGTGGACGCGTCCCGGCCCGAGCCGGCCCTGCGCAATCTCGAAGCCGCGGCCCTCGCCGAGCAGCAGGTTCGACGCAGGTACGCGCACACCCTCGAGCGCGACCTCGCCGTGCCCGCTCGGCGAATGCACCTCGCCGAAGACCTTGAGCGGACGGATGAGCCGCACGCCCGGCGCCCGGCGCGGCACCAGCACCATCGACTGCTGGGCATGCGGCGGGCCGTCGAAGCGCGTCTTGCCCATGACGATCAGGATTTCGCAGTCCGGGTGGTAGATGTTGCTCGACCACCATTTGCGGCCCGTGATCACGTACTCAGCGCCGTCGCGGACGATCGAGCATTCGATGTTGGTTGCGTCCGAGGACGCGACGGCCGGCTCGGTCATCAGGAAGGCCGAGCGAATTCGCCCCTCCAGCAGCGGGTTGAGCCACTGCGACTGCTGCTCCGGGTTGCCGTAGCGCGCCAGCACTTCCATGTTGCCGGTGTCGGGCGCGCTGCAATTGAAGATCGTGGACGCCCATTCGACGCGGCCCATCAGTTCGGCGAGCGGAGCGTATTCGAGGTTGGTCAGCCCCGGACTCCACGGCTGGTACTCGTGCGGCAGGAACAGGTTCCACAGGCCGGCTTCGCGCGCCTTCGCCTTGAGGCCCGCCACCAGCGGCGGCACGACCCAGCGGCGCGCCGGGTCCTGCACGAACTCCTCGTACTCGGCCTCGACCGGGAAGATGTGCGCCTGCATGAAGTCATCCACGCGGCGCATGAGTTCGCGGGTCTTGCCGCTGTATTCAAAGTCCATGGCAGGTCTCCATCCGGGTGGGTGATCGCAACAGTGTAGGCGCGGTCTTCGATTGGCCTAGTGCATTCTTTTGATGAATAATCATTCATACCATGCATATCTCGCGCGTCGACCTGAACCTGCTCGTCGTTTTCGACACCGTCTATGCGGAAGGCAGCATGACTGCCGCGAGCCGCAAGCTGAACCTGTCGCAGCCCGCGGTCAGCCACGCCCTGGCTCGCCTGCGTGAAGTCTTCGGCGAACCGCTGTTCGAGAGGCGCGGGCGCGGCATTGCGCCGACGCCGCTGGCCCGTGCGATCGCTGGGCCGGTGCGGGACGCGCTGACGGCCGTCGAGCGTACCCTGCGGCAGGCCTCGCACTTCGATCCGGCGGCGGCGGAGCGGCATTTCCGCATCGGACTGCGCGAAGCGCTGGAGCCGAGCGTGCTGCCCGAACTCGGGCGTGCGATCTGCGCCGCCGGGCCGCGCCTGAGTCTCGCCACCGCCCGTCACGATCGCCCGCGCCTCGAACCCGACCTCGCCGCGGGCGAGTTCGACGTCGCATTGGACGTCCTGCTGCCGCTCGCGGACCGCGTGCCGCACGAACTCGTCCTCGTCGACCGGCTGGTCGTCGTGGCACGGAGGGATCATCCGCAGCTGCGCCGCGCGAAGCGGCGTGGCTGGACCATCGACGCCTATCTCGAACTCGATCATGTGCAGGTCTCGTCACGACGCCGCGGACCCGCCCTCGAGGACGTCGCCTTGCGGCCCACTGGGCGCTCCCGCCGCATCCGCGTCCGCTGCCAGAGCCACGCCGCGGCTTGCCGCGTCGTGGCGGGCACCGACCTCGTGGCCACGATTCCCGAGGCCTACGCGAAGCACGTGCTCGAGCGCGAGGTGAACCAGGTGCTGGCCCTGCCGCTCGAGGGGATCGCGCTCGAGACGTACATGTACTGGCCGGCGAACGCGGACGGCGACCCGGCCAATCGCTGGCTGCGCGAACAGGTGCGCAGCGCGCTGCGGACTGGCCGCTAGAGCGCGAGCGTCATCCGGACCAGTTCGGGCTCGTCGGTGTCGGCACGAGTCTCGAAACCGTACGACCGTGCCAGGTCGATCATGCGCGCATTCTCGCGCAGCGTGATGCCAGTCATGATCTTCAGGCGCCGCTCGCGCGCCGCGTCGATCAGGCGCCGGAACAGCTGGCGCGCCACGCCCTTGCCCTGCCATTCATCGCTCACCACGATCGCGAATTCACAGCTCTCCTCGTCCGGCAAGGTGATGTAACGCGCGACCCCGATCTGCTGCTCGCGGCCGTCCGGCAGGCGCACGACCACGATCAGCGCGAGCTCGCGGTCGTAGTCGACCTGCGTGAATTTCGCCAGCATCGCCGGCGTCAGGTCCTGCAGGCCGAACATGAAGCGCAGGAACCGCGACTGCTCGGACAGCCGGTGCACGAAGTCGCGCTCGATCTCTGCGTCCTCAGGCCGGATGGCGCGGATGGTCGCAGCCTGGCCGTCCGGCAGGACGAGCGGGAACTCGAGTGCGCTGGGGTACGGGTGGATTGCCATGTGCCGGTACAGGAGTTGCGGCTGCGACCTGGGCATGACACCAATCCGCGCATCCACGGCGACGGCGCCGTTCGCCGTCACGATTACCGGGTTGATGTCGATGGCCCCGACGTCGGGCAGTTCGCAGACGATCTCCGATACCCGCAGCAGGATGTCTTCGATGGCGTCCTCGGCTGCCGCCGGCGCACCACGCAGCGGCTGGAGCGCGAGGCTCGCGCGCGTGCGGCGGATCAGGTCACGCGCCAGGTAGGGATTGAGCGGCGGCAGCGCCACTGCGCGGTCGCGGATGACCTCGACCATGGTGCCGCCGAGACCGAAACTGATGGCCGGGCCGAACACCGGGTCACGCACGACGCCGATCATGAGTTCGCGCCCGTGCCGCTCCAGGTACATCGGCTCGATCAGCACGCCTTCGAGCCGAGCGTCCGGCCTGGCAATGGCGACGTCCCGCATCATGTTCTCGTACCCGTCGCGCACGCTGCGCGCATCCGCGCGGCCCAGGCGCACGCCGCCGACGTCGGTCTTGTGCGCGATGTCCGGCGAGAGGATCTTCATGGCGACGGGAAAGCCGATCGACTCCGCAACCTGCACCGCCTCCGCTGCGGAACAGGCGGCCCGGCTCTGGATGATCGGAATGCCGAAGGCCGCGAGCAGGGCCTTGGAATCCGCCGGGTTCAGCCACTCGTTCCCGGCCTCGCGCGCCGCATCGAGCAGGCGCTGCGCAGCGGCACGGTCCGGCGTCGACGTCGGACCCAGCGGCGCCGGCACCTGCAGCAACTGCTCCTGGTTCGCAGTGAAAAGCGCGAGCGCGGCGATCGCGTCAACCGCGGCTTCAGGCGTCGGGAAGGTGGGGATGCGGTTTTCGGCAAAGCGCTGCCGCGCAGCCGTCACGGCCGCGCCGCCCATCCAGCACGTAAACACGGGTTTGCGCTGCGCGCGCGCCACGGTGATCAACTCGGTCGCAAACAGGTCGGCATCGGTCAGGGCGAAGGGCGCGAGGATCGCAAGCAGTGCGTCCACTTTCGGGTCCTGCAGGCTGATCTGCGCTGCGCCGGCAAACTGCTGCGCCGAGGCGTCGCCACGCACGTACACGGGATTGCCTTCCGACGTGCTCGGCGGCAGCAGCGTCCGCAGCCTGCCCAGTGTTTCATCGTTGAGCCAGGCGAGCTGCAGCCAGCGGTCGGACGCACGATCTGCGGCCAGCTGCCCAAGGCCGCCGCCGTTCGTCACGATCCCGAGCCTGCGGCCGCGGATGCGCGCGCCGGCACCAAGCGTGCTGGCGGCGCTGAAGAGCTGGCTGAGGCTGCGAATCCGCAGCACGCCTGCCCGGCGCATCGCCGCGTCAAAGACATCGTCGCCGCCGACGAGCGATCCGGTGTGAAAGGCGAGACTGCCGCGGCCGTCGAGCGAACGTCCGGCCTTCATCACCACGACCGGCTTCACGCGAGCCGCTGCGCGCAGCGCGCTCATGAACCTGCGCGCATCCTCCACGCCTTCCATGTACAGCATGATGCTGTCGGTGGCGCCGTCGCGCGCCAGGAAGTCGAGCACTTCGCCGAAGCTGATGTCGTCGCCGAGGCCCGTGGAGATCACCGTCGAGAACCCGACATGGCGGGACCGGGCCCAATCCAGGGTCGCCGCACAGAGCGCGCTCGACTGCGAGACGAGCGCGAGCCGACCCGCATCGGGTAACGCAGCGCCGCAGGCGGCGTTCAGTCGCGTGTCGGTCCGCAACACTCCGAAACTGTTCGGTCCGAGCAGTCGCAGGCCATGGCGGCGCGCCACCTGCAGCATCGACCGTTCGAGCGCCGCGCCGTCCTCGCCTCCTTCGCGAAAGCCGGCCGAGACGATCACGGCGCCGCGCACACCCCGCACGCCGCAGTCCTCCAGCACGCCGGGCAACGTCGCGGGCGGCGTGGCGATGATCGCGAGGTCCACGGCCTGCGGCAGTGAGCGCACGCTCGGGTACGCCGGCAGGCCGGCGATCGCTTCATGGTGCGGGTTGACGTAGAAGACCGGCCCGCCGAACCCGCCGTCGCGCAGGTTGCTGCAGAGGATCCGGCCGATCGAACCCGGCGTATCGCTGGCGCCGACCACGGCCACGGAGCCAGGGCGCAACACGGCCTCGATGCGTTTCGCCGTCATGGAACGAGTGTACTCTTGGGCATAGGGAGAACTCGCGAATGCTAGCGTCCCGCGTTTGCGGGATCATTACGGGTCACCGCAACCGGAGCAGCCGATGGCCGTCGCTTTCGTGACTCATCCGCACTGCCTGCGTCACCGCATGGGCGAGGGGCACCCTGAACGTCCGGCGCGGCTCGGCGCCATCGAGGACGAACTGCACACGCGCGGACTCTACGACCTGCTGCTGCACCGTGAGGCGCCGCGCGCCAGCGTGGAGCAACTCGTCCGCGTGCACCCGCTGGAATACGTCGAGGGCCTCGCGAATCGCTCGCCCGCCGAGGGCCTGGCGCACATCGATCCCGACACCTGGATGTGCCCGGACACGTTCGAGGCCGCGTTGCGCGCAGCGGGTGCCAACGTCCTGGCCACCGACCTGGTGCTCACCGGCGCAGCCTCGCGCGCCTTCTGCAATGTCCGCCCGCCGGGGCATCACGCGGAACGCGCCACGGCGATGGGATTCTGTTTCTTCAACAATGTCGCAGTGGCCGCGCGCCACGCGCTGGAGCACCACGGGCTGCAGCGCGTCGCCGTGCTCGACTTCGACGTGCACCTCGGCAACGGCACGGAGGACATTTTCAAGGACGACGAGCGCGTGCTGCTGTGTTCGTCCTATCAGTATCCGCTGTGGCCAGACCTGAACCCGCCGACCGTGCCCGGCCGCGTCATCAACTGCCCGCTGCCGCCCGGCAGCGGCAGCGAGGCGTTCCGTGCAGTCGTCACGGATCAATGGCTGCCGGCGCTCGAAGCGTTCCGGCCGCAGCTGGTGCTCATCTCCGCCGGCTTCGATGCGCACGCCGCGGACGACATGTCGCACCTGCGGCTGACGACAGCGGATTACGCATGGGTCACCGAGGTCGCCTGTGGCATCGCGGATCGCCATGCGCGCGGACGCGTCGTCTCGACGCTCGAGGGCGGCTACGAGCTGCGTTCGCTCGCGGCGAGCGCGGCTGCACACGTCGAGAAACTCGTGCTGGCCTGACTGGCGTTCCCGTTCAGTACGAACGCAGGACTGGACTCGTGACGCCGCAACACGCAGAATGCGCGCCGCGCGCGTGGGTTTTGCTCTGCGCGATCGCTCCGCCGCGCTGTACCACCAAGTCACAATCTTGCGGGTTCAGTCCACCAGCGCGGCGGGGCGACCTTCCCCGAGCACCCATCGCATCTCGGGCCGATTCCGCATCTAACGCCACGGCCCCGTCAGCAACGTCGCGAACGCCAGCCATGACGCGAATCAACCGGGGAACGCTGCAGTCCGCGCTGCTCATCCTCGCCGTCTGCACGGGGTCCCGAGCATTGGCAATCGAAGAACCAGCCTATCGCAGCCTCGAACAGGACGGCAGCTTCGAGCTGCGCGAGTACCCGGCACACCTCGTGGCCGAGACGGTAGTCGCCGCCGGCTTCGAGGAGGCCGGCAACGTCGCCTTCGGCCGGCTATTTCGCTACATCAGTGGTGAAAACACTGGCCGCAGCAAGATCGCAATGACGGCGCCCGTCACCCAGGCGAAGGGTGAGAAGATCGCGATGACGGCGCCGGTGGCACAGCAGGCCGAAGGCCGCGGCTACCGGGTCGCGTTCGTCGTGCCAGCGCAGTACACGAAGGACACCGTGCCGACGCCGCTGGATCCTGAGGTGCGCATCCGCGAAATCCCGGCGCAGCTCGTCGCCTCCTGGCGCTATTCCGGTCGCTGGACGCGGGAAAACTACGACTCGAGCGAGCGCACGCTGCGCGGGCAACTGGCATCGCGTGGCCTCGAGGCGCGCGGCGAGCCGGTGCTTGCCCGTTACAACCCGCCGTTCACGCCGTGGTTCATGCGCCGCAACGAGGTGCTGATCCCGGTCGAGCGCCGCGCGAAAGGACCCTGAGGCGATCTCAGCCGGCTTGGGTCACGCCGACTACCACTGGGGCAACGCGCCGACTGCCCGCGTAGAGATCGAACAACAGCAGCTTGCACGGGATGCTGCCGTTCATGAGCACGAGCGTGCGCGACGGCTTGAGGCCGATCGCCTTGTAAGGCGACGCGGAAGCCGCGAGGACCGCGGCCTGCCAGCCGGCGAACCGCTGCTTCAGCGTATCGCCGAATTCCTCGTACAGCTGCCGCACGTCGGCCTCGCCACCGCCGATGCGGTCCCCGTAAGGAAGATTGGTGGCCAGCAGACCGGAAGGTGCGGGTGGCTCGACGTCCTGTACCCGGGTCGTCTCGAAGCGGATGTACTTCTCGACGCGCGCCTTGAGCGCACTCTTGCGCGCCATCTCCACGAAATCACTGCGGATGTCCGACGCGGCCACGATTGCGCGCGGCGCCTCGAGCTTCTCCGCACGGATGCGCTCCTGCGTCTCGCGCCACAGCGCGCGATCGAAGTCGGCAAGCCACTCGAAGTAGAACTCGCCCTTCCGGCGGTGAATCTGCGGGGCCTTGCGCACTGCGATCATCGCAGCCTCGATGGCCAGCGTGCCGCTGCCGCACATCGGGTCGAGGAAGGCCATGCTGCCGTCGTAGCCGGCGAACTGCAGGATCGCGGCGGCGAGCGTCTCCTTGAGTGGCGCGGGATGGCCCTGCCCGCGGTAGCCGCGCTTGTGCAGAGACTTGCCGGACGTGTCGAAGCTCAGCATGCAGCGACCGCGCGCGACATGGGCGACGACCACGACCTTCGGCTCGTCGGTGTCCACCGGGGGCACGTGCTCGCCGGCCTTGGCGAAGGATTCGCGGATGCCTTCGCGCACCTGCGTGATGATCTGCCGGTGCGACAGCCCGTGGCTCTCCTCGCCGAC
>Ga0209254_10002574_pt1 | contig 16506 bp, 14 predicted proteins | sample FrelakmetDIP11DI_FD_187148 | JGI IMG/M metagenome (GOLD analysis project Ga0209254, IMG submission 187148) | Freshwater lake sediment microbial communities from the University of Notre Dame, USA, for methane emissions studies - DIP11 DI (SPAdes)... | ecosystem: Environmental > Aquatic >... | reverse complement strand
TATCCCTACCCCCGCAATTTCATGTACTTCTTTCAGCGCGTGACCGGCGCGCTCACGATCGTCTTCGTCACCTACCACCTGATCCATACGCGCTTCAGCGGCGTCGAGGCCGGCGGGCTTTTCGAGCTCATGGCCAGCTCGCTGCGCAACCCGCTGGTCTTCGGCATCTACCTGATCGGCGTCCTGGCCAGCTCGTACCACCTGGCCAACGGCCTGTGGGGGTTCTGCGTGACCTGGGGACTGACGACAGGGCGCCGGGCCCAGCGCGTCGCTTCCGTGGCGGTGCTGGGCATCTTCGCGGGGTTGAGTTTCCTGTCGGTCAACGCCCTCCTGGCCTTCGTCGGGAAGGGCGTTCGGCTGTTCGGCTGACGGAGGGGTGCGACGCATGGGGGCGCACAAAAAAACCCTGTACGCTGTGCGGCAAACCGCGATTCTAGCAAAGCGCTCGTGCGGCGAATATCGAAGGCCCCCGTTTTTCGCTAGAATTGAACGCTTTTCGCGTCCCTCTCCCAATTTCAGAACGGAGCCTTTCATGGCCATCACCGAGGCCGACATCCAGGGCCGCCTGCGCGCGCTCATCGATCCCAACACCGGCAAGGATTTCGTGAGCGGGAAGGCGGTGAAGAAGATCTCCATCGCCGGCAGCGATGTGACCGTCGACGTGCAGCTGGGCTATCCCGCCAGGACCCAGCACGAGTCGCTGCGCAAGCTGATCGCCGGCGACATCGCGGCGCTTTCGGGAATCGGGCGCGTGACCGTCAACATCGCACAGAAGATCACCTCCCACGCCGTGCAGCGCGGCGTCAAGCTGGTGCCGGGCGTCAAGAACATCATCGCCATCGCGTCGGGAAAAGGCGGCGTCGGCAAGTCGACGACGGCCGTCAACCTGGCGCTGGCGCTGGCCGCCGAGGGCGCGACCGTCGGCGTGCTCGACGCGGACATCTACGGCCCGTCGCAACCGACGATGCTGGGCATCGCCGGACGGCCCGAGTCGAACGACGGCAAGACGCTCGAGCCGCTCGAGGCCTACGGGCTGCAGGCGATGTCGATCGGATTCCTGATCGACTTGGATACGCCGATGGTTTGGCGGGGCCCGATGGTGACGCAGGCGCTGGAACAGTTGCTGACCGACACCAATTGGCGCGACCTCGACTACCTGATCGTCGACATGCCGCCGGGCACGGGCGACATTCAGCTGACGCTGTCGCAGAAGGTGCCCGTCACCGGCGCGGTGATCGTCACCACGCCGCAGGACATCGCCCTGCTCGACGCCCGGAAGGGGCTCAAGATGTTCGAGAAGGTCGGGGTGCCGATCGTGGGCATCGTCGAGAACATGAGCATCCACATCTGCTCGAAGTGCGGCCACGCGGAGCACATCTTCGGCGAAGGCGGGGCGAAGAAGATGTGCGCCGACTACAACGTGCCCTTCCTGGGCGCGCTGCCGCTCGACATCAGGATCCGCGAGCAGGTCGATTCCGGCCGGCCGACGGTGATCGCGGATCCCGACGGCCCGATCGCCGGCATCTACCGCGAGATCGCGCGCAAGACCGCGGTGTTCGTTGCCCAGAAGGCCGAGGACTTTTCGGCCAGGTTCCCGAGCATCGTGATCCAGAACACGTGACGGCAGCCCGCCAATGATCAAGTCGGACAAGTGGATCCGCCGCACGGCGGCGGCGCAGCGGATGATCGAGCCCTTCGAGCCGGGGCAGGTGCGCGAGGTCGACGGGCGCAAGATCGTGTCCTACGGCACGTCGAGCTATGGCTACGACATCCGCTGCTCGCGCGAATTCAAGATCTTCACCAACATCAATTCGACGATCGTCGACCCCAAGGCCTTCGACGCCCGATCGTTCGTCGATTTCGTCGGCGATGTCTGCATCGTTCCGCCGAACTCGTTTGCGCTCGCCCGCACGGTCGAGTACTTCCGCATTCCGCGCAACGTGCTGACGATATGCCTGGGCAAGTCGACGTACGCGCGCTGCGGGATCATCGTCAACGTGACGCCGTTCGAGCCGGAGTGGGAAGGCTACGTGACGCTGGAGTTCTCCAATACCACGCCGCTGCCGGCGAAGATCTACGCCAACGAGGGCGTCGCGCAGGTGATATTCTTCGAGTCCGACGAGGTCTGCGAGACCTCGTACAAGGATCGCGGCGGCAAGTATCAGGGGCAGCAGGGCGTCACGCTGCCGAAGATCTGACGCCGAGCGATCCTTTCCCGCAGAGGCCCCCGTCATGAAGTTCCGCTTTCCCATCGTCATCATCGACGAGGATTTCCGTTCCGAGAACACGTCGGGCCTTGGCATTCGGGCGCTCGCCGCAGCGATCGAGAAGGAAGGGATGGAGATACTGGGCGTCACGAGCTACGGCGACCTGTCGCAGTTCGCGCAGCAGCAGTCGCGCGCCTCCGCCTTCATCCTGTCGATCGACGACGAGGAGTTCACGCCCGGCCCCGAGATCGACCCCGCGGTCGTCAACCTGCGCAACTTCATCGAGGAGATCCGGTTCAAGAACGCGGAAATCCCGATCTATCTCTATGGCGAGACGCGCACCTCGCGGCACATCCCGAACGACATCCTGCGCGAATTGCACGGCTTCATCCACATGTTCGAGGACACGCCGGAGTTCGTCGCCCGGCACATCATCCGCGAGACGCGCGCCTATCTCGACTCGCTGGCGCCGCCGTTCTTCCGCGCGCTGGTCGACTACGCGCAGGATGGCTCGTACTCCTGGCACTGCCCGGGCCACTCCGGGGGGGTCGCGTTCCTGAAGAGCCCCGTCGGCCAGATGTTCCACCAGTTCTTCGGCGAGAACATGCTGCGCGCCGACGTCTGCAACGCCGTCGACGAGCTCGGCCAGCTGCTCGATCACACCGGGCCGGTCGCCGCGGCGGAGCGCAACGCGGCGCGGATCTTCAACGCCGACCATTGCTTCTTCGTCACCAACGGGACGTCGACCTCGAACAAGATGGTCTGGCACGCCAACGTCGCCCCGGACGACATCGTCGTCGTCGACCGCAACTGCCACGTGTCGGTGCTGCACGCGATCACGATGACCGGAGCGATTCCCGTTTTCCTGCCGCCGACGCGCAACCACCTGGGCATCATCGGCCCGATCCCGCGCGAGGAATTCCGGCCCGAGAACATCCTCAAGCGCATCGAGGCCAACCCCTTCGCCAAGCGCAGCGGTACCCTCAAGCCGAGGATCCTGACGCTGACGCAGAGCACCTACGACGGCGTCGCCTACAACGTCGAAATGATCAAGGAAACGCTCAACGGCTACGTCGACACGCTGCACTTCGACGAGGCGTGGCTGCCGCACGCGGCGTTCCACGATTTCTACCGCGACATGCACGCCATCGGCCGCGACCGGCCGCGCAGCAAGAACGCGCTGATATTCGCGACGCACTCGACGCACAAGCTCCTCGCCGGCATTTCGCAGGCCTCGCAGATCATCGTCCAGGAGTCGGAGACCCGGAAGCTCGACCGCCACATCTTCAACGAGGCGTACCTGATGCACACCTCGACCTCGCCGCAGTACGCGATCATCGCGTCCTGCGACGTCTCGGCGGCGATGATGGAGCCGCCCGGCGGCACCGCGCTGGTCGAGGAGTCGATCATCGAGGCGCTGAATTTCCGGCGCGCGATGCGCAAGGTCGACGACGAGTGGGGCAAGGACTGGTGGTTCAAGGTGTGGGGTCCCGAACGCCTCGCCGACGAGGGCATGGGCAGCCGGGAGGACTGGATCCTGCGCGCCAACGAAAAGTGGCACGGTTTCGGCAACCTTGCCCCGGGATTCAACATTCTCGATCCGATCAAGGCGACGGTGATCACGCCCGGGCTCGACGTGTCGGGAAAGTTCGCGACCACCGGCATTCCGGCGTCGATCGTGACCAAGTTCCTGGCCGAGCACGGCGTCATCGTCGAGAAGACCGGCCTGTATTCCTTTTTCATCATGTTCACCATCGGCATCACCAAGGGCCGCTGGAACACGCTGGTCACCGCATTGCAGCAGTTCAAGGACGACTACGACCGCAACCAGCCGCTGTGGAAGATCCTGCCCGAGTTCGTCGCCAAGCAGCCGCGCTACGAGCGCGTGGGGCTGCGCGAGTTGTGCCAGCAGATCCACGACACCTACAAGGCGCACGACGTCGCGCGGGTGACCACCGAGATGTACCTGTCGGACATGCAGCCGGCAATGAAGCCCTCCGACGCCTTTGCCTGCATGGCGCACCGCGAGATCGATCGCGTCGAGATCGACGAGCTCGAGGGCCGCGTCACCAGCGTGTTGCTGACCCCCTATCCGCCCGGCATTCCGCTGCTGATCCCGGGCGAGCGCTTCAACCGGACGATCGTCGAGTACCTGCAGTTTGCACGCATGTTCAACGAGCGCTTTCCGGGCTTCGACACCGACATCCACGGGCTCGTCGAAGAGCCGGATGCCGCCGGGCGCATCCGTTACTACATGGATTGCGTGCGGTCGAAGTAGGGCAGCGCTGCGGCGCGGTTCGCGCTCCTGCGTCAGGCAGCGCGGCGCAGGCGGGTTGCGCGGGAGCAGGCGTGCAGCGACGCCAGCACGCAGGAAGCCATGCGGACTTCCAGCGAGTCGCCCCGGGCGGGCAGCACGATCGGCACGCTTGCCCCGAGGACCAGGCCTGCGGCGAGTCCGCCGGTGATAGCCGTGAGCGTGCGCAGCACGAGCGCGGCGGCTTCCATGTTCGGGGCGACGATCACATTGGCCCGACCCGCAACCGCGGAGACGCCGCCATCGGCACGCGCGGCGTCGCCAGACAGCGCGCTGTCGATGGTCAGCGGTCCGTCGATGTGCGCCTCGCCGAAGAGCCCCTGGGCAGCCATCGACTTCAGGGCAGCGGCGTCCGCGGTCGACGGAAAAGCCGGCGACACCACATCGGTCGCCGCGACCACCGCGACGCGGGCCGGGTGGATTCCAAGTGCCAGCGCCAGCTCGAGGGTGTTCTCGAGGATCTCCTTCTTGGCGGCGAGATTGGGATTGACATTCAGTTGCGCGTCGACAACGAGCAGCGGCCAGGGCCGGCCCGGCAAATCGAGCACGCAGGCGTGGGAAAGGCGGCGCCCGGTACGCAGCCCGTTCTCCGCGGCGGCGACCGGCGTCAACAGCTCATCGTTGCTCAGCGCTCCCTTGACCAGCGCGCCGACCTCGCCCGTGCGCGCGAGGGCGACCGCATGCCAGCTGGCGGCCCGCGGATCGTCGGGAGTATCGGCGATGCGCAGGCGCGAGATATCGAGTCCGGCGCTGTCCGCCGTGCTGCGGATGCGCTGGATCGGGCCGACCAGCAGCGGGTCGAGGTAGCCCGCGAAGGCGCCGGACTGTGCGAGCTGCAGCGACTCGCGATCGCAGGGAAAAACGACTGCGGCCGGCAGCGCAGGCAGCAGACGCACGTCGTTGGCGAAACGCTGGAAATGCGGGCGGGCGAGCATCATGCGAGGCTCGCGCCCCGTCGGGACATTGTCAATCCGATTCCGATGGAAGGCGCCTGGCCCGGCGCGCGCGGCGCGGTCGGAGCGTTTGTGCGGCGTCGGTCTACAGCGCGGCGAGCGTTTGCCGCAGGATCTCGACGATCGTATCGATGTGCCCGCGATCGGCGATCAGCGGCGGCGCGATGATCGCCGCGTCGCCAGTCGTCTTGAGGTGCAGGCCATTGTCGAACAGCCTTTTCTGCAGCACGTATCCCCGCTGGCCGGGGACGCCGTCCGGATGGACATCGATCCCCGCCAGCATCCCGTAGCCGCGGATGTCGGCGACCACCGGCAGGTCCCGCAGGGAAAACATCGCGTCGAGAAAATACGGCGACAGGTCCCGCCCGCGCTCGAACAGCCCGTCATGCTTGTAGATGTCGAGGGTCGCCAGGCCCGCCGCGCAGGCGGCCGGGTTTCCGGAATAGGTGTAGCCGTGGAAGAACTCGATGGCCCCGTCGGGCGCCGCCTCCATCACGGCGTCGTGTATGCGCTCGCTGATGGCAACGGCTCCCATCGGCTGCGCGCCGTTGGTGAGTGCCTTGGCCATCGTGATCATGTCGGGCGTGGTGCCGAAGCTCTGCGCAGCGAAGGTCTGCCCCGTGCGGCCGAAACCGGTGATGACTTCGTCGAAAATGAGCAGGATGCCGTGCTGGTCGCAGATCTCGCGCAGTCGCCTGAGATATCCTTTCGGCGGCACCAGGCAGCCGGTGGAGCCCGCGATCGGCTCGACGACGCACGCCGCGATGTTCTCCGCGCCATGGAGGGTGACGAATCGGGCCAGGTCTTCGGCGAGTTCGGCGCCGTGTGCGCCCTCACCCGGCGTGAACAGGTTCTCCTTGAGGTGGGTGTGCCGCATATGCGCGATGCCGGGCAACGCGGGCCCGAAGCGGCGCCGGTTGTTGACCAGCCCCGCCAACGAAACGCCGCCGAAGTTGACGCCGTGATAGGCGCGCTCGCGCGAGATGAACATCGTGCGCCCGCCCTGGCCGCGCGCCTGGTGGAACGCCAGCGCGAGTTTCATCGCGGTGTCGATCGCTTCGGAACCGCTGCTGGCGAAAAAGATCCGCTTGAGGTCGCCGGGCGTCAGCTCGGCAATCCGGCGCGCGAACTCGAACTGCAGTGGATGGCCGCGCAGGAACGGGGCGATGAAGTCGAGTTCGGCGAGTTGACGTCCGACGGCTTCGGCAATCTCCCGGCGGCCGTGACCCGCGGCGCAGCAGAACAGGCCCGAGGCGGCGTCGATGATCCGTTGTCCGCGGTCGTTCCAGTAATGCATGCCCTCCGCGCGCACCACCATCTTCGGATCGCGCTTGAAATCGCGGTTCGGCGTGAACGGCATCCAGTACGCGTCGAGCGAGACTTCGCGCGCCAGGGCCTGGTTGTGCAGCGTGCGTTCGGCTTGACCCATCGATTTCTCCGCGTTGGCCGTTCGGCCCGTGTCGGGACCGCGATCGCGGGTCCACGGAGTCGAACTGCAGCCGATCATCGTACACCCGCGCGGCAACCGGCCGGGTGGGCACGCGGCGAGACGGGCGCGCGCCTCGCCGTGCCGGAGGGCGCCCATTTCCGGTGCGTGCGGCTTGACTTGCGTCCCCCGGTGGGCGCCCAATACCTCGGTCAACGCAATGCAATTGAAGGAGGACCTGCAATGAAGATTCGACCCTTGCGGTCGCTCTTGGCGGGACAGAAGCCGCTTACGGTTTCGGGCGCGGCGTTTGTGCCGGAGGCGGCGCGGCTGATGCGGGACCGCAATGTCGGCGCCCTCATGGTCATGGACGGGATGCGGCTTGCCGGGGTGTTTACCGAGCGGGATGCGCTGTTCCGCGTGCTGGCGGCCGGGCGTGACCCGGCAACCACGCCCGTCTCGGCAGTGATGACGAAGAGTCCGCAGACCGTCCACCCCGACAAACCCTTCGTCGAGGCGCTGCGGATGATGCTGGAAGGGGGGTTCCGCAACGTTCCCATCGTGGAAAACGGGGAGGTGCTGGGCATGGTATCCGTCCGCGACGCGCTTGACCCCGAGGTCTACGAGGCAAAGCGGGATCTCTCGCAGCGCGAGTACGATCGGTAGCGCGGCCGGGTGCCGTCTTGTCCGGCGGCGCCGGCAGCAAGTAAGCTCGCTCGCTGACCTTCGGACGGAGGTCCGCGTTCTTTTTTCTTTTGGAGTTCTCGTCATGCGCATCGGTGTTCCCAAGGAAATCAAGGTTCTCGAAAACCGGGTTGGACTCGTGCCCGCCAGCGTTCGCGAAGCTGTCGCCCACGGGCACGAAGTCATCGTCGAGCACAATGCGGGGCAGGGCATAGGCATGGACGACGACGCGTATCGCAAGGCGGGCGCGCGCGTCGTAGGCACGGCCCAGGACGTGTTCGACGCGGCGGAAATGGTCGTCAAGGTCAAGGAGCCGCAGGCCGGCGAGCGGAAGATGCTGCAGCGCGGGCAGATCCTGTTCACTTACCTTCACCTCGCGCCGGATCCCGAGCAGGCGAAAGACCTCGTGGACAGCGGCGCCGTCTGCATCGCTTACGAAACCGTGACTTCGGCGACCGGCGGGCTGCCGTTGCTCGCCCCGATGTCCGAGGTCGCCGGCCGGATGTCGATCCAGGCCGGGGCCTATTACCTCGAAAAGCCGCACGGCGGCCTGGGCGTGCTGCTCGGCGGCGTGCCAGGCGTCGATCCGGCCAAGGTGGTGATTCTCGGCGGCGGCGTCGTGGGCTCGCACGCGGCCGACATCGCGCTCGGGATGGGTGCGGATGTCTGGGTCCTCGATCGCAACACCGAGGTGCTGCGCGCGCTGTGGCGTCAGTTCGGCCGTCCGCTCAATACGGTGTTTTCGACGCGCGACGCCATCGAGCGGCACGTGACGTCCGCCGACCTCGTCGTCGGTGGCGTGCTGATCCCCGGCGCCTTCGCGCCCAAGCTTGTTTCGGCCGAAATCGTCAAGCGGATGAAGCCGGGGTCGGTGATCGCCGACGTGGCCATCGATCAGGGCGGTTGCTTCGAAACCTCGCATCCGACGACGCATGCCGATCCGGTGTATGTCGTCGACGGCGTCACCCATTACTGCGTGGCGAACATGCCGGGCGCCGTTCCGCGCACGTCCACCTTCGCGCTCAACAACGCGACGCTGCCGTTCGTGCTGTCGCTGGCGGACAAGGGCTGGAAAAAGGCGCTCGGCGACGACCCGCACCTCAGAAACGGGCTCAACATCGCGTTTGGCAAGGTCACTTGCCAGCCGGTGGCCGAGGCGTTGGGCTATGGATTTGTCGCGCCCGAGGCGATGATGGCGTAGGCCAGACCCGGCAGTCACCGGGGAAGATCTTCCGCTGCGTCGAGGCGACTGCGACAGATCATTGTTTTTATGGGGATTTAGACCTCCCTTACATCGCTGTCACACGCTTTTTCGAATTTGTCATCGCGCTGTAACAGGCGGCCGCAATGATGCGTGCTGTCTGCAACCCGCGAGGACCATCGAAATGCGTATGACGTTGACCCAAGGTTTCATCGCCGCCGCCTTCGCGTGCGGCCTTTCGCAAGCTGTTGCCGCCGACATCACCGGCGCCGGCGCGACGTTCCCCTATCCGATTTTCGCCAAGTGGGCCGATGCCTACAAGAAGGCCACCAACGTCGGCATGAACTACCAGTCGATCGGGTCCGGCGGCGGCATCGCGCAGATCAAGGCCAGGACCGTCGACTTCGGCGCGTCGGACGCCCCGCTCAAGGCCGAGGACCTGCAGAAGGAAGGCCTGCTCCAGTTCCCGGCGATCATCGGTGGCGTCGTTCCGATCGTGAACCTTGAAGGCATCGCCCCGGGGCAGCTGCGCTTCACCGGCCCCGTGCTCGCCGATATCTATCTCGGCAAGATCAAGAGCTGGAACGACAAGGCGATCGCCGATATAAATCCGGGCGTGAAACTGCCCGCCGACCTGATCACCGTCGTGCGGCGATCGGACGGCTCGGGTACGACGTTCCTGTGGACCGACTATCTGTCGAAGGTGAGCCCCGAGTGGAAGCAGAAGGTCGGCTCCTCGACCGCCGTCGCGTGGCCGGAAGGCGTTGGCGGCAAGGGCAGCGAAGGCGTCGCCGCCTACGTGCAGCGGATCAAGGGTTCGATCGGCTACGTCGAGTACGCGTACGCGAAAAAGAACAAGATGTCGTTTGGCGGGGTCCAGAATCGCGACGGCCAGTTCGTGCTGCCCGACGATGAGACGTTCCAGGCCGCCGCCGCCGGTGCCGACTGGAAGGGCACGCCGGGGATGGGTGTGGTGCTCACCGACCAGCCCGGCAAGGCGAGCTGGCCGATCACCGGCGCCTCGTTCATCCTGATGCACAACAAGCAGGAGAAGGCGGCTAATGGCATCGAGGTGATGAAGTTCTTCGACTGGTCGTTCAAGAACGGTGCGGCGATGGCCACCGAGCTTGATTACGTGCCGATTCCGAGTGGGGTCACGAAGCAGATCGCCGATGCCTGGAAGGCGAACGTCAAGGACGCTGACGGCAAGGCGCTCTGGAACTGACGTCGAAGTCCCGGGACCGCGGGCGGCGCCCGCGGTTCAAGGCGTCCGGCGGCCGCTGGTGCGCAGTGGCCGTTCCGACTTTCCAGGGGGTATCATGAGCAACCACGCGGCGTCCGCCTCGTTTCCCGGATCCATGTCCACCGATCGACCAAGCCGCGAGCAGCGCGAGCCGCAGCCTCCCGCGCGACGCGGGTCCGCCGGCCGCTGGCAGGATGCGTTGTTCGAGAACACGACGCGCTTTTTCGCGTTGCTGGTGCTCGCGACGCTGGCCGGCATCCTGCTTGCGCTGCTGGTCACGGCATGGCCGGCGCTGCAGAAGTTCGGCGCCGCCTTCTTCTTCACCAACGTCTGGAATCCGGTCAAGAGCGACTTCGGCGGCCTCGCGCCGATTTACGGCACGCTGGTCACGTCGTTCATCGCGCTGCTCATCGGCGTGCCGGTCAGCTTCGGCATCGCGCTGTTCCTTACCGAGATGTGCCCGGCGCCGCTGAAGCGCCCGTTGGGCACCGCCGTCGAGTTGCTCGCGGCCATTCCCTCGATCATCTACGGGATGTGGGGGCTGTTCGTCTTCGCCCCGCTCTTCGGCGACTACATTCAACCGTTGCTCACGGCGACGGTCGGCAAGCTGCCGGTGGTCGGCGCGCTGTTCCAGGGCGCGCCCAACGGCATCGGGATCCTGACCGCTGGAATCATCCTGTCGGTGATGATCATCCCCTTTGTCGCCTCGGTGATGCGCGACGTGTTCGAGATCGTGCCCCCGGTGCTGAAGGAATCGGCCTACGGCATCGGCGCGACCACCTGGGAGGTGGTCTGGAACATCGTGCTGCCCTACACCAAGGTCGGCGTGATCGGCGGCATCATGCTGGGCCTCGGCCGCGCGCTGGGCGAGACGATGGCGGTGACCTTCGTCATCGGCAATGCCTACAAGATCAGTGCCGGACTGTTCGAGCCGGGCAACTCGATCGCTTCGGCGCTCGCCAACGAATTCAACGAGGCGGCCGACCCGGTGCACCGAGCGTCGCTGATCGCGCTCGGGCTGGTGCTGTTCGTGCTTACCTTCATCGTGCTCGCTCTGGCACGGATGCTGATCGCCCAGCTGGCCAAGGGCGAGGGCAAGCGGACCTGAGATGGCTACCGAAATGTCCACGACTCAAGCGAACACCACGGCCCTGGCGCAGGCCACCTCGCCGCTCTACCGGCGGCGCCTGCGGACCAACCGCATCAACCTGATCCTGTCGATGGCCGCGATGGCCTTCGGCATGGCCTTCCTGCTCTGGATCCTGATCGTTCTCTTCGGCAAGGGCTTCGCTGCGCTGTCGCCGACCTTGTTCACCCAGATGACGCCGCCGCCCGGATCCGAAGGCGGCCTCGCCAACGCGATCTTCGGCAGCGTCGTGATCGTTGCCGCCGCCACCTTTATCAGCACCCCGATCGGCATCCTGGCCGGGATCTACCTCGCCGAGTTCGGCAAGGACGGCTGGGTCGCAAGGGTGACGCGGTTCATCAACGACATCCTGCTCTCCGCGCCGTCGATCGTCATCGGTCTGTTCGTCTACACCGTCTACGTCGCACCGGTGCAGCACTTTTCGGGCTGGGCGGGCTCGGTCGCACTGGCGCTGATCGCGGTGCCGGTCGTCGTGAGGACGACGGAGAACATGTTGCACCTGGTCCCGGTAAGCTTGCGCGAGGCGGCGGTCGCGCTCGGTGCGCCGATGTGGAAGGTGATCCTGATGGTCACGCTGCGCGCCGTGCGCGGCGGCGTGATCACCGGCATCCTGCTGGCCGTGGCCCGGGTCTCCGGCGAGACCGCTCCGCTGCTGTTCACCGCGCTCAACAACCAGTTCTGGAGCGGCAACATGAACGCCCCGATGGCGAACCTGCCGGTGGTCATCTTCCAGTTCGCCATGAGCCCCTACGAGGACTGGAAGGCGCTGGCCTGGGCAGCGGCGCTCCTGATCACGCTCACCGTGCTGGTCCTGAACATCCTCGCCCGCACGCTGTTCCACCAGTCGTCGACGCGCTGACGCAACCGAAATCCCGGAGAATCCGATGGCGTTCCAAACGGTCGTACCGCGGCCCGAAGCGCAGTTGAAGGCACTGCCTCCGGCGGCGGCCAAGATGTCGATCCGCAAGCTCGATTTCTTCTATGGCAAGTTTCAGGGGCTGAAGGACATCAACCTCGAAATCGGGGAGCGCCAGGTGACGGCGTTCATAGGCCCTTCGGGCTGCGGCAAGTCGACGCTGCTGCGGACGCTGAACCGCATGTATTCGCTCTACCCCGGCCAGCGCGCCGTCGGCGACATCCAGTTCAACGGGCAGAACATCCTTGCGCCCGGGGTCGACCTCAACATGCTGCGCGCCAAGGTCGGGATGGTGTTCCAGAAGCCGACGCCGTTTCCGATGTCGATCTACGACAATATCGCGTTCGGAGTGAGCCTCTACGAGACGCTCTCGTCCCGGCAGATGGACGAGCGCGTGGAGTGGGCGCTGACGAAAGCGGCAATGTGGGATGAAGCGAAGGACAAGCTGAAGCAGAGCGGCATGGCGCTGTCCGGCGGCCAGCAACAGCGTCTTTGCATCGCTCGCGCGGTGGCAGTGCAGCCCGAGATGCTGCTGCTCGACGAGCCGACGTCGGCGCTGGACCCGATCTCCACTGCCAAGATCGAGGAACTCATCACCGAGCTCAAGCAGGACTACACGGTGGCGATCGTCACCCACAACATGCAGCAGGCAGCGCGCGTCTCCGACTTCACCGCGTATATGTACCTCGGCGAGCTGATCGAGTTCGGCGCCACCGACTCGATCTTCGTCAAGCCGGCGCGAAGGGAAACCGAGGACTACATCACCGGGCGGTTCGGCTGAGCGCTGCCGGAACGCCGCAGCTCCGCACCCATGGACCCAATGGAAAGCAAATGAGTGAACACACCCACAAGCAGTTCGACGCCGAGATGGATTCGATCCGCGCCGGTGTCCTTGCGATGGGCGGGCTGGTCGAGACGCAGCTCTCGCGCGCGATCGAAATCCTCAAGGATGGAGACGATCAGGGAGCGATGGATCGGATCGGTGCCGTCGAGCGGGAAATCAATGCGGCGCAGGTCGACATGGACCAGCTGTGCAGCCAGATCATCGCCAAGCGGCAGCCGGCCGCGATCGACCTGCGGATGATCCTCACCGTCACCAAGATCGTCAACGACCTCGAGCGCATCGGCGACGAGGTGAAGAAGATTGCCTACAAGGCGGCGCAGACGCGCGATGCCTCCCGCCTGCAGCAAGTGCGCCATTTTACCGCGACCCGCGCGGCCGGGCAGGCGGGCGCGATGCTGCAGCTCGCGCTGGATGCGTTCGCGCGGCTTGATCCCGTTGCGGCGACCGAGGTTATCGATCACGACAAGGAGATCGATGCGGCGTTCGCTGGGATGCTGCGGCAGCTGATCAGCTACATGATGGAAGATCCGCGGACGATCTCGGCTGCACTGGAGATCGTCTTCGTGGCGAAGTCGATCGAGCGGGTCGGCGATCACACCAAGAACATCGCCGAGGCCGTCGTGCAGCTCGTCAAGGGCACCGATGTTCGGCACGCTTCGGTCGCCGAGATACGCGCCGAGGTTGCCAAGGAATGACGCCGGTCATTCTGGCGGTCGAGGACGAGCCTGCGATCCTCGAACTCCTGAAGGTCAACCTCGTCGATGCCGGCTACGAAGTGCTGACGGCCCCCGATGCCGAGACCGCGGAGCAGCTGCTGAAGGATGCGCTGCCGGACCTCCTCCTGCTCGACTGGATGCTCCCGGGCAAGTCGGGGCTCGACTGGGCCCGGACGCTGCGCGCGAGCGCCCGGACGCGCGAATTGCCGATCATCATGCTCACCGCGCGCAGCGACGAGGCGGACAAGGTTGCCGGACTGGAGGCCTGGGTCGACGACTACGTCACCAAGCCGTTCAGCCCGCGCGAACTCAAGGCGCGGATCAAGGCCGTGCTGCGCCGCCGGGCGCCGGAGGCCGCGCAGGAACCGCTGGAGGTCGGCCCGCTCAAGCTCGATCCCGGCACGCACCGGGTGACCGCCGGCGGGGCGCCGGTCATCCTGGGCCCGACCGAATTCCGTTTGCTTCGGTTCTTCCTGGCTCGGCCGGAGCGCGTGCACACGCGAATGCAGTTGCTCGACCAGGTCTGGGGCGATCACGTCTACATCGAGGAACGCACCGTCGATGTCCATATCCGCCGCCTGCGCCTCGCGCTCGAACCCTTCGGCCATGCCGGAATGATCGAGACGGTTCGCGGTACCGGTTACCGGCTGGCGGCGCCGCGTTGAGACGAAAAGGCGAGGACCCTGGGCGATGAAACCGGCCCTCCTGGCGGGCTTGGCCGTGCCGGTCGCGGTGCTCGCGCTGGCGCTTGCCGTCGGAGCACTGATCGGCCCCTGGTCGGGCTTTGCGCTGCTGGCGGTCGGCGCCGGCGCCGTCATCGGGTTCCATCTCGTCAACGTGCAGCGGCTTGCCGATTGGTCCGCGGCGGCGCTGGATGCGCCGGTGCCGGAAGGGCGGGGGCCGTGGAAGACCGCCTTCTCGGCGCTCTACCGGCGGGTACGCGTCCGCGCGGGGTATCAGCGTGAACTTTCCCAGACCATCGAGCGGTTTCGCAGCGCGGCCGAGGCGATTCCCGACGGCATGGTGGTCATCGACCCGGCGAGCCGCATCCGCTGGGCCAACGCCGCCGGGGTTGCGCAGTTCGGGCTCGAGCTCGCAACCGACCTGGGGCAGCCGCTCGGCAACCTGGTACGGCAGCCCGAGTTCGTCCGCTACCTCGAAGCCGGCGATTTTTCCGATTCGATCATGGTCGATTCGCATCGTTCACCCGGCGTCATGCTGCAGGTCCAGATCGTGCCTTTCGGGGTCGAGGAACAGCTGGTGCTCAGCCGCGACGTCACCCGTCTCGAGGCGGTCTCACGCATGCGCCGCGACTTCATCGCCAACATCTCGCACGAGCTCAAGACGCCGCTGACGGTCGTCAGTGGCTTTATCGAGACCTTGCAGGATCTCGACCTCGAGCCGCGGCAGCGTCAGCGGTTCCTGCAGCTCATGCACGAGCAGGCGAAGAGCATGCAGCGCCTGGTTGACGATCTGCTCACACTTTCGGCGCTGGAGAGCGAGCAGAACGCGCTGCAGGAGACCGTTTTTCCGGTGACGCCCCTGCTGCTCGAGCGGGCCGTCGACGCCCGCGCGTTGTCGGCGGGGCAGCATGTGATCGAACTCGACCTCGGCGACGCCGCGACCGTTAGCGTCAGCGGGAACCGCGATGAACTCGCGAGCGCCGTCGGCAACCTCGTAAGCAACGCGATTCGCTATACCCCGGCCGGCGGAACGATCCGGCTCGCCTGGCACACCACGGTCGAGGGTGGAGGGGCGTTCTCGGTGACGGATTCGGGCATTGGCATCGCGCCCGAGCATATCCCCCGCCTGACCGAACGGTTCTATCGCGTGGATCGCAGCCGGTCGCGGGCGACCGGTGGCACCGGCCTCGGTCTTGCCATCGTCAAGCACGTGCTGCTCCGGCATCAGGCGGAACTCGACGTGGTCAGCGAGCCGGGCCAGGGCAGCGTCTTTTCGGTCCTGCTGCCCGCGCGCAGGGTGACGCGAAGCGGCGAGGGGATGCCGACGGCGGCGGCTCTGCCGGTCAACGCGGAGCTGGGGACGCGCGAACCCGGGGCCTGAGAATGTGCGAGTCTTTCTTGTGCTGTGGTCGAATCGGCGCGCGCCGCCCTGTTCGATCACATCGACGTCTCGCGCAACTTGCCGATGTCGTTCAACTTCTTCGCCAGGCTCAGACGATCCAGCTTTTCGAGCGGCAGGCTGGCGAACAGCCGGATGCGGTTCATCAGCACACGACCGGTCTCGGAGAACGCTCTGCTCCTGTCCGCGTCGCTGCCTTCGACCGCCGCTGGATCGGGGACGCCCCAGTGCGCGGTCATCGGCTGTCCCGGCCACACGGGACAGACCTCGCCAGCCGCGTTGTCGCAGACGGTGAACACAAAGTCCAGCGGCGGGGCGCCGGCCTGCGCGAACTCGTCCCAGCTCTTGCTGCGCAGGCCGTCGGTCGGAAGCCGGCTCGCACGCAGGTACTCGAGTGCGAACGGATTTACCTGGCCGGCCGGATGCGATCCCGCGCTGAACGAGCGGAAGCGGGCGCCGCCCGCCTGCCGCAAAGCTGTTTCGGCGATGATGCTGCGTGCCGAGTTGCCGGTGCAAAGGAAGAGGACATTCAAGGGGCGCGGGTCAGCGGCCATCGTGCGACTCCATGGAAAAGTGAAATTGATCAGCCGGTCGGTACGAGACACGTACTCCGTGCCCCGGACCAGCAGGGATAGCAACGGCCCGCGCGGGTGCGGACCGGTGTTCAAGCGCGGGAACGACAGCGGATCGTGACCGGCGCCGCGGCCGGCGGACAACAGGGGCTCGACGCATCGCCCTTTGCCTCGGGTGTTGACACCCCTGCCACTCGGGTG
>Ga0209254_10002573_pt1 | contig 16509 bp, 14 predicted proteins | sample FrelakmetDIP11DI_FD_187148 | JGI IMG/M metagenome (GOLD analysis project Ga0209254, IMG submission 187148) | Freshwater lake sediment microbial communities from the University of Notre Dame, USA, for methane emissions studies - DIP11 DI (SPAdes)... | ecosystem: Environmental > Aquatic >... | reverse complement strand
ATGCGCTCCTTGTCACCGGCGACCGGCCGGACCTGGCCACCTGGCGCCGCCTGCGCGAACGGCTGCCGGGCGGGCGCGCGTCGTTCACGCCGCAGCGGCGAATCGCGGCTGAGCTGCGCCGCCGGCTGAGCGAGCCAACGGCGCCTCAGGCCGTCGTCTTCTGCGGCAACACGAAGGGGATTCGCGTCGACGCGATCGTCGAAGGGACTGGTCAAGCATGACCATGGTGGAACTCGCCCTCGGACTCGGGATCGCGCTGAACCTGCTCTTTACAGAAGTGCTGGGACTCACTTCGGGCGGCCTCGTGGTCCCCGGGTACCTCGCGCTGCACCTCACTCAGCCGGCTCGGCTGCTGGCCACGATCGCGCTTGGCGGGCTGACGTTCGCGGCGGTGCGGTACGGCTTCATGCGCCTGACCATCCTGTACGGGCGCCGCCGGTTCGGCGTCACCATCCTCACCGGTTTCGTCCTGCACGGTCTCTACACGCTGGCGCTCTCGTCCGCGCCCGCGCCGGCGGACCTCCGGGTCGTCGGCTACATCGTGCCGGGCCTCATCGCGAACACGGCGTTGACTCAGGGGTTCTGGGCGACCATCGGCACCACGCTGACAATTGCGCTGATCGTGCGGCTGCTCCTCGCCGCGGCGGGCGCGTTCCTCACCTAGCGGGGAGAGATGTCCGTGCGGCGCGGCCTCATCCGGGTGCCTTCGCGGGTTCAGACGGCGACTGGTGTGCTCCTGACCGCAGGGCTGGCGATGGCCGCCGCGGGCGCCGTGATGCTGCCCCCCTGGCTCGCGCCGCGCACCGCGGGAACACCCGCCGGACTCGAGCAACAGGCCGATGCGGCCGAGGGCCTCTGGCGGCGTTCCGTCGAGACGGTCGCGATGGCCAGAGGCGTCGCACCGGACGAGGCGCTGATCGGAGGCGAATGGACGCCGCTGGTCACGACGCTCGGCGAGATCGAAGCCAAGCGCGTGAGCGTCTCGCCGGCCTGGCCGCGCGCCCTCGTCCGGGAGTTCCACCGCGCGGGTCTGCGGCCGGGTGACGTGGTCGTGGCGTCCTTCTCGGGCTCGTTCCCTGGCATCAACCTCGCCGTGATGAGCGCCGCAGAGGCGATGGGCCTCCGCCTCGCTGCGGTATCGTCGGTAACGGCGTCCTCGTGGGGCGCCACCGACCCCGGTTTCACCTGGCCCGAATTGGAAGTGCGCCTTGACGCCGCCGGCGTGCTTCGGCGGGCCACCGTCGCCGTGTCGGCGGGCGGCGACGGCGACCGCGCGCTTGACCTCGACGACGAGGGCCAGTCGCTCGCCCGTGCGATCGCCGCACGGTGTGCCGGGCAGCTGCGAGCGCGGCTCATCGTCCCCCTCGATTTCGAGTCGGCGATTCGAGACAGGCTCGACGCGTTCGACGCGGCGCGCGCCGGACGGCCCATCGCCGCATTCGTCAACGTCGGGGGCACCGAAGCGGCGCTCGGTCGCTCCCCCGCCATTCTCACGGTCCAGAACGGCTGGCTCGGGAAGGCGCCGTTCGACGCCTCGCCGGGCCGTGGCCTCGTGGCGCGGATGGTCGAGCAGGGCGTCCCGGTGCTGCACATCCTCAACGTGCGCGGGCTTGCGGTGCGGTGGGGGATCCTGTGAGCTGATCGAGCGCGCAGGGCGCCTTGCCGCCGTCGGCCGGGGTCCCGGTGTCGAGCTTCAGCACGGCTTCCAGCCACCATCTCGGCTTGTGGCGGATGAGGGTCGGAACCCCTGCGAGCGGCCCATCGGCGGCATACTCGAGCGCGAAGGTGGTGCGGGAGCCGGTCCCCCGGTTGAACGACCCGAACTCGGCGCGGACGAGAGGGCCGCGCGCCTGATCGCCGGCCTTCCGGCGGACGGGTTCAACGCCGGTGAGTGTGAGGTCGTAGAGGTTGCGGCCGTAGACGTAGGCGATGGTGCGGCCCTTCAACCGCCGCAGCGGCCGCTCGCCGTCCATGTGCGCCGCGATCGTGTCGTTGACCAGCTCGGCCACGGCCATCAGAAACCCCGGCCGCACGCCCTGCGGGACCGGCACCTCGCGCCGTGCGGCCTCTCTCAGCTTCTGCTCGATCCGGCCGACGATGAGCGCCTTGTCGCGGACCGAATACTCGCGCTCGGTCTCGATTGTCTCGGTGGCCGAGCGGCTCACCCCTCCGGCGATGCGCGCATCGAGGCCCTTGAAGCGGCCGACCTGCTTCGCCTCGGAGGTCCGGCTGGTGACGTCACTGATGGTCGCTTCGTCGGAGGTGGTCATGACGCCCAGGACTCGTGTGCCGGACGGCCTCGAGTCTTCGAGGATATAGCCCCAGCGGTTGATGGCCCGCGGCGCCTTGGCCGAGTCGGTGCCGATGAGCAGCTCGTAGGCCACGGCGCCTTCCGCGCCGCGCCACACGATCTCGCCCATCCCCACAGCGTCGCGGCCGATCCAGAAGAGCAGCGGGCGGACGCGGCCGGCCATCGTGTAGCGGTGCACGCGCAGCACGGGCAGTTCGCCGTCCGGCACGGCAGGATCTGCCTGGCGGGCTGACTGCTGGCTCTCCGCCTGCCGGCCCGGCGCCGGCGCCGCGGCACTACCGGCTCCTGCCAGCAGCGCTACCGTGACGCACGCGGCGAGCCCGCGACGAGCCTTCATGTGTCCTCCGCCCCGGCACGGCGCCGACACCGCACCGAGGGCCGCCGCGATCAGGCGGCCGACTCGACAACCTCCGCGCCCGGAACCTCCAGGTCGGGCATGGGCGTTCCCGCGAACAGCTTCTGCAGCGGCGCTGCCAGCCAGCGCGACCACTGCACCGACCGCGCCATACGGCCGCTGTCGGTCGTGATCCCGGTGTTGGCGTACATCTGGCGGTAGAGCTTCGACACCATCATGAACGCGAGTCTGCCCTTCACCGACTTCACGCACCTGGAGCGGCGCCATACCGACGCGATGCTGTAGAACTGGTCCCACGTGCGCTGCGTGTGCATCCGGATCTCGTCGGCCGACATGACCGGATGGTGCGTGTAGACATGCGGCCGCCGGGCCCGCGGGATGAGCCAGTGGCGGCTGTACGGGATGCCGTCGACGTTCTTCCCTTCAGCGTCCACGCCCTTGGCCCACTTCTCGAAGTCTACGGTGCCGGGGAAGGGCGTCAGCATGACGAACTGCGCGAAGGTGACGTCGGACTTGCTCGCGAGCGCGGCGGTGGCGGCAAACGTCGGGGGCCGATCGCTCGGCAGACCAAAGATGAACGAGCCGAGCACGTGGATGTCGTGGGCCCTGAACGTGCGCAGGCGAGCGACCAGCGCGTCGCCGGTCGCGTTGAACCCCTTGTACACCTCTTTCAGGCCGTCAGGCGTGATCGACTCGACGCCGACGAGGGCGCCCTTGATGCGGGCCCCGCGCATGGCGTCGAGGAACTCGTGGTCCTCGGAGGCCTCCATCGTGATCTGGGTGAAGAACACCATGTCGGCCGGCAGCAAGGCCAGCCGCCGCATGAGGTCGAGGCGGTCGGCGCGCATGGCCTCGAGCTCGTGGAGCCTGGTGCGATCCTGCCGCCGGCCGGCCTGGGCGATGTCGGTGTGCGTGACGGGGTAGAAATTGTCGTCGGCCAGCGCGACAAACCTGAAGCCGAGGCGGCGCAACTCCACCACCTCTTCGACGACCGCCTCGTTGCCGCGCACCCGCGGAGCCTGCCCGTCGGTCCGCCACACGGAGCAGAACGAGCAGTGCTTCGGGCAGCCCCGCAACGTCTGCACGGACGCCCACATGTACTTTCCGCGTTGGATCAGGTCCCACCGCGCCTTGACCATCTGGTCGCCCGGCACGCGGCCGGCGGCGTACATCCGCTCCGGCGCGAGCCGCGCGCAATCCGCGAGGACTTGCGGCCAGATGACATCGCCGTCGCCGGTGACCACGGAGTGCGCGGCGCCGACCGTGTGGGGCTCTTCCGGAAAGAGCGTGGCGTGAATGCCGCCGTACACGACCCAGGCCCCCCGGGCCCGCGCGGCCTTGCCGACGTCGTAGCCGCGGAGGGCGTTCCCGGTGTGGACGCTGATCCCGACAACGTCGCCGGGCTCGACCGTGGCGGGATCGAACTGCTCGAGCGACTCGTCGACGAGAACGGGGTCGCCGTAGGCGCGCGGCGTCGCACCCGCGAGCACGAACAGCCAGCGCGGCGTGATGACGGCGACACCGAACGACGCGTGGCTTGGATTGACCAGGTGAACTCGCATCCGACACTCCTCGGAAATGGGGGCAGTCGTCTATCGGTTGATGAGCTGAGGCACGCGCGATCCGAGCCTCGCGAAGAACGACGCGGTGGCGCGGCCTCGCGCCGCGGGCCCGCTCCACCAGCGATCGGGGCCGGACGGGAGCGGAGACATTGTTGCGACGCTATCGGGAATTGTCATACCGGGTTCGCCCGCCCCCGGCACGGGAGCGGCAGCAAGCGGCAGCTGGTCGAGGGCGCCGCCCTGCTCCGCCGCCGCCTCGGAAAGCGGCGTCACCGACGTCGGCGCGGCGGGCTCGGCCGCGGCGGCCGGAACCTGCCGGGCCCCTGACGAGCGGCGCGCCGGACGATCACCAGGCTCGCGAACAGCCGGGACCGCGGCCGGCCGGCGGACAGCCGGCTGTTCGCCGGTCACAGGCGGCGCGGCCTGGGCGAGGCTGGCCAGCGACGTCCCGGACGCCGCCGCGTCGGGCGGAGGCGCGATGCCGACCACGAGGGGGAGCCGCAGCATCCCGGTGGCGACGACGACGACGGCAACAGGTGCCATCCACGCCGCGACGCCGGACGCGGTCGCCGCACGCCCGCCATCCAGCGCCAGGACGCCGACGATGCGCCGGCGCAGCGCACCCGGCCTTCCGGTCGCGTTGGCCACCAGAGCCAGCCGCCGCGCGCGCGTCCGCAGGGCCGCCACCTCCGCCAGGCACCTCGCGTACGCCACGGGCGATCCGGTGTGGCGCACGACCCACTCGTCGCACGCCATCTCGCGCGAAAGCGACAGCTCGCGCCTCGCCCATTGCACGGCCGGATTCACCCAGGCCACGGCAACGAGGATGCGCTCGGCGAGGATCCACCAGTCATCGCGGCGCTGGACGTGCGCCAGTTCGTGCAGCAGGACCATCCGGCACTGCGTGTCCGACAGGGATGCCGCCTGGGCACGCGGCAGGGCGATCACCGGGCGGAAAAACCCCAGCACCGCCGGCGAGTCCAGCTTCGCGCACCAAGCCACGCGGGGATCCCGGCTCGACGCCGTGGCGGACAGCACCGCCGCCAGCCGCGCGGACTCCTCGGTCGAGAGCGGCTCGGTCTGTCGCTTCAAACGCACGACCCGCCACGCGTCGCGCGAGGCCAGCGTCAGCCCTGCGGCCGCGCCGAGGGCCCACACCCAGCCGAACCAGCCGGATGCCAGTGCCACCGCCGCCGGAAGCACGACGAAGGGAACCGGAGCCGCCACCGGGGCGCCACTCGCAGACGTACCCGCATCGAACGCGTGCACACTCGCTGCCCCCTGGAGCAACGGCCACGCGAGAAGCCCGGCGCACAAGACCAGGGCCGAGGCCCACGCCGCGTGTCTCGCGGCAGCACTGGTCCGAAGGCCCGGCAGCCGCACACACGCCGCCGTCAGCACGGCGAGCGCCGCGCTCTGGCCCAGCCACGTCAACGCCCAGACGGCAGTCATCTCCATTCGTGGCGCTGAATCAACCGGCGCAACTGCAGCAACTCAGCGTCGGGCACGTCGTCGTGCTCCAGGAGGCTGAGCACCAGGGTGCCCGGCGAATTGTCGAAGAAGCGATCGAGCATGTGACGGATGGCGCTCTTCCGCGCGCACGACTCGTCGACCAGGGCGTCGAAGACAAATGCCCGCCCGTCCTTGCGATGGGTCACGAAGCCTTTCCGCTCCAGAATCCGCATCATGGTCTGCACGGTGTTGTACGCGGGGGGATTGGCGCCGCCAACGGCATCGACAATCGCGGCAACGGTGGAAGGGCCCAGCCGCCACAGCACTCGCATCAGCCTCAATTCCCCGTCCGTCAGTGTCGAGGATGGTTTGCGCGCCACGTGGCCTGCTCCCGAATCTGCTGTTTATCCGAATAAATTAAGACTACCTTAAAATCTACGACGCCGGCCCCGGGTTGTCAACTAATTCTTTCGGAGATGAGTGCGCGGCGCTCGCGGGGGGATCGATTACGGCGTGGCCAGGTCAGATCTGCCGGGGCTGGCGCCGTGGCCGACGGCACCAGCCCTTTCGATGCGGGATTGCCTGCGGAACAAGTTCCTGTCAATTTCCAGGCCGGGTGAGGTGCGGCCGCAGCTGTTGCAGCGCACGAACATCCGCGCGTCGTCGCACGTGATCGAGTAGTTGTGCCCGGTGAGGCAGCAGCACAGCCGCCGCCAGAGCGACGCCGCCATCATTCCTCCCGTCGCAGCCGCACGCGGCCCGCACCACCGCCTCCGATCGCCGCGCGGACGCGCCCCGGCTCCGTAGCCGGTCCAGTGCCATTCGTATCGGACAATGCCGAAGCCGGGGCGCGTCCCGTCAAGGCTTTCGTCACGGGGCGCTCACGAATTCGCGCGAAACTGTGCAGCTGCGCGCAGCGGCGGTCACATCGCGCGCTCGCGAATGTCCCACCCCCGCGCGCGCCCCTCCGCCACCACGAGGTCGCCCGGGACGCGTTCGACCGGGACCACGCCCGCCGGGAGCTGGCCCCGCACGGCGAGGCCGAGGCAGATGGCGGCATGCCAGCCCGTGAGCCGCTGCATGGCCGTGAACCCGGTGGCCTCGTCGTAGCGGTCTACGAGCTCGATGACGGCCTCGGCGGGTCGGCCGCCCTTCTCCCCGATGGCCTTCACGCGCATCACGCACACGTCGCGGACAGGGCCGGGGCCGGCCCCGATGCGCGGCTCGAGCAGCGCATGGAAGATGTCGCGGGGAACCACCGTCGAGCCGCCGATCGTGACAGGCTCCTGGCCGAGGAGGCCGATGTCGCGATAGGCGACGAAGCGGGCGCAATGGCCCGGGTATCGCAGCGTCTTGTTCTCGAGGCGCTGGAGCGTGCCCTTCCAGGACCACGGCGCCGTCGACAGGCCGCCGGACGTGACGAACCCCTCGAGCGTCCCGACCGGCGCGTCGAACGTCAGCGTCTCGAGGCCGTCGAAGGCCGGCACCTCGACAATCTCGCCTCCGCGCAGGAAAGACGCGAACCCGTCGTACTCGTTGGTGAGCCCGCTCATCGAGAACGTCGAGACGTAGTTCCACGGCCCGCGCGGCTCCTGCGGGAGCCCGCCGTCCCAGATGAGCACGTCGCGCGCCCGATCCAGTCTGCCAATCGCGTACGCGGCGAGCGACACATTGAGCCCGGGCCCCATGCCGGTGTCAGGCACCACCGTGACGCCGGCGCGGCGCGCCTCGGCGTCGAGCGCATGCTGCTGCCGGACGATCCCGGTGTGCCCGCCGAGGTCCACCATGTGGGCGCCAATTGACGCGGCCACGCGGGTGAGGCCCAGGTTGACGTTGTAGTGCGCGGCGCTGAGGATGGCCTGCGTGCCGGCGAGCCGGGCCGTCATGGCCTCCGCATCCGACGCGTCGCCCTGCCGCCCTTCGGCAACCTGGCGTCCAGCGAGCGTGTTCACCCTGGCGGCGGCCTCTATCGCGGCGGCCTCATTGAGATCGACGAAGAGGATGCGGGATGCGGCCCCGCGGACGGCGAGATCGAAGGCGGCGGCCACACCCTGGCGGCCCGCGCCGACAACGGCATACGTGTACGACATGAGAGTTGCTCCTTCTTGACGGCGCCCCGAGCGGCGCAGCGCGGCAGAACGGCGGGAACCCGGCGGAACCGAGGGGTCAGAGGCCTGAGGCGAGGGCGCAAAGCCGCCCGGGCGTCCAGGTGAACCGGCGCGAGGTTTCACGCATGCGGCCGCTCCGGAATCGGGTAGGCCGGCGCGTGGTCAATCGTCACCTGCGTCAGCGCCTCGGCGGCCCGGTCCTTGGCCAGGCGCGAGCCCGTCAGGCAGCCGTCCATCTTCGCGCGCATGCGCATGAACGGCTCGAGCCCATCCGTATTCGCGCAAGGCCCGGCCTTGGCCTGGTGCGAGCCGTCGATCTCGACCACGTCGCTGTAGAAACGGGCCGTGGCCGCGATGCCCGGAATGACGTCCTCGAGCGCGTCGAGTTCGTCGGCGACGTAGCAGGTGGCCCGGTCGGGCCCGTCCCACGCCGGGTGGCGGCGGTAGCCGAACAGCAGTTCGGTGCAGAGGCGCCCCGCTTCCCCGGCGGTTCGTGCCGCCTGCACGTGGCACAGGTCCATGAGGAACGGCACGACCTCCCCCAGTCGGCCGGCGACGGCGGGACGCGCCGCACCGGCTGTCTCGAGTTCCACGACGTCGAGGATCTGCTGCCGGGCGGCGAGCAGCCAGGCCAGCGTGTCGGCGAGGGGAAATGTCACGCCCTGGCGCGAGCTCTGGTAGAGCTTCGCGCCGGACGGATCGGCGGCGTACTGCAGGTATTGCAGCGTCCACAGCCACATCTGCATGGCTGTGGCCAGCGTGCAGGCGCCAGTCCCGGGCCGCGCCGACGACAGGCGCCGCATGTCGTCGAGCCACAGCCGGTACTGGGCCAGGAACACCGGATCTGACATCGCACTCGAGAGCTGGCGCCGCTGCACGGCCTCGGGCCCTTCGTAGGTCGCCTCGAGCTGCGCGTCCATCCACTTGTAGCCGAGGAATCCCGGGCAGTCTTCGGTGACGCCATGGCCGCCCATCAGGCTGACCGCCTCCCGCATCACCGCCGCGCCGTGGCCGGTATTCCAGAGCTTCACCGCGGGCCCCAGCACGGAGGCCACGGCGTCGAGCATCACGAAACGCACCAACGGGTCCTGCGCCAGCGCATCGACGCGGTCCGCGCGGCGCGCGGCCGCCGGCTTGGCGAGTTCCGCGAGATACGCCAGAGCGTCTTTCTCGGCGGGCTCGAGGGCGCGCCGCTCGGACCGGCCCGGCGCCACGCCCTGTCCGGCGAAGTACTCGTCTTTCGCCCGTTCGAGCGGATCGAGCTCATCGAACACCCGTGCCGCCGCGAACCCGAGCGACGCCGCCGCCTCGCCCGACGCCCAGACATCCACCAGGCGGTGCAGCGCGTCTTCTTCCTGCTGCAGCCCGAGCTCGAAGCGCCGCGACCCCGGTTGTGCGGCGCCGCCGCCGCGGAACCGGCCCCTGTGGTAGCGGATGACCGGCTCGACGGCAGACAGCATTTTCGCCGCCGTCATCAGCCCCACGGTGACCCGCGTCCGGCGGAACACCGCGTCGATGATCTCGCCGTGCGCGCAGTTGGGAACGAGAACGCCGTCCCTGACCGTGTACCCGCCGATGATGCGGCTGGCCGGCACGCGCACGCTGAACACCGGGTCGCGCGCCGACGCGAGCTGGTGCACCAGCTTGCGCGCCCGCACACCCGCGTCGAACGTGCCGTCGTCCTGCTTCTCGATCAGCACGAACGCAGTACCCTTGATGCGCTCGTCGGCAGAGGCCACGGCCGCCGCCACGAAGTCCGCGTGGCCCATGCCCGTGATGAACCGGCCGCGCTTGTCGATCTGCAGCACGGGTTCTCTGCCGGGCTTCCACTCGGCGATGCGCATCTTGCCGTCGAGGACGACGGTGTCGACGCCGACGTGCGGCAGGGGTTCGGTCAGCACGAACGCGCCGTGCCACGGTTCGCGCGGCTCCCCGTCCCGGCCCGGCGCGACAAGTCCCATGTACCGCGCGCGCTGCTGGTCGGTCCCGCGCTCGTGGATCGGCGCCAGGGCGAGGACGTTACCCAGCATCGTGGTGGCCGCGCCGGCATCGACCCAGGCCAGCTCGAACGCGGCAAGGGCGATGCCGAGGTTCTTCGGACCGGCGATGCTCCCGCCGTATTCCGCATCGACGGCGAGGACCGACAGGCCGGCCGCGTCGAAGGCCTTGACCAGGCCCGCTTTGTCGGGCGTCCAGGCGTCCGAGTGCCTCGCGCCGCGGGCCACCAGCCGCGCGACCGGCCCGCGCGCGACGCCGCGCGCGGCCAGCACGATGCGCCGCAGGTCGTCGCGATCGGCGAACCGCCACTGCACCGCGCGGACGTCATCGTCAGGCAGGCATCGAAGCATCGGCAGCGTCCTTCCGTCCAGGGCCCGGGCGAGCCGTGTCTAACGTACTTCCGGTGGGCTGGGCGACGCAATAAGGCGTTCGCACGCGGGGCCGCCGGCCATGGCGCGTGCGTGGCTCGGTTTTGGTTGCCGGCGCCGGCGAGGCGAGGTATTGTGGCCTCACTGGAGGAGTCCCTATGGCCGACGATTTGACCCGACGCGAATTCGTGAAGCTTGGCGTCACCGGCGCGGCAGCCCTGGCCGTGGTCCCCGGGCTCGCGACAGCGGCGGCACCGATGCCCGAGCGCCCTCTCGGACGGACCGGACACATGGTGCGGCTGTTCAGCCTGGGCGGCCAGGCCTCGATCGAGCAGGCCGACAAGCACGATGTGTCAATCGCGATCATCAACCGCGCCATCGACCTCGGCGTGAACTACATCGACACCGCCGCCGCCTACGGCCGGCCCCGCACGCCGGACACGCCGCGCTGGGAACTCAACGGCATCAGCCAGACCTTCATCGGCGAAGTGATGGCCGCGCGCCGCAAGGAAGTTTTCCTGGCCAGCAAGACCGACGACCGGACTCGCGATGGATCGCTCAAGCTGCTCGATCAGAGCCTGAAGCTGCTCAAGACGGATCACCTCGATCTCTGGCAGCTGCACAACATCATGCGCGACGAGCAGGTCGAGCAGATCTTCGCCAAAGACGGCGCGATCGAGGCGTTGACCAAGGCGCGCGACCAGAAGATGGTCCGCTTCCTCGGGATCACCGGCCACTACGATCCGGCCGTCCTCTACAGGGCCCTCGAGCGCTTCGACTTCGACACGATCCTGATGGCGCTCAATCCCGCCGACAAGCACCGGCTGCCGTTCCAGACGGATCTGCTCGCCCTCGCGAACAAGAAGAAGATGGGCGTCATCGGCATGAAGATCCCGGCGCGCGACCGCCTGCTGCGCCCCGAAGGCGTCTCGACGATGAAAGACGCGATGAGCTATACGCTCACGCTGCCGATTACCACCGTGATCATCGGCTGCAAGACCGTCGAGCAACTCGAGGAGAACATCAGCATCGCGAAGAACTTCACGCCGCTGCCGGCGTCGGAGATGGCCCGCCTCGAAGGGCTGACGGCAAGCTACGTCGCGGACGCGTCCTGGTTCAAGAAGCCGGCGGCGACTGGCGGGCCGGTGGAGAACGATCAGAATACGGACTGAAGTTCGGGACTCGGGACTCGGGATTCGGGGCTCGATGCTGGGTATGCCACCGGGCGGACCCTCGAACCAAGCCGATCGGCGAAAGTAGGCAAAACGCCTCGGAGGGGCCGAAGTCCGGCTGGGGTGACGAAGTGGGGCCCCGGCCTTCCGCCGACGAATTCCCCGGAGATGCGTTTTGCCGGCTTGAGTGAGCGGGGACGCACGGGGGCATGCCCAGCAGCGAGGTTCGGAGAGCGGTCAGGGACCGTACCATCCCTCCGCGTCCGCCGCGCGTGCCAGTTGGATGATGTTCTCCGGCGGCGTATGAGGCGCCACGGAGCAGGCACTGCTGAGGATGTACCCGCCGCCTGCCTTGGCGGCGGCCAGCCGCTCGAGGGCGGCCCCGAGACACGATGCGGCGCTGCCGCCGAGCAGCGTCGCCACCGGGTCGATGTTCCCCTTGATGAAGATCCGCTGGCCCAGGCGTGCGCTCGCGTCGGCGAGCTCCACTGTCCCGAGCGGAGGTGGATCCAGCGTGTCGATGCCGTCGGTGCCGCTCTCCTCCATCAAATCCAGCCGGTCGCCGATCGCGCCGCACGTATGCGTGTAGACCGGCAGGTCCGGGTGCACGCCCTTGATGGCTTCGACCACCGCCCGTTCAAACGGCAGGACGAACGCGCGATACTGCGGCCGCGAGATGAAGCCCGCCCCCGCGAACGCTGACGAGATGAGGATGGCGTCGGCGCCGGCGGCGGCCTGGCCGAGCGCGAGCACGGCGGCCCCTTCGGCCAGACGCGCCAGGCACGCCGTCACCCGGGCCGGATCCTCGACAAGCGCCATCAGCGCGTCGGCGTGATCGAGCAGTTCGAGCCACTGCGAGAACGGCGAGAACACTTCGCCGTGCACCGACACGTCGGGGGCGCGCTCCCGCACGTACTTGATGGTGTCGAATTGCCACTCCGGAATCTCTCCGGCCGCGACACGCGTCATGCCGTACTGGCCGTGCGGCTCCACGTAGAACAGCCGTTCCGGATCGGCGCCGGCGAAGGAGAGCCTCCCAGCCACCTCCCCGCCGGCCGCCCGGACGTGCGGGTTGTCATCGGGCGGGGCCGTGGTGACGGCACCGTTCGCCCAGTGGACGACGGTGTCGCGGCCGCACTGCTCCACGGTGGCGATCTGGTCGCGCCAGGAGGGAGCGCGGCCCGGCAGGTTCACCAGTATGCCGTCGAACCCGTAGCGGTGCCGCATCGCGAGGAGGGCGTCGCCGAACGCCGCCGTGTCGTGCCAGATCTCGACGGCGCCGCCGCCCGCGTGCAGGAAGTAGTGGCCGAGCGAGAGCTGGCACATCACCGGGACGCGGTCCGGCAACTGCCCGGCACGCGGGCGCATCGCCCGGTTCATCCGCTCACGCGGCGTCATCGCGGTTAAGCCTACCAGACCCCGGTGGTATGCTGTCAGCCGTCATGAAGGCCATCGTGCTCCGCGAAACGGGAGGACCCGAGCGGCTCCTCCTCGAGCAGGCTCCCGATCCCGAGCCTGGCCCCGGCGAGGCCGTCGTCGCGCTCCGGGCGGCCGCGCTGAACCACCGTGACGCGTGGATCCGCAAGGGCTTGTACGCCGGCATCACGCTGCCGCTGATCCTCGGATCCGACGGCGCGGGCGTCGTGGCGGATGTCGGACCGGGAGTGGACCGGTCGTGGATCGGACGCCACGTCGTCGTCAACCCCAGCCTCGGCTGGGGCGCCGAATCCCGCGCGCAGGCGTCCTCGTACAAGATCCTGGGCCTGCCGGACAACGGCACGTATGCCGAGCGCGTGAAGGTCCCGGCGGAGAACCTCTTTGCAAGACCCGGCGCGCTGTCCTGGGAGCAGGCGGCGGCGGTGCCGCTCGCCGGACTGACGGCGTATCGCGCGCTGGTGACCCGCGCGCAGGTCGCGCGCGGCGAGACGGTGCTCGTCACTGGCATCGGAGGCGGGGTCGCGACCTTCGCGCTCCTCATCGCTCGCCACCTCGGCGCGCGGGTCGTTGTCACTTCTTCCAGCGACGCGAAGCTGGCGCGCGCCGCCCAACTCGGCGCGGCCGGCGGTGTTAACTACACGAGTGAAGGGTGGGCGAAACGGGCGACCGCCCTGTGCGACGGCGGCCCCGATGTCGTGGTCGACAGCGCGGGGCGCGACGTGTTTCCCGACCTGCTCGACATCGTCAAGCCCGGCGGGCGCATTGTCACCTTCGGCGCGACGACCGGGTCACCGTCGGCCATCGAGATCCGGCGAATCTTCTGGAAGCAGATCAGCATCCTGGGCAGCACGATGGGCACACCCGCGGAATTCGCCGAGATGCTCGCGCTCTTCGACGGCGGCCTCGCGCCCGTCGTGGACCGCGTGTTGCCGTTGGCCGCCGCTCCGGATGCTCACCGGCGGATGGACCAGGCGGACCAGTTCGGGAAGATCGTCCTCGAAATCGCGTAGCTCACGGCAACGGTGACAGGTCCCGATTCAGGAAACGGGCTCTGTCACCCTTTCTGTCTTCACGAAGCGCAGGACGACGAGGCCCGCCGCCAGGACGATGGCGGCAGCGAGCGTGGGCTTCCAACCCAGGTACGCCTGCGTGCCGGCACCGAGCGCGGCGGCCAGCGCCTTGTTGTAAACCAGGGTGGCGGCGATGCCGTTATTCAGCGCGTGCGCCACGACGCCGGTCCAGATCGAGCCCGTCCTCCAGACCAGCCACGACAACAGCAGGCCGATGAAGAACGTCGGCAGCAGGCGGTAGATCGAACTGTGCGCCAGGCCGAACAGGAGGGCGCACAACACCAGCGCGGGCCACACGCCGAGTCGCCGCAGGCCCGACAAGACGAGGCCCCGGAAGAAGAACTCCTCGCAGACGGCGGGCGTGACGGCGATGACCAGCCAGACGAGCCAGAGCGGGGCCGGGCCCCCGTCGAGCAGCAGCAGCTTCTCGAGGGCGCGCACCAGCGACTCCGGCGGGGGCAGCAGCCGGATGAGGACGCCGGCGGCGATGGCCCACGCCGACGAACCGATGAGCACCGCCGCCAGCAGACCGAGGAGCGGGGGCCGCCGGAGGGAGAGGGTCCGGCGGAAGGCGAAGCCGAAGCCGGCGACCAGCGCGAGTGTGGGCGCGAGGAAGAACCCGTACCCCGTGACGAGCACGGTTGCCACGATGCCGGCGTCCTTGAGCAGGAGACTCCCGTAAAAGGTCAGCACCAGCACCAGTGCGAAGGCCGTGAGGGCGAACGCCGGCGTCGGCTCGCCGCCCTTCTGGCGGTGGAGCCCCAGGAGGCTCCGCAGCGAGTCGCGCCCGCCGAGGAGCACTTGCTCCCTGGCGAAGACGCGTGCGGCCAGCATCACGGCCATGGCCGCGTACGCGGTCGACGACAGCAGCGAGAGAAAGATGAGGTCGGGCGCGGCTTCGGCGATGAGCAACGCCTTGATGAGGAGCGCGATGTTCACCACGGGCACGAAGGCGGTCCACGCGTTGAGCTCGATGCCGCGCAGCATCGTGGCGCCCGCGGGCAGGGCGAGCAGCATGTAGACGGGCGTGAGGAAATTCTGCCCGTCCTTGAAGTCCTTGGCGAACGCGGCGACGGCGAGGAACACCGCCGTGATGAACAGCGTGACCGGGACGAGCATCGCAAACGCCAGCAGCAGCGTTGCCGGCGACAGGCTGATGGCATCGCCCGGCAGGATCCGCATCATCGTGGCGCCAAGCGAGACGACGTTGGCGAGGGCCGCGATCAGGCTCGTGATCCAGACGGCGAGGTACTTTCCGGTGACGATCTCAACCGGGCTGACGGGGGCGCAGAGGAGCGTCTGCATCGTCCCTCGCTCCTTCTCGCCGGCCGTCAGATCGATGGCCGGGTAGAACCCCCCGAGCAGCGACATCGTCACCAGGAGGAACGGCAGGAAGAGGCCGAGGATTTGCCCCGACCGCCGCGCGTCGGGCGCCACGTTCGTCACGGCCACGTCGAGGCCGAGCGCAAAGCCCCTGGCAAGCCCGAGCGCCCGTTCACGTTCGGCCACGAGCGCTGCGCGGTACTTGTCGAGGCTGGCCTCGAGCCTCGAGCGCGCTTCGAGCGAATCCTCCCGGACCGAATCGAAGTAGATCGAGACGGCGCCGGCTCCCGGGCCGGCCTCTGCCGGCCGGGCGTCCGGCCACAGCACGAGCACCGCATCGATGCGCCTGCCGGTGACTGCGGCGCGGGCCGCCACGAGGACGGGATGATCTGCCTCGCGCAGGGAGGAGGCCGGCCTGGAGGTGGCGTCGGGCGCAGCGGCGGCCGGGCGCGTGAGGGTGCCCGCCGCAAGCCCGCTGGCTACGGCCTGTGGCGGCCCGGCGCCATCGTCAACGGCCACCTTGCCATCGCGTGTGATCGCGTCGCGCAGCCCAGCCGGAGGCGTCCCCCACAGCGCGATACGGGAGGTGCGGCTCTCGGTGGCTTCCTGCTGCGAGACCTGGAGTTTGCTGAAGCCGATCATGAGCAGCGGGTACAACACCACCGGCAGCCCGATCATCATCGTCAGGGTCCGCCGGTCCCTGAGCGTCTCGGTCAGCTCCTTGCGGAGGATGACCAGCGCAACGCGCATCCTCATCGGCTCACCGCCTGGCCCGTTCGCACCTCGATGGCGGCGAGGATGGGCTCGAAATTGTCCTTGTCGAGGCGCAGCAGCAGCGGCTCGCCCGCCGTCTCGATCTCGAGCAGGTGCTGGGAGCTCCGGATAAAGCCCAGGCGTCGTTTCTGCGCCTTGGAGTACGAGGCCGACGTGATCTCCGTATAGCGAAGCGTCCGCACGGCCAATCCGCCGCCGGCCGGCGTCACGCTCAGCCGATCGTCGCTGAGCATGAGGACGGCGTCGGTCGACTTCTCCGACGAGCCCGCCTGCGTGACGAGTTTGACCTTTCTGAACGACACATCGGGAACGCGCTCGGCTTTCGGGACCTCCGGCGTCGCGGGCGGCGGCGCAGCCTTCTCATCCGGCGGTGCGGGCGCGCGCGCGGCCGACGGCACCGGCGCGGCGGGCTTCAAACCCGACGCCGGCTTCATCTGTGTGCTCCGCGCGGCCGGCCGCGCTGCGGCCTCGGGCGGCCTGGCCGCTTCGGCGGTGCGAACAGGCGGCGGCTGCGGCGGCGCGGCGGCCATCCCAGTCGCTGGTGGCGCATCAACGGCAGGCGCGCCCGCCAACCCGGCC
>Ga0209254_10002572_pt1 | contig 16509 bp, 11 predicted proteins | sample FrelakmetDIP11DI_FD_187148 | JGI IMG/M metagenome (GOLD analysis project Ga0209254, IMG submission 187148) | Freshwater lake sediment microbial communities from the University of Notre Dame, USA, for methane emissions studies - DIP11 DI (SPAdes)... | ecosystem: Environmental > Aquatic >... | reverse complement strand
CTGCCGCGCATCGGGATGCGGGCGAGATGGTCGCAGCGCTCGCGGGTCAGCCGCCGCAGTCCGTCGGCTTCACCGCCGACCACGATCGCGACTGGACCCTTGAGATCCACCGCATGGATCGAGCCCTCGACATCGCCAGCCAGGCCGGTGATCCACACGCCGGCCTGCTTGAGTTCCTCCATGGCGCGCACGAGATTGGTCGCGCGCACCAGCGGGACGCGATCGGCCGCGCCCGCCGAGGCCTTGTGCACCGCCGGCGTGACGTCGGCGGCGCGATCCTTGGGCACCACCACCGCGGTGACGCCAGCGGCCGCGGCGCTACGCAGGCAGGCGCCGAGGTTGTGCGGGTCCTGCACGCCGTCGAGGATCAGCACCAGGGCTTGCGGACCGGCCGCCGCGACCAGCGCGGCAAGGTCGGCCGCGGCATGCGCCGGCGCGCGGCGATAGCGCGCCACCACGCCCTGGTGGCGCAGGCCGGGCGCCATCTTGTCGAGGGCTTCGCGCGGGCGCTGCCACACCTCGATGCCCAGCTCCTTGGCTTCGGAGACCAGCTCGCGCACGCGATGGTTCTGCGTGCCCTGCTCCACCAGCAGTTCCAGCACGTTGGCCGAGTCGTTGCGCAGCGCGGACTCGACGGGATTGATGCCGGCGATGAGGTCGGTGTTCATCGGCGCTTCTTCCCGCCCTTGCCGCGTTCAGGGCGTGGCGCCTCGCGCGCGTCGCGCCGCACCGGCCGCTGGGTTTCGCGCGCCGGACCGCGCACGTCCGCGCTGGTGGGCCCGCCGCCGGGCGTCACCAGGCGGAAGTCGATCTTGCGGTCCTCGAGGCTGGCGCGCAGCACCAGCACGCGCACCGGGTCGCCGAGCCGGAAGCGCAGGCCGCGGCGCTCGCCGCTGAGCAGGTGCTTCTTGGGATCGAAGTGGTAGTAGTCGTTGGGCAACTGGGTCACGTGCACCAGGCCGGATACCCGGTTCTGCACCAGTTCGACGAACAGGCCGAACGAGGTCACGCCGGCCACCACGCCGTCGAACTCGCTGCCGACGTGCTTCTCCATCCAGGCGCACTTGAAGCGCTCGCTGACGTCGCGCGCCGCCTCGTCGGCGCGACGCTCGTTCTGCGAGCAGTGCGCGCTGCGGTTGACCATGTCCGATTCGCCGTACTGGTACTCGTTCGGCTTGCCGCCGGCGACCGCATAGCGGATCGCGCGGTGGACCAGCAGGTCCGGGTAGCGGCGGATCGGCGAGGTGAAGTGCGCGTAGGCATCGAGCGCAAGGCCGAAGTGGCCATGATTCTCGGGCTGGTACACGGCCAGGCTCTGCGAGCGCAGCAGCACGGATTCCAGCAGCGCCGCATCGGGGCGCTTGCGCACCTTGCGCAGGAGCGCGGCGAAGTCGCCCGGCTGCACGGTGCCGGCCGGCGGCAGCTTGAGCTGGAACTCCTTGAGGAACTCGAGCGTGTTCTCGTACTTCTCGGCCGGCGGCGGCGCGTGCACGCGGTACGGCGCCGCGATCCTGCTGCGCGAGAGGAAGCGGGCCGCCTGCACGTTGGCGGCGATCATGCATTCCTCGATCAACTTGTGGGCGTCGTTGCGCTCGTAGGCGCCCATCGCCAGCACCTCGCCCGAGGGCGCGAGGCGGAACTTGAATTCCTGGCCCTCGAAGTCGATCGCGCCGCGGCGCTCGCGCTGCTTGACCAGCACATGGAAGAGCGCGTACAGGTTTTCCAGCTGCGGCATCAGGTCGCGCAGCTCGTCGCGCGCATCGGCGTCCTTCGGGCCCAGCGCCTTCCACACCTTGGTGTAGGTCAGGCGCGCCGCCGAGCGCATCACCGCCGGGTAGAAGCGCGACTTCGAGACCTCGCCGTCGTGCTCGACCTGCATGTCGCACACCATGCACAGGCGATCGACCAGCGGGTTGAGCGAGCAGATGCCGTTGCTGAGCGACTCGGGCAGCATCGGCACCACGAAATCGGGGAAGTAGACCGAGGTCGCGCGCTCGTAGGCCTGCGCGTCGAGTTCGGTGCCAGGACGCACGTAGTGCGAGACGTCGGCGATCGCCACCACGAGGCGGAATCCGCCCTTGCGCGGTTCGGCGTACACGGCGTCGTCGAAGTCGCGCGCGTCCTCGCCGTCGATCGTGACCAGCGGCAGGCCGCGCAGGTCCTCGCGGCCGGCGATCTCGCCGGCGCCGACTTCGGGCGCCACCCGCTCGGCCTCGCGCAGGACCGAATCGGGCCACTCGTGCGGCAGGCCGTGGCTCTCGATCGCCATGCGCACGGTCAGCGAAGCGGTCAGGCGTTCGCCCAGCACCGCCAGCACGCGGCCGACCGGGGGGCGTTCGCGGGTGGGCGGCTCGACGATCTCGGCCACCACGATCTGGCCGTTGCGCGCGCCCTTGTCGCGACCCAGCGGGACCAGCAGGTCCTGGTGGATGCGGCGGTCGTCGGGCACCACCAGGCCGAAGCCGTCCTGTTCCTGGTAGCGGCCGACCAGCCGTGGCGCGCGCCGTTCCAGCACCTCGACGATGGCGCCTTCGCGCCGACCGCGGCGGTCGAGTCCGACCACGCTGGCCAGTGCACGATCGCCATGCAACACGGCGCGCATCTGCGCCGGCGACAGGTAGAGGTCCTCGCCGCCGTCGTCCGGGCGCAGGAAACCGTAGCCCTCGGCATTGGCCAGTACTTCGCCCGCGATCAGGTCCAGCTTCTGCGCCGGCGCATAACCGCCGCGACGGTTCTGCAGCAACTGGCCGTCGCGGACCATGGCGGCGAGCCGTTTGACCAGCGCGTCCAGGCGCAGCGGCTCGGTGAGCTGCAGTTCCTCGGCCAGGCGCTCGGCCGTGAGCAGCTCGCCCTTGTCGGCGAGGAAACGGGCGATGGCCTCGCGGCTCGGGATCGGATCGACGTAGCGCTGCGCTTCGCGCTCGGCGTAGGGATCGGCGATCGGTTGCGGCCGCGCCTTCGGTGCCGGCTGGTTGCGACCCGGCCGCGAGCCGGTCGCAGCGGGCCGGTCGCGGGCGGCCGGACGGTCGGGCAGCCACGGGGCGGCCTTCTTCTGCGGGGACGGGCGCCGCGGCGGACCGGACTTGCCTTTCATGCGGGGTTCCTGCTCATCCGCGCATATTAGTGCATCACCGCGCAGGGGGCCGCGCCTTGGTTGACAGCCCCAGCCAGCGTGGCTACATTGCCCGGCTCGCGCCGGGCCTGCCCGGCGTCCGCAAGCCTTTGCCGAGGTGGCGGAATTGGTAGACGCACTAGTTTCAGGTACTAGCGGGGCGACCCGTGGAGGTTCGAGTCCTCTCCTCGGCACCAAATACGCACAGTGCGGTCAGGGCTAGCCCCGAAACCGTACACAACAATACGCACCTGCTGCGCACGAAGGGCCCCTCGATGGGGCCCTTCGTGCTTTCAGGGCGCGGCATTCGCCTGCACCGCGCCCTTCCATCCCTCGCGCCTACTGCCCCGGAACCGCACCCTCGAACCCGTTCGAGAACAACGCATCCGGCAACGGCACGCCGCACACCCCGAAGCTCACCGCATCGATGTCATCGATGAACCAGCCGGTGTCGCCGACCGAGTTGTCCGAGGCGAAGCGGAACCGGAACGTCACCGAGCGCCCGGCGAAATCGGCCAGGTTGACGCTGGTCTGGATGAAGGCGCCCGAGTCGCCCGACCACGCCTGGCGACCCGCCAGCGCGCTGCCGAAACTGCTGCTGATCGTGCGGTTGTACGGACCCGCGGTGATGCGGCCCGCATTGACCGGTACCGTACCCTGCGCGGCAAGGATGTCGCTCCATGTGACGCCGCCATCGAGCGAGTACTCGAACACGCCCCCGTCGTAGCCCAGCGTCGGCGTGGGGGTCGATGCCTCGGTGTCGTACCGATGCCAGAAGTTCAGCGAGCCCGGGCTCACCAACGGCACCGGCACCGCCGCGGCGTAAGTCAACCGCCGGTCGCTGAGGTTGGCCGGATCGATCGCGAACCAGGAGTGCGTCGGCGAACGCGCCTGCAGGGTCGACACCACGAAGTTCGCGCCGACGGTGCCGGTACCGCTGGCCACGAAGTTGTCGGGCGCGCCCTCGACGTCGTCGACCGAGAATCCGTTCGACGGACCGCCGGGCACCGCACTGCGCTCGACCGTGTTGGTCTCCTGCACGCCGCCGCAAGCACCGCCGCCGCCGCTCGCACCCTGGTCTTCGGCCCGTACGACGTAATGGTAGCGCGTGCCCGACGCCACGCCGGAGTCGGCGTAGGTGGTGCCGGTGCCGCAGGTGACGATGCGGTTGGCTGGCGCCGGCACGAAGCCGGAGCTGGTACCCCGATAGACGTTGTAGGCGAGGTTGCTGCCGGCGCCACAGTTTCCGCCGGCGGCTTGCCAATTGAGGTTGATCGCGCAGGTCGGGGTCGCCGCGCTGGCGGCCGAGGACAGGCCGGCGAAGGAGGGTGCGAGCGAACACACGCCGGTGGCGGTGTCCGAATCGCAGGCGCTACGCACCGACTCGCACGCCTCGGTGTCGTCGAACGCCGTGACCGCGTAGCTGTAGACCGAGCCCCCCGACACCGTGTTGTCGTTGTAGGTGGTCGCTGGCGCGACCACTTCGGCGATCTGGGCATACGCACTTCCAGGGCACGCACCGCTCGAACGATAGACCCGGTAGCGTTCGGCCGCGGCCACCGCGCTCCAGCTCACGGAGATGCGGTTGGGGGCACTGGCGACCGCATCGATGCCGATCGGTATCGAAGGCGCGTTGCATTGGTTGATGCCGTCGAGCGTCTCGGCGCCCGTGTTCGCGGGATCGAGATGGTCACGCATGCGGGTCGTGGGCGTGCTGCCCGCGACGCCATCCCAGGAATGGAACAGGGCGCCATAGAAGTCCGACAGGTTCGCGCCGGTGGAGCCGCATTGCGAGGGACCCCCGCTGAGCACGCCGACCAGGCGCTGTTGCGCGGTATAGAGCGGCGAGCCCGAGGATCCGCCCTCGGTGACGTTGGGCGGAATCGGATTCGGGACCGGCGGCGGGATATTCGGCAGCACCGGCGGTGTCGGATCCCAGAAGGCATGCCAGTGCACGCCAACGCCGTTGGTAATGTTGCCGACCTCGAAGTTCTGCTGGACGAAGGTGATGCGCTTCTCGTCGACACCCGGGTGGTGGATGCTGGCGCAGAGACCCGCGGTCGATGCCGGATCGATCGGGGCCGCGCAAACCGCCGGCGTCGCGCGGCGGTCCCATCCGGCCCAGTGCAGGTTCCAGGCCGGATTGGGGGTGCCGGCCAATTCGACCAGGGTCCAGTCGGAACGTGGTCCCGGCGTGCCAATGAACGGGTTCTCGGTTGCCGCGATGAAGGCGAGGCCGGCACTGGTGGTGCTGGGCCGCGGCGTCGGGATGCCGCTCGCCGAGGAGCCCGGCGCGCGGCAAGTCGGTGACTCGTAGTTCCAGTACACTAGGACGCTGGCGACGGAGCCGGCCGTAAGCCCGCAATGGGTCGCGGTCGCGAACAGCATGCGGCGGTTGTTGATGGTGTTGTTCACCAGCGAGCCCGAACAGGTGTCGGTGCCGCCGATCGTGATTGCGCCCACCGAGCGCCGTGGCGCGTTCCACGGATCGCCGTCGCCCAGGCAGGCCACGTCCATGTTGCAGGCGCCGGACTTGCAGTGCTTGGTGAGATAGCCGAAGCCGCGATAGCCGTGCCCGATGCGGCTCAGTTGCAGGTCGACCTGGTCCTGCTCGCCATCGGCGACGCTCAGTTCGATCAGGGCGCCAGCGCCATTGAGCACCTGCGTCCACAATTGCCCCGTGGGCAGGTGATCCTCGGCGGTGTAAGGACCCATCGCCGTGCGCCCGTCGGCCGCGATGATCATCAAGCGCCCGCTGGGCGGCAGCTTGAACCGCGTGAAGCCGAAGTTGAGGTGCACCGCATCCGGGGTCTCGACCTTCAGGCGCCAGGTCCAACGACCATCGCTGCCGCGGTCCCACTGCCCGTGGTCGAGCGGCGTGATGTGGACCTCGCGCGCGATCGCGAATCGATATCCGCCCGGGTTGCCCTTGAAGTCGGCCAGCGCGTCCTCGCGCGCGATCTGCTCCATGTCGAGTGCAGGGAATGTCTGCTTGGGCGCGGATACGGCGCCCGCGATCCGGCTCGCATAGGGCTGCGCGTCATTGCCCGCCGCCAAAGTCGTGCCAGCCGCGACCATGCACGCGAAAAGCATCGCGACCACGCTGTGGCGCGCGAGAATCAGACTGTTCATGATTGCCATCCCCACCCGATTGGACCTCGGAGACCTGCAGCTGGCGCCGGATCACGATCCGGCACGAATCGACAGGCCAACCAACTCCAGCCGATCATGTCACGAGTTGTGACTCGGGCGAAATCGCGGCGGACCCGATGGGAGCCGGCCGCGTCGACAGTGGGCTTGAACGAGTTCCAGCGCAACACCGATGCAGGATCATCCTGGTGGACTACGCGAAGGGGTCCTTGAGGATGATGTTCTCGTCCCGGTCCGGCCCGGTCGACACCATCGCCAGCGGGCAGCCCACCAGTTCCTCCAGCGAGCGCAGGTAGGCGCGCGCCGCCGCCGGCAACTTGCTGAACTCGCGGATCCCGCGCGTGGGTTCGCTCCAGCCGGGGAATTCCAGGTACTCGGGCGTGCATTCGTCCCAGCCGGCGGCGTCCAGTGGCGCGTACTCGGTCTTCTTGCCGCGGTAGTGGTACGAAATCGCCATCTTGATGCTGGGCAAGCCGTCGAGCACGTCGAGCTTGGTCACGCACAGGCCCGAGATTCCGCTGATCAGAACCGCGCGCTTGAGCGCCACCAGGTCGATCCAGCCGCAACGCCGCGGACGCCCGGTGGTGGCGCCGAACTCGTCGCCGCGGCGCCGGATCTCGTCGCCCAGCGCGTCCTGCAACTCGGTCGGGAAGGGTCCGCCGCCGACGCGGGTCGCGTAGGCCTTGGTGATGCCGAGCACGTAGTCGATCGCGTCCGCGCCAACGCCGGTGCCGGCCAAGGCGCCACCCGTGGTGGTGTTGGACGAGGTGACGTAGGGATAGGTGCCATGGTCGATGTCGAGCAGCGAACCCTGCGCGCCCTCGAACAGGATGCGCTGGCCGTCGCGGCGCAGGTCGTGCAGGAGGCCCGCGACATCCGACTTCATCGGGTCGACGTAGGAGCCGAAGGCGAGCGCCTCGTCCAGCGTCTTCTGGTAGTCGACGCCCTCGACACCCAGGTACTTGGTCAGCACGAAATTGTGGTAGTCGAGCACCTCGCGCAGCTTCTCGGCCAGGGGGCCTGGATAGTTGAGGTCGGCGACGCGCACGCCGCGGCGCGCCACCTTGTCCTCGTAGGCCGGGCCGATACCGCGGCCGGTGGTGCCGATGGCCTTGGCGCCGCTGGCCTTTTCGCGCGCCTGGTCGAGCGCAATGTGGTACGGCATGATCAATGGAGTCGCGGGGCTGATCTTCAGGCGCGAACGCACTTCCACGCCCTTCGACTCGAGTTCGCCCACTTCCTTCTGCAAGGCCGCGGGCGACAGCACCACGCCATTGCCGATCAGGCACAGCACGCCTTCGCGCAGGATGCCCGAGGGAATCAGGTGCAAAACGGTCTTCTTGCCGCCGATCACCAGGGTATGCCCGGCGTTGTGGCCGCCCTGGAAGCGCACGACGGCGCCGACCTGCTCGGTCAGCAGGTCGACGATCTTGCCCTTGCCCTCGTCGCCCCACTGGGCGCCGAGAATCACTACCGACTTGCCCATGTTCGCGTGTCCCGAGCCCTTGTAGGAGCGCATCTCATGCGCGACCGGAGCGCTGCGGTCGCGCATCAGATGCGCTCCTGCACAGTGCCTCGAAAATGGAACCGGCCGGGTTTGCGGCCCGGCCGGTGCGCGATTATCCGCCTTTTCCTTCGATCCTGCTCAGCGCATCACCTGCAGCATCACCAGGCCCACGATCATGGCGACGCCGCCGTAGGCGCGCAGCTTGCGCGGCTCCTGCTGCGCCAGCTCCGAGGCCATGCGCTGCCACGCGCGGGGGGCGGCGAAGAGGAACAGGCCCTCGAACACCACCACCAGGCACAACGCGATCGCAATCTCCCGGGGCACGCGCGTATCCCGCCCGCGCTACTGGCGCGTGCCGCTCTCGCCGAAATATTCGAACAACTCCGAGTTGGGATCGAGCACGATCACGCCATCCTTGTTGCGGAACGACTCGCGGTAGGCCTGCAGGCTGCGCCAGAACGCGTAGAACTCCGCGTCGCCGCTATAGGCGCGGGCATGGATGCCGGCGGCCTTGGCATCGCCTTCGCCGCGCCAGGTCTGGCCATCGCGCTGGGCCTCGGCCAGCAGCACCTGGCGCTGGCGGTCGGCATCGGCACGGATGGTCTCGGACTGCTCCTGGCCCTGTGAACGCAGTTCGTTGGCGACCTTGAAGCGCTCGGCGCGCATGCGCCGGAACACCGAGTCGCTCACCTCCTCGGGCAGGTCGATGCGCTTGATCCGCACGTCGACGAGTTCGATGCCGAGCTCGGTCACGGCCTTGGTGGCGCTCTCGCGCAGCTCCTCCATGACGTTGGTGCGCTCGGCCGAGATCACCTCCTGCAGCTTGCGCGAGTTGATCTCGCGGCCCAGCGCCTGGCGCACGATCGGCGCCAGCCGCTGCGCGGCCAGTTGCTCGTCGCCGGAAGAGGCGGTGTAGAACTTCGATACGTCCGCGATCCGCCACTTGACGAAGAAGTCGACGAAGACGTCCTTCTTCTCGGACGTGAGGAAACGCTCGGGCTCGCTGTCCAGGGTCAGGATCCGGCGGTCGAACTTGCGCACGTTCTGCACCAGCGGAAGCTTGAAGTGCAGGCCGGGCTTGAAGTCGGTGCGCTGGACCGCGCCGAACTGGAACAGCACGGCGAGCTCGTTCTCGCGCACGATGAAGGTGGAACTGGAGGCGAGGATGGCCAGCAGCAGGAGGGCGACGACGGCAATCGGTTTCATCGGTCGCGCCCCTCGCGGCCGCTGCGGCCACTGTCGCGGTTGCGGGTCGCCTCCACTGCCGGCACCGCCGAGGCGCCCATGCGCTCGGTCGGCGTCGCCACCTCGCCGGTGACTGGCGGCAGCAACGGCGCTCCGATCTTGTCCAGCGGCAGGTACAGCACCTTGTCGCCGTCGCCGCTGGCCATGACCTTGGGCGAACCCGCCAGCACGTCCTGCATGGTCTCGAGCATCAGGCGCTTGCGCGTGACCTGCGGCGCGGCGCGGTACTGCTCGGCCAGCAGGCTGAAGCGCTGCGACTCACCCTCGGCCTGGGCGACCACCGCGGTGCGATAGCCCTCGGCCTCGGCGCGCACGCGCGCCGCCTGGCCGCGGGCTTCGGGCACCACCTTGCTGGCGTAGGCCAGGGCCTCGCTCTCGATGCGCTGCTTGTCCTCGCGCGCGGTGATCGCGTCGTCGAAGGCATCCTTGACCTCGGGCGGGGGGCGCCGATTCTGGAAATTGAACTCGCTGACCGAGAGGCCGGCGCCATAGATCTCGAGGCGTTGCTGCAATATGTCCTTGGCGTCGAGCGCCAGCGCGGTGCCCTCGCCCGAGAGCAGCGTGTCCATGGTGTTGGCGCCGATGACCTGGCGCACCGCGCTCTCCGCGGCGTCGCGCAGGGTCTGCTCCGGCTCCTTGACCGAGAACAGGAACTTGAGTGGATCGCTGACCAGGTACTGCACGTTGAAGTCGACGATGACGAGGTTCTCGTCGCGGGTCAGCATGCGCACCTGATCGGTGGTCGAGCGAACCCGGGCGGACTCGACCACGATCACTTCCTCGATCGGGCGCGGCCACTTGAAGTTGAGGCCGGCGCCCATCACGCGGTCGAACTTGCCGAACCTCAGCACCACGCCGCGCTTGCTCTCGTCGATGGTGCGCCACGAGTCGAGCGCGAACCACAGCGCGAGGATCGCCAGCACCACCAGCCAGGCGCCACCGCCCGGCGGGCCGAAGGCGCGCCCGAACCCGTCGCGGAAGCGCTTGAGCATCGCGTCCAGGTCGGGCTGCTGGCCCCCGCCCTGCCACGGGTCGCGGCGCTTGCCGCCACCGGGTTCATTCCAGGCCATTCGAATCTCCAGTATTGCGCGGGGCCGGTCGGCCGCCAGCGGCGATCAAGCAACGGATTGTAGGAATGGGGGCGCTTGCGCGGCAAGCAAGTGCGGCCATTCGCAATTGGAAGACCACCCCTGCGGGAGCGGCTTCAGCCGCGACCGGGGCCCGCAGGGACATGACCTCGATCACGCGCGACCGGGTTCCAGCGCCGCGCGCAACAGCTCGCCATCGCCATCGGGCAAGCCGAACAAGGGTTCGACCACGCTGCGCGGCGCATCGATCTCCAGCGCCATGCCGTCTTCGGCGTTGCGTTCCGAGGCCACCGCACCGGCCGTATACAGCCGCGCGCGCAGGCGTCCCGCCGCCGCTGGCAGGGTCACCCAGCGGTGCACGCGTTCGCTGGCGAAATGATGGTCGATCGCCTGCTTCAACCCTTCCAGGCCCAGTCCTTGCGCCGCGGAGACCCACGCCCGCCAGCGTCCGCCGGCGTCGATCTGCTCGATGCGCGCTTCCGCGCCGGGCACCAGGTCGATCTTGTTCCAGACCATGATCTGCGGGATCGCTTCGGCGCCGATCTCGGCCAGCACTGCGTCGACGCTGGCGACGCGCTCGTCGCGCAGCGGGTCGGCGGCGTCGACCACGTGCAGCAGCAGGTCGGCGTCGCGGGCCTCCGACAGGGTCGAGCGGAAGGCCGCGACCAGGTCGTGCGGCAGGTCGCGGATGAAACCAACCGTGTCGGCCAGCACCGCGGGGCCGCTTTGCAGCCCCTCCAGGCGCCGCACCGTGGGGTCCAGGGTCGCGAACAACTGGTCGGCCACGTACACGCCGGCCTGGGTGAGCACGTTGAACAGGGTCGATTTGCCGGCGTTGGTGTAGCCGACCAGGGCCACGCTGGGCACGTGCCCGCGCTGGCGCGCGCGGCGCGCGGTGTCGCGTTGCACCTCGACCTTTTCGAGGCGCTTCTGCAGCATCTCGACCCGCTTGGCCACCAGGCGGCGATCGGTCTCGAGCTGGGTTTCGCCGGGGCCACGCAGGCCGATGGAGCCGCCGCGCTGGCGCTCGAGGTGGGTCCAGCCGCGCACCAGGCGCGTGCCCATGTGCTTCAACTGCGCCAGTTCGACCTGCAGCTTGCCTTCGTGCGAGCGGGCGCGCTGGGCGAAGATGTCGAGGATCAGGCCGGTGCGGTCGACCACGCGGCACTCGACCAGTTTCTCGAGGTTACGCTCCTGCACCGGCGACAGGGCCTGGTTGACCAGCACCACGTCGGCGCCCAGGCGCGCGCGCTCATCGCGCACTTCCTCGGCCTTGCCGCTGCCGACGTAGTAGCGCGGATTGGGTCGCTCGACCCGCGCGGTGAGGCAACCCAGGACCAGGGCGCCGGCCGAACGCGCGAGTTCGGTGAACTCGGCCAGCGCGGCCGGATCGGCCGCGCCGGGACGTTGCGGCACGAGTAGCAAGGCGCGTTCACCGCGCTGGTGGCGTTCGAACAACGGGACTCCCGGGTAACGGCGTGCGGGCCCGCGCCAGGCGCGGGCGTGCGCTTCAGTGCTGTTCTTCGACGGCTTCCGCCGGCGCCGTGCCGCCCACGGCGGCTTGTTGGCCCGTGTGCGCCATGACTTCGCCCACGCGCACGTTGCGCGACGGCACCACGGTCGAGATCGCGTGCTTGTAGACCATCTGGCTGACCGTGTTGCGCAGCAGCACGACGAACTGGTCGAAGGACTCGATGGTCCCCTGCAGCTTGATGCCGTTGACGAGATAGATCGACACCGGTACGCGCTCGCGGCGCAAGGCGTTCAGGAAGGGATCCTGCAGCGACTGTCCCTTGGACATGTTTTTCTCCTGTGCGTCCGTCATTTCAGCCCAACGTCCCCAATTCCGGGGGCGCCCCGGCAAGCAAACGCAATGGCCTGCCCAAATTGCCGCCGCGCAGGGCGCGGCGGAGCGACCATGCTAGCAACCTATTGCGGCAATGCGGAAAAGTTCAACGGCCGGCGGTCACAGTTCGGCGCATGGGCGGCTGCTTGGGGCCGATTCCGGGCCCGGATGGCCCGGCCAGGCGCCTCAACGCCCCAGGAAGTCCGCCACGAGGCGAGAAACGCGACCCAGTCCGTCAACCGCCAGGGGGTCGACCCAGATCGCATCGCGTTCGGACCGCAGCCAGGTCAACTGGCGCTTGGCCAGCTGCCGTGTTGCGTGGACGCCACGCGAAATGGCCTCGTCCAGGCCGTAGTCGCCTTCCAGGTAGCCCCAGACCTGCCGGTATCCCACCGCCCGGATGGCCGGCAAGTCCGGGTGCAGCCCGGGACGCTCGCGCAGGCGCCGGACCTCGTCGACGAATCCCGCTTCGAGCATGGCGTGGAAGCGCCGCACAACCCGCTCGTGCAGGAGCGCGCGCTTGGCCGGGCTCAGGACGATGCGCAGGAAGCGCCACGGCGGACGAGCGCTGCCGCCGTGCTGTCGGGCGCTGATCGGCTGCCCGGTAAGTGCGAGGACTTCCAGCGCACGCTGGATCCGTTGCGGATCGTTGGGGTGGATGCGCGACGCGGCCACGGGATCCGCCGTCGCCAGTTGCCGATGCAGGACCGCCCAGCCATGGCGGCTGGCTTCGCCTTCGATCGCGGCGCGGACCTCCGGATCGGCGCCGGGCAAGGCGGACAGGCCGCGGGTAAGGGCCCGGAAATAGAGTCCCGTCCCACCGACCAGCAGCGGGATCCGGCCAGCCGCATGCGCCTGCGCCATCTCGCGCAGCGCGTCGGTGCGGAACTCCGCTGCCGAATAGGCCTGCCCGGGTTCGCGGATGTCGACCAGCGCATGCGGCACCCGCGCCAGCGTCGCCGCATCGGGCTTTGCGGTGCCCACGTCCATGCCGCGGTAGACCAGCGCCGAGTCGACGCTGATCGCCGCAAAGCCATGGCGCTCGGCCAGCGCGACCGCGATCGCGGTCTTGCCGGCCGCGGTCGGGCCCATCAGGCACAGCGCGCGCGGCCGCTGGTCGCTGCGATCCTCGACGGCATCGGGTCCGGACATGCGGCGATTGTAAGCCTGTGAACTTCGCTCACCGACCGGTTTCGCGCATGCGGCGCAGCGGTATAGTCCAATCGGCGGCCTTCGCCGCGGAGGATCGGGCGCGGCGTGGTCAGCATCAATCCCATGGTGGTGGTGGTCCTGCTGTTTGCGCTGCAGGGCACGCTCGGCCTGGCCTTGTGCCTGCTGTTCGGCCGCTACCACGTCGCCTACCGGCGGCCGCACCTGCGCCTGTGGTCGATCAGCTTCGGGATGCTGGCGATCTACATGCTACTGGCCGGCGTTGCGCTGCATGCGTCGCAAGCCTCGCCCAGCGCCTTCGCCCTGCGCACCGGCGTCTCGCTGCTGTCGCAAGTCGCCGCCTACCTGCACGTCGCCTTCCTGGTCCTGGGCACGCTGTCGCTGGGTGCGCGCCACGATCCACCGGCCTGGCTGCGCAACGGCGTGGCGGCGGCGGCCACCGTGCTCGGCATCACGGCCGCGCTGGCCTACACCTGGGACGTCGGCGCGGTCCAGGAACGGATCTTCGCCCGGGTCGGTCTGCGTTACCTGATCGGAGCGGCGGCCTACGTCGGCATCGCGCTCGCCTTGATGTCGGGTCCATGGCGCAACAAGCCGCTGGGGCAGAAAATCGTCGCCTTCAGTTTCCTCGCGTTCGGCGTGGTGCTGGTCGGCAATTTCGTCCTGCTGACCTCGCCAGGCGTTTCCCGCTCGCTGGCGGACTACGCGCCGTGGTTCAGCCTCTTCGACCTGGTCGCCGAGTTCTCGATCGGCATGGGCCTGGTGATCTGGCTGCACGAGGACGAGCGCGGTCGTGCCGATCGCGCCTCGCGCCAGGTCGAACAGCTCACGTACTACGACGGGCTCACTGGCCTGCCCAACCGCAATCTGTTCGCATCACGCCTTGCCGGCCACCTGCCGGAGGCGGCAGTGGCGCGACAGCGCTATGTGGTCGCCGCGTTCGGGCCCGACAACCCACGCCAGCTGCGCGAGGCGCTGGGCGAAGGCGCGGTGGAAGTGCTGCTGCAGCGGATCGCGGGGCGCCTGCGCATGCTGGTCCCGGGTCCGGAGCCGCTGGTGGCGCGCATCGATGGCGATCGCTTCGCGGTCGCCTTCGGCCCGGTTGGCGGCACCGAGGCCGCGGCCGCGCGCGCGCAGGAATTGCGCACGCGCCTGGACGAGGCCGCCGGCGACGTGCGCAGCGACCTGGTCTTCACCAGTTCGGCCGGCATCGCGCTCTACCCCGACGACGCGCGCGAGGCCGAAGGCCTGATCGCCGCCGCGTTGTCGGCCCAGGCGGCGGCCAGCCGCGACGGCGGCAGGCGCGTCGAGTTCTACTCGCTGGAACAGACCCGGCGCGGTCGCGACCAGCTCTCGCTGGTCGCGGATGCGCGGCGCGCGCTGGCCGGAAACGGTCTCGAACTGCACTACCAGCCGGTGCTGGACATGCGCCATGGCGGCTTCGGCTTCGTCGAGGCCCTGGTGCGCTGGAACCATCCGCTGCGCGGTCCGCTGGCGCCAGGCGCGTTCCTGCCGGCAATGGCCGAGGCTGGCCTGATGCCCGACCTCGATCGATGGGTGCTGCGCGCGGCGTGCCGCACGATCGCGCTGCGTCGCGCTGCCGGCGCGCCGTGGCCCACGGTCGCGATCAACGTTTCCGCCGAGGGCTTCCAGCTCAGCGACTTCCCGGACTGGGTCGCCGAAGCGTTGGCCGAGGCGCGCCTGCCCGCCCATGCGCTGGAACTCGAGATCACCGAAGCCACCGCGCTGCGCGACGCCGACAGGGCCAAGTCGACGCTGCAACGACTCAAGCAACTCGGCGTGAGCATGTCGCTGGACGACTTCGGCGTGGGCTACTCATCGATGGGGCAGCTCAAGCGCCTGGCGGTCGACCGCATCAAGATCGACCGCAGTTTCGTCCAGGGCGCACTGCTCGATCGCAAGGACGACGCCATCGTCACCAGCATGATAGGGCTGGGCGACAGCCTCGGGCTGCAGGTGGTGGCCGAGGGCATCGAGACTGCGGCGCAACTGGCCCATTTCCGCAGGCTCGGGGTGGACCACGCGCAGGGTTTCCTCATCGGGCGGCCGATGAGCGCCGAGATGCTGAGCGAGCGGCTGCGCGAATTGCCGCCGGCGCTCGCGGCCGGCTGAAGCGTCGCGTCAGCAGGACCCGCATCGCGCCCGCTGCTGCCCGACGGCACGGGCTGGCCTATAATCCGCGCCCCGCCGTGGAGACGCCGCGATGCCGCAGACCATGAAGGCCCTGGTCAAGAAGGAGCCCGCCAAGGGCATCTGGATGATGGAGGTGCCGCTGCCGGAGGTCGGGCCCAACGAGGTCCTGATCAAGCTGGAGAAGACCGCGATCTGCGGCACCGACCTGCATATCTACAAGTGGGACGAGTGGTCGCAGCGCTCGATCAAGCCGGGACTGGTCATCGGGCACGAGTTCGTGGGCCGCATCGTCGAGATCGGCGCGGGCGTGCGCGGCTACACGGTCGGGCAGCGCGTTAGCGCCGAGGGACACATCGTCTGCGGCGTGTGCCGCAACTGCCGCGCAGGCCGCCAGCACCTGTGCCCCCACACGGTGGGCATCGGCGTCAATCGTGCCGGCGCCTTCGCCGAGTACATCGCCATGCCGGCCGCCAACCTGTGGCCGATCCCGGACCAGATCCCGAGCGAACTGGCGGCGTTCTTCGATCCGTACGGCAACGCCGCGCATTGCGCGCTCGAATTCGACGTCATCGGCGAAGACGTGCTGATCACCGGCGCCGGCCCGATCGGGATCATCGCCGCCGGCATCTGCAAGCACGTGGGCGCGCGCAACGTGGTGGTGACCGACGTCAACGACTACCGGCTCAAGCTTGCGGCCGACATGGGCGCCACGCGCGTGGTCAATGTCTCCAAGCAGTCGGTCAAGGACGTGATGGCCGACCTGCACATGGAAGGCTTCGACGTCGGCATGGAGATGAGCGGCAACCCGCGCGCCTTCGCCGACATGCTCGACTGCATGTACCACGGCGGGCGCATCGCGTTGCTCGGCATCCTGCCGCGCGGCGCCGGCATCGACTGGGACAAGGTGATCTTCAAGGGCCTGGTGCTGCACGGCATCTACGGCCGGCGCATGTACGAGACCTGGTACAAGATGACCCAGATGGTGCTGACCGGCTTTCCGCTGCAGAAGGTCCTCACCCACCAGATCCATATCGACGATTTCCAGCGTGGCTTCGACCTGATGGAAACCGGCAACTGCGGCAAGGTCGTGTGCTCCTGGCAATGAGCACGGGATGTGCTCATCCCGGCCAGCACATGGACTTGCGATGAGCCGGGATCCAGTCACTGCCCCCTTTGGGAGCGGCTTCAGCCGCGACCGGGGCCTATCGCGCGCAGAGCGCGCTCCTACGAAGCCGGC
>Ga0209254_10002571_pt1 | contig 16516 bp, 8 predicted proteins | sample FrelakmetDIP11DI_FD_187148 | JGI IMG/M metagenome (GOLD analysis project Ga0209254, IMG submission 187148) | Freshwater lake sediment microbial communities from the University of Notre Dame, USA, for methane emissions studies - DIP11 DI (SPAdes)... | ecosystem: Environmental > Aquatic >... | reverse complement strand
GCCGGAACCGGCCTCAGCTCTCACGAGCTCAACATGCCGGGCTGCTATCGCGATATAAAAGACACAACGTGCATCGCGCTCTTCAGCCTTAAACGCAATGAGCGGTCGGAATTCCTTTTCCGGGATATTGACACCGGCGGAGTGAAGATAATGGCATGGACCACCACGCCGTGGACCCTGCCGTCAAACACCGCCCTGGCTGTGGGTCCGGATATCAAATACGCAAAGGTCAGAACCACAAATCCATATACCTCCGAACCTGTCACCGTCATACTGGCAGAAGAACTGATCCCGGTGATCTTCGCCCCAGACAAGAAAATCGATTATACGGTCACTGGCTCCTTCAAAGGTTCGGAGCTGAGTGGCATCGATTATGAGCAGCTGATCAACTGGGTTGATCCCGGTGAAGGCGCTTTCCGCGTCATTACCGGCGACTTTGTCACCACCGTTGACGGTACAGGCATTGTGCATATCGCTCCTACCTTCGGCGCCGACGATTACCGTGCCGGGCGCGAGAACGGTATCCCGCCCCTGCTTGTGGTGATGTCAGACGGCTTCCAGGGTCCGCTTGTCGATCGTCGCGGCCGCATGGTGCCGCTCGGAGATCTTGACCAGGCTTTTACTGCCACACATGTCAACACCACAACATACGGTCCGTTTGCCGGCCGCTATGTCAAAAACGAATATGACGAATCCCTTACGGAAACAGACCCCACCCTCGACGTTGACATCGCGGTGATGCTCAAACAGGAGGGAAAAGCCTTCCGCATAGAGAAGCAGATACATACCTATCCGCACTGCTGGCGCACGGACAAACCTGTTCTTTATTACCCGCTTGACTCGTGGTTCATACGAACCACCGCGTTGCGCGACCGTTTGATAGAACTGAACAACACTATCAAATGGAAGCCCGAGAGCACCGGCAGCGGACGGTTCGGCAAGTGGCTTGAGAACCTGGTCGACTGGAACCTTTCGCGCTCACGTTTCTGGGGCACACCGCTGCCCATCTGGATGACCGAGGACCGCCAGGAAGAGATATGCATCGGGTCGGTGGCTGAGCTCAAGATGGAGATATCACGCAGCGTCGACGCCGGTTATATGACACATAATCCGCTGGCAAATTTCGTCGAGGGCGACAACAGCACGGAAAACTATTCGTTGCTTGACCTGCACCGTCCGTTCGTTGACGCGATCATCCTCGTCAGCAGAACAGGCAGGCCGATGAAGCGCGAAACGGATCTCATCGACGTTTGGTTTGACTCGGGGGCCATGCCCTACGCACAGGCACATTATCCGTTCGAGAACAAAGGCAATTTCCCGGAAATGTTTCCGGCCGACTTCATTGCCGAGGGTGTTGACCAGACACGAGGATGGTTCTTCACTCTCCATGCCATCGCTGTAATGATATCGGATTCGGTCTCATTCAGAAATATCATCTCCAACGGTCTCGTGCTCGATAAGAACGGCAACAAGATGTCGAAGCGTCTGGGCAATGCCGTTGATCCGTTCAGCACCATCGACCAGCACGGCTCCGATCCGCTGCGGTGGTATATGCTCACCAACGCACAGCCGTGGGACAACCTCCGCTTTGATATTTCCGGGGTGGAAGAGGTTAAACGCAAGTTCTTCGGTACTTTATATAATACGTATTCCTTCTTTGCCCTCTACGCCAATGTCGACGGTTTCACGGGGAACGAGACGCAGGTGCCAATGGAGAAAAGGCCCGAGATAGACCGGTGGATCATCTCGCTGCTGAACACTCTCATCAAAGATGTCACTGACCGTTACGACGATTATGATATCACCCCGGCAGGCAGGGCCATATCGGAGTTCGTCACCGAGAATCTCTCGAACTGGTATGTGCGTCTCAACCGCAAGCGTTACTGGGGAGGCGGGCTCGATGAAGACAAGCTCTCGGCATACCAGACTCTTTACACATGTCTAGAGACCATAGCCCTGCTGGCCTCTCCCATCATACCTTTCTTCACTGACCGTATTTTCACCGACCTCAACACGGTCAGCGGCAGGGATAAGGAGGGCTCGGTGCATCTCTCCGCCTTCCCTTCATATAATGAGAAGCTGATTGACAAAGCGCTGGAGGAGAGGATGGAGATAGCTCAGAAGATGTCGTCGATGATCCTTGCGCTCAGGCGCCGTGTGAACATCAGGGTGCGGCAGCCGCTTGCCAGAATAATGGTACCTGTCAGCGACGGCAGTTTCACAAACAACTTCGAAGCAGTCAAATCACTGATACTTGCCGAGGTGAATGTCAGGGATGTCGAGTATGTGGATGACACCTCCGGATTGCTTGTCAGAAAGGTTAAACCTAATTTCAAACTTCTTGGTCCCCGTTTCGGCAAAAAAATGAAGGAGGCAGGTGCTGCCATCCTGGCCCTTACCCAGCCCGAGATAGCAGAGTTCGAAAAGCTTGGAACCCGGAACCTGGAACTTGACGGTGAGGTTTACAAGATCACCACTGATGATGTGGAGATTATCTCGGAGGATATCCCCGGGTGGCTTGTCGCCAATGAAGGCCGGCTGACTGTCGCCCTTGATATAACCGTTACCGAAGAGCTTTTGCATGAAGGCATCGCCCGCGAGTTTGTGAACCGCATACAGAACATCCGCAAGGACTCTGGTTTCGAGGTCACCGACAAGATAAAAGTTATCATTGAGGATCTCCCTTTTATATCAGTCGCCGTTAAAAAGCACTCGGACTATATTGCATCCCAGACTCTGGCGCTGGAGATCTCCCTCGCTCCTTCTGCGCAAATGACTTCTCTCAACACCAAAGAGGTTGACATAGAGGAGCAGATGGTAAAGGTGCTCGTAGAAAAGGTGAGGGTTTAAACACCGATTTACACTGAGTTATGCTGATTTCCCCTGTTGATTTGAATTATTTAACAGTGTTACTCAGTGAAAAACTCTGTGCTGTCTGTGGTTAAAAACTGGGCTTCGCCCTATGCTCCTTGCTCTATGCCCTAACAGCAGAACATTTTATATCTTTGACCAGACCCAAAATATTGAGCCATGTTCTCAGGAATAGTTGAGGAAGCCGCACCGGTGGTGCGAATTGAAAAGGAAAAGGATAATATTCACATCACCATGCAGTGCTCATTCACCGGTGAGCTTAAGATAGACCAGAGCATATCGCATAACGGTGTATGCCTGACTGTGGTCAGAAAAGAGGGCGACACATATACCGTGACTGCCATACGCGAGACACTTGACAAAACCAACCTCGGACTGCTCAAACCGGGCGACAAGGTGAACCTCGAACGAAGCACACGTCTCGACGGCCGCCTTGACGGACACATGGTTCAGGGCCATGTCGATCTCACGGCCACATGCACCTCTGTCAGGGAGGCGGAAGGATCATGGTACTATGCCTTTGAATATGAACCCAAATCCCCGGAACATCTAACCGTCGAGAAGGGTTCTGTCAGTGTCAACGGCGTTAGCCTGACTGTCGTGAATTCAAAGGATACCTCATTTGAGGTGGCTATTATTCCCTTCACGTACGAGGTGACCAACTTTCACCAGATAAAGGAGGGAACGGTTGTGAACATTGAGTTTGATATACTCGGGAAGTATATTGCGAAGATAGTAAGGCAGCAGCTGGGTAGGGGCTGAGTGTTGAAGTGTTAAAGGGTTGAGAAAGTTGAAAGGTTGAAGGGTTGAGAAAAATCGCAAATCGCAAATCGCAAATTACCATGTCTTTAGCCGCAAATAAACGTAAAATAGTTGTTGCCATAACGGGCGCCAGCGGGGCAGTGTATGCACTAAGCCTGATGAAGCGGCTGCGTGAGTTGCCGGAGCCACCGTCAGAGGTTGCGGTAATTCTTACCGGCAATGCAGAAGAGATTATGCTCTATGAAACCGGTACCGTATATGTTCCCTCAGGAAGCGAGAAGCTCTGGGACAATAAAGATTTTAATGCGCCTTTTGCTTCCGGTTCATCATCATATGACACCATGATAATCTGTCCTGCATCTATGGGTATGGTCGGCAGGATAGCTCACGGTGTCTCTGATGACCTGATCACCCGTGCGGCTGATGTGATTCTGAAGGAACGCCGCCGTCTGATCCTTGTGCCACGTGAGACGCCATACAGCCTCATCCACATCAACAACATGAAGCTTCTAACCGAGGCAGGTGCGGTTATTTGTCCTGCCACCCCTTCTTTCTACAGCAGGCCACAGACGATAGATGATCTTGTATTGACAGTTACTGAAAGGGTGCTCACCCTGGCGGGATTCACCATTGACACATTCAGGTGGAACGAGTAGAACTGCACAAACGTATAAAGACTTTGCTGCGGAGGCATCATGTTCTGAGCATCGCCACAGTAAGCGATCGCGGCCCATGGTGTGCTTCGTGTTTTTATGCCTGGGATGAGGAGAATAACACCCTTGTCATCACCACTGACACAACTACCCGCCACGGTTCTGAGTTTCTTACCAACCCTTCAGTGGCAGGTACAATCGCCCTCGAAACCTGGCGTGTTGGCAGGATACGTGGTATACAGTTCACCGGTCTGATCAGAGAGCCATCCGGCGAAGAGCTCTCCCGGGCAAAAAAGATCTACATCCGCCGGTTCCCCTACGCTGCATTGACTGACTTGCATCTTTGGACAATCACCCTCAATTATTTAAAGCTGACTGATAACAGACTAGGCTTCGGCAAAAAAATTATATGGTCAACATGATGACCTGGAGTACTCAGGCAAATCACGGATTGATTATCCGTCCCAGCCGACCGGCCAGATAGAGAGGGAGAGAAATAAGATTATATGTGAGATCTTCTTTCCCCGATAAATTTACCCTCGCGGTCAATCCTTCACCAACAGTCGGGATGTCGATATTGAACCGGATACCTGTGGCCTTATTCTTTTCAGCCAGAAAGACATGCATTGATTTCAGGGTACCCCGTTTGCCCGCTTTTATCTCAATTGGGTAAACGTGATTACCAATCTGGTACAGGCAATCAATTTCTGCATTTGAATTTTTAGCTTCCCTTATCCAATAGTGCAATTTTTGTTCAATATACGGTTCGCTGCCCGCTATTAATTCCTGAAAAACAAACTGTTCGGCCAGAGCCCCTTCAAAAGCTGTGATCAGGTTATTGATATCCATAAGTCTAATGCCAGCTATTTGGTTTAAGATCCCGATATCAAAAAAAACAGGTTTGAAAACATCATTATCCTGCATTTGGGAAAGAGGCACGTCTGCTGATCTCGTATGTCTTACAAGATGAATTATCCGGCTCATTTCCAGTTTTATGAAAGCATCCTTTAGTAAACCTGAATGAACATTCCTGTTTACATTGACATATTTCACTTTTTCCCCAATATTATTTACCACGTAATGCAACACATCCTTCAGATGTTCCAGTTGTTTCCGGGTTCCATATTTTGCAAAATCATATTCAATGGAGGTAATTAACCCGGAGTGGAGCCTTTCAATGCCGGACAGGTCTTTTGTTTTAACATAATAATCAACAGATTCGGGCATTCCCCCAATAAAAAAATATAATCGCAGCAACTCCAGTAATCTCTTATGAACAGCAATGCTGTATGGCTCTCCCAGTGAAAAACTGTTAATAAAGGTGATGAGCCCGTTCTCACCGAGAGCCATTAAAAATTCCGTAAACCTAAGCGGATACATATATGCAAAGTCAATTCTGCCCACCGGCATCGAATATTGCATTTCATTAAGGGTGTGGTCGAGAAGTGAGCCGGCGCAGATAATATGTATCCCGGGTTTTTGTTCATAAAAATAGCGTAGCGCTGCAATAGCCTTTGGGCACGCCTGAATTTCATCAATGAATAACAAAGTGTTTTCCTCTTCCAGAGGAACCTGATACAGTGCCGACAACTCATTAATGATCTTCTCCGGTTGCAGGCTTTCAAATGCTGAATGGATATTCCGGTCCTGTTCCAGGTTTACCTTAAGCAAGTAGTGGTAATTTTCTCCTGCAAATTTCTCGATGGTGTATGTTTTTCCAACCTGACGTGCCCCCCTTACCATTAAAGGCTTTCGGTTCAGACTGTTTTTCCACACGGATAGATATTTTTCAATTTCTCTGTTCATTACACAAGTAATTATGGATCAAAAATAGTAATATATATTGGAAATACGCTGACATTATACTAAACACTATTGTAAATTAGAATATATACTCCACAAACACTATTGGATAATCTAATAATATCGTCCGGTATTGCACCACATGGAGGGTCTGTCGCTTCGCGACGTCTTGCAGTCTTTTTATTGTGAAGATTTGAGGTATTTCATCAAATTCCCGGTTCCATTCATAATGTTCTGACACATGATCCTCCGGTCAAAGGCTATTTTTGATTCTAGATAATGCTGGTCTTCTGCTATGTAGTACATGCTTTTAACTTCACCGGTAGAACCTTTGGAAATATTAAGAAATTGCCGGAATTCGGCATCCGAGTTACGGCAAAATCCTTCAGAAATATTATTCATGACGGATATTCCTGCCCTGCAGATCTGATCCTTGAAAGTATAGTCCCGGCAGTTTTTAAAATCAGTATAAATCAGATTAACAAGCAGTCTTGCCAAAATCCATATTTCAAGATTCTCAAAGTCTTTGATTGTTCCCATTTAAGTACGATTAAGAAATACAGCATCATAAATTTAAACAATAATTCATTTCAACGGGACTGCAAGACCGCAAGACTGCAAGACTGCAAGACTGCAAGACAATTCTTTTAGTAACTTAGTACCCCCATGATCGACCACTCAACAATAGAACGGATCTTCGACGCTGCCCAGATAACCGAGGTGGTGCAGGAATTCGTGTCGCTCAAGAAGAGGGGCGTCAACTACCTGGGACTGTGTCCTTTTCATAACGAGAAGACCCCGTCGTTCACCGTCTCGCCCGCCAAGGGCATCTTTAAATGCTTCGGCTGCGGCAAGGGAGGCAACGCCGTCAACTTCATCATGGAGCATGAGCACCTCTCTTACCCCGAAGCGCTCCGGTACCTGGCAAAGAAATACAATATCGAGATAGAGGAGAAAGAGGTCACCGCCGAGGAGATACAGAAACAGAACGAGCGCGAGAGCATCCTGGTGGTGACACAGTACGCCGCCCGGCTTTTTGGCGAGAACCTCTTCCATGGCCACGAGGGCATGGCACTGGGTCTGTCATACTTTCGCGAGCGGGGCTTCCGCGACGCGGTGCTGCATAAGTTCGATGTGGGCTACTGCAACGAGAAACGAGACGACTTTACCCAGAAAGCACTGTCGGCAGGATACAAGACAGATTACATGGTCCTTAGCGGACTCACTATCGACAAAGAGGGTTATCTCTTTGACAGGTTCGCCGGACGCATTATGTTCCCTATCCACTCCCTCTCCGGACAGGTGCTCGGGTTCGGGGGAAGGATCATCAAGCACGATCCTAAAGCCGCAAAGTATGTCAACACGCCGGAGACAGAGATCTACCACAAGAGCCGCATCGTCTATGGCATCTTCCAGGCACGCCATGCCATAACACGTGAGGACCGCTGTTACCTGGTTGAGGGATATACCGACGTGCTCTCGATGCACGAGGCCGGTGTCGAGAATGTCGTGGCGTCATCAGGCACTGCCCTGACACAGGAGCAGATCCGCCTCATCAAGCGGTTCACTCCTAACATCACCATGCTCTACGACGGTGACCCGGCCGGGGTGAAGGCTTCCGTGCGGGGCACAGACATGGTGCTCGAAGAGGGCATGAATGTCCGCATAGTCATGCTTCCTGAAGGCGAGGACCCTGACTCATACTCCAAAAAAGTTTCTGAGGAAGAATTTAAGAGATTCCTCAAAGAGAACGAAACCGACTTCATAAGATTTAAGACAACCCTGCTCCTCGATGAGGCACATAATGATCCTGTAAGACGCGCTAACCTGGTAAGGGAAGTGGTGCGCTCCATAGCTGTCATCCCCGACCAGATTACACGCACGGTATATATCAAGGAGTGCAGCATCCAGCTTGGCATGCCCGAGGAGGTGGTCCTTGACGAGGTGATGAAGCTGCGGAAGCAGCAGAGCTTCCGTGACCGTAACTCGTGGCCGGTGCAGGATGCCATTGTATCACCGCAATCGCCTGCTCAGAAGCAGAAGAAAAAAGAAGAGTCATCATTTTACTCCGAGAAAGAACTTCTAAGGCTGCTCATCCGCTACGGCGACGAGGTGCTGTCACGCGTCGTTGACAAAGAGACAGGCATTGAGACCATTACCACCGTGGCTGACTACATCATCTCACAGATAACGGAGGACGAGCTGCTGTTTGACGATCCGGTCTTTGCCTCCATCTTTTCAGAAATAACCTTTAATGTGTCGCAGGGACTCTTCCCGGGAGACAGGCATTTCGTGCACCATCCTGACCCTGTCGTCAGCGCCATCGCCGTCGATATGCTCACTGAGCAGTATACGCTTAGCAGGATATGGAGCTCAAGAGGCGCTTACATCGAGACCGAGGAGATGAAACTGAAGGAAATAGTTCCGGATACTGTCCTCAAGTTCAAGAGCGACAAGATCAAGATAATGCAGAAGGAGCTGCGCAGGGCGATGACCGAAGCTGCCGGCAACGATGAGAAAATCGCCTCTCTCCAGGAGCGGTACAAAACAATGACCTCGCTCCAGAAAAAAATATCCTCCGGCCTCGGTGGACGCATTGTATTATAATTGCACGGACCGGAAGATCATTTTTTTCTTAACTTGTGGAAAATTTCCGCTGCCATGAGACAAACCCTTCCTGTTTTCATTGCGTTGTGTGCGGTGCTGATCTTCTCCGCTTCATGTAAGAGAGCAGACAGGGCAACTCATATACCCACTCCCGTATTTTCCACATACATACCTGACTCACCCGAGGACACCTCGAAGATGCGGGAGATCTATTACGGATTGCTTACGCCGGTGGAGGTGTGCAATATTTTTGACAGGCTCGGATTGCATTACAATGACACCGCCATCCTGGCCACCGAGTACCAGGATCTTTACATGAGCAGCTACAAGGCTGCAATGAACCTGGGAGTCTATGGCGTCGACATGGGTTACATGAAGCTCTTCGGCGTCAACAGGCAAACAGTGAATTATTTCAACACCATCAAGACTCTAAGCGAGCGGCTGAACATGCCTGACACCTTTCTTTCAGATGCTATCAGAAGCCTTGACGCTGAGATCAATAACGCCGACACTCTCACCGGGCTGATGAATGATGCCTATCAAAAGATAGATAAACACCTGCGCCTGGAAGAAAGCGAGGGAACACTGGGTCTGATGCTCATGGGTGGATGGGTGGAAGCGATGTACCTCGCCACGCAGCTGGCATATGACCCCGAAAATCCTGACCCGCAGGTCGTTGGCAAGATAGCCGAACAGAAGTACTCGCTCATCTCGCTGCTCAGCTTCATGAAAAATTATTATGACGATCCGATGGTGGTCTTTTACACCAAGAAACTGAAGTACCTCAACCGCTGGTTTGATACATTTGAAATATACTACCAGAAAGGAGACGTCAGGATAGACACGACGCGCCAGGTCATAACAACATCCGGAACGGAGATGACTGTCACAGTCGGGACGTTGAATGAGATACGAGATTATATTGCGAAGCTGAGGGCCGAGATCACTGCTGTCTGAAAAATTCTAATACTGATATTATGAACCGTCGTCTTCTTTCACTTACGGCTATCATGGCCGTTATTGCCCTTTCATGCGGCAGCGGCCCGCAGGAAAAAAAGGGCATTGAAACCACATCCGTGGTCACTGTAATAGATAAGGGATTTAGCAAATATATATCTGCTTACACTTCAGGGATTGTTCCTGCGGGAAGCACTGTGCAGATCGTTTTTACGCCTGAGTTTGCCGCCAAAGCTGACAAAAGTAAAACGCAGGGATTGTTTTCCTTCAGTCCTTCATTGAAGGGAACAGCGGAATGGGCTGATGACATGACACTCCTTTTCAAGCCGTCGAAGCCGCTGGAGTCTGCGACTTCGTACCAGGGAACCCTCGATCTCAGCAAGATCGGGCAGGTGGAAGAACACCTTCGTCTTTTCCCTCTGGCCTTCAGTACTATAGAGAAGAACTTCTCCGTTACCGTTAATCCTGTCACCTGTGACCTGCCTGACGGTAATACCTATTCCCTTACCGGCACGCTGGTTACATCTGACTTCATTGATCCGTCGGAAGTCGAAAAATATCTTACGGCAAGCACCGGCAGAAGGATTGAAAAGATAACCTGGGACCATGACAAAAACAACAATCATGTCTTCATGATTGAAAAGATACAGCGCGGCAAGGAAGAGAGTCTTCTTACAGTTACCTGGAACGGCAATCAGTTCGGCATAAAAACCAAAGGCGACGAGAGTGTTACTATTCCTGCAGAAGGAGTCTTCAGCGTAACGGAAATCAAGATCAATGCCGGTGACAGCAAAAGCATCGAGATATTCTTCTCGGATATAATAGATGAAGCTAGTGAGTTGGAAGGACTGGTGACAATGAATCCCGTTCACCCTGTTACGGTCAGCGCCGAAGGCAACAAGCTGCTTATCATCCCGGGTGATAATGTCGTTGGTGTCACTGAAATAACAGTCGACGGATCTTTGCGCAATGCCCGTGGTGACAGGCTTGGTGAATCCGTCACCAGGAGCATCAACTTTACACCGGTGGAGCCGGGGCTGAGGGCATCGGGGAAAGGTGTCATTATGCCTTCCGCAGGCAACCTGATCTTTCCCTTCATGGCAGCTAATCTGAGCGCGGTTGATCTCACCGTCATCAAGGTCTTCGAGAACAACCTGCCATACTTCCTGCAGCAGAACAGCATGGGAGACGCCAACGCATACAGCAACATCAGACAGTTCGGACGTCCCGTCTATAGGGGACGCGTTGACCTCAGCTCCGGTGCCGGGTTTGATCCGAACAGATATAATCTCTTTACCATCGACCTGGCCAATTATATCGAACCAGAGCAAGGGATCCTTTACCGCGTCGAGCTCGGGATGAGGCCGTCATATTCGCTCTATCCCTGTACCGGCACCCGCACGAAATCAAAGTACGAGGAGCTGCTTGAACAGGCTGATCTCGACAGGGCCTGGGAAAACTCCGAGGATTACTACTCTCTCTCTGAGGAGGGCCTGTTTTATCAGTATGCCTATGACTGGCGCGAGAATGAAAATCCATGCAGCGATGCTTTTTACAATCCCGACAAGAAGCTTGTCAGCAACATACTTGCTTCTGATCTGGGCATCATGGCCAAGAGTGGAACGGATAACAACCTGCACGTTTTTCTGAACGATCTGCGCACGGCAGCGCCCGTCGAGGGTGCCACGGCCGAGATATATGATTACCAGATGCAGCTGATGGGCACCGTCACTTCTGACAGGTCAGGTATCGCGACGCTCTCATGCCCGAGGAAACCATTCCTGGTGATTGCGCGCAAGGACAAGAACCGCAATTACCTTTCGCTCAATGACGGCATAGCTTTGTCAATGAGCTCTTTTGATGTCTCCGGCGAGACCCCGCAGGACGGCATAAGGGCATTCCTCTTCACTGAGCGTGATGTCAGGCGTCCGGGTGATTCTATATTCTTAGGAGTTATTATCAGGAGTGTTGCCGGCAGTCTGCCGGCAGGCCATCCCGTGCATTTTGAGCTATCCAATCCAAGGGGACAGCGTGTAGATGACCAGGTGGCTACCCTTGACAGCAAGGGCTTCATCACCTTTACGACTGTCACCGCTGATGATGCGGTGACAGGTAATTACATGGCGCAGGTACGCATCGGAGGAGCCACCTTCACAAAGACGATCAAGGTCGAGACCGTCAAGCCCAACAGGCTGAAGATAAAGCTCGAATTCCCGTCGGCTGTCGCCGGAGGTGACAATAAGACAATAAAGGGGACCATGAAAGTGTCATGGCTCAACGGGGCAACGGCGAAGGATATGAATTCGAAAGTTGATCTTCTTCTCCGGCCGGTGAAGACAACCTTTGAAAAGTACGGGCAATACAATTTCGATGACCCTGCTGCACAGTTCTGGTTTGAAAGCCAGACGATCTTCGATGGCAATATTAACAGCTCCGGGGAGGCTGCGGTGACATTCAATCCCGATGACGAACTCAACGCCCCGGGAATGCTCAATGCTGTCTTCACAACAAGGGTTTTTGAAAAAGGGGGCGATGCTAGCATCAACCAGACGGTCCTTCCGTATGCACCCTATCCCGCCTTCGTGGGAATGAATATCCCCGCTCTCGGCGCCACCGGGCGAGTTCTCTTCACCGACCGGCCCAACGAGGTCAGGCTGGTCACCCTTGATAAGAACGGCAAGCCTGTAAGGAGCGAGGTGGAGATCAATGTTTACAAGCTCGACTACCGCTGGTGGTGGGAATCTGACAATGAATATCTCGGTTCATACATCACCCGCAACCTTAACAACAATATCTTCAATAAGACCATAACCTCCAACGGGGAAGGGAAGATCGCATTCAATGTAGATAAGGAGCAATGGGGCCGCTATCTCGTCAGGGCCACGCTTCCCTCGGGGCATTCGACCGGGATGATCGTGCTGGTCGACTGGCCGTGGGATTACGGCATGAAGCCCGGCGGTAACGACGGCGCAAGCCTGTTGCAGCTCAATACAGACAAGGACAAGTATAACGTCGACGATCAGATAAGCCTTACCTTCCCCTCGCCGTCAAAGGGACGCGCAATCATCACCATAGAGAACAGCACCGGGTTGCTTGACATAACCCAGGTGAACACGGAGGCGGGCAACACGGAGGTGAAGGTCACGGCCACGAAGGCCATGGCTCCTAACGCATATCTCTACGTGACCATGCTTCAGCCTCACTCACAGACAGTTAATGATGCGCCTATAAGATTGTACGGTGTCATCCCGGTGTCGGTTGAAGACCCCTCTTCAAGGCTTGTGCCTCTGATCAGCATGGCAGACCAGATAAGGTCGCAGCAGGAGGTGGAGATAAAAGTCACGGAGCAGAACAGACAGGCCATGACATATACACTTTCCGTGGTGGATGAAGGGCTGCTGGATCTGACCGGATTTAAGACTCCCGATCCGTGGAAGTGGTTTTTCGTCAAGCATGCTCTGGGAGTAAAAACATGGGATCTTTATGATATTGTCTTCGGGGCATTCGGAGGAAAGCTGGGACGCATATTCGCCATTGGCGGAAGTGAAGCAGCCGTGGATCAGAGCAAGAACAGGGCACGCCGTTTTGTGCCTGTTGTGCGTTTCATGGGACCCTTCACGGTAGAGCCGGGTAAGACAGGATCACATAAGATCAGGCTGCCCCAGTACACCGGATCAGTCAGGGTGATGATCACCGCTGCCGGCGAAGGAAATACTTTCGGCTCTGCAGAGAAAAGCGTCATCGTTTCCGATCCGCTGATGATACTCGCCACAGCTCCCAGGGTGTTGTCTCCCGGAGACAAGGTGGCACTGCCAGTGACAGTGTTTGCACAGAAAAAAGAGATAAGCGAGGTGACCGTCACTGCAACAGGTAATGAGATGATAACATTCACCCAGCCGTCGGGCACAGTCCGCTTCACTGAGCCGGGAGAGAAGGATATGCAGCTGCTCTTCACCACGGCACAGCAGCCAGGCAAGGCAGTAATGAAGGTAACAGCCAGCGGCGGCGGCGAGACAGCTTCTTATGACATGGAGGTGGAAGTCCGCATTCCAAACCCGCCGGAACGCAGATCAGAGACAAGGACCATCAACCCCGGAGAGAAATATGAAAAGAGTTTTATTCCTTTCGGCATAGCCGGCACCTCATCGGCCACAGCTGAGATATTCTCGCTGCCGTCTGTTAACCTGAGCCGCCGCCTTGGATGGCTCACTTCGTACCCGCACGGCTGCACCGAGCAGATAACTTCTGCGGCATTCCCGCAGATCTACCTGCCGGACCTGCTGGGTAATAATCTTCCTGATCCCGCCTATGTCCGTAACAACGTACAGGAAGCGCTGAGGAGCATCGCCGCCCGGCAAATTTCTTCCGGTGCCCTGGTCCTGTGGCCCGGCAGCTCGTATCCTGACGACTGGGTAACCTCTTACGCGGGTCATTTTGTCATTGAAGCGCAGAAGGCCGGGTACACCCTTCCGGCAGGGCTCATGAGCAAGTGGACCACCTACCAGCGTGCCGCGGCTTCATCATGGAGATACCAGCCTCAGTACCGGTACACCGCCAATGATCAGGCCTACAGGCTCTTTACCCTCGCTCTTGCGGGGTCTCCCGACAAGGGGGCGATGAACCGCATGCGCGAGACAACTGATCTGCCATCCCTGGCCAGGTGGTTCCTGGCAGCAGCCTATGCCACAACAGGCCGTCCGGAGGTGGCTCAGAGCCTCATCGACATCAGAAATTTTCGGCCTGATAATGAGTATTCATCATATTATTACGGCAGCAGCCTGAGGGATCAGTCGATAATACTGTACACCCTCACAACCATAGGAAATACAACAGAGGCACTGGAGCTTCTGAAGGAGATAGCCGCGTCACTGAGCCGTGACCAGTGGTACAGCACGCAGACAACGGCATGGGGATTATTTTCCTATATGAATTTCAGCAAGACTATGAAGGGTGACAACAGCAAACCCATCAGGGTGTCATTGGACTTCAACGGCAAGACAGAGCAGCTGTCATCAGCTGATGGTGGCATCATCCGCACCCTGAAACCTGCTGCCTCGAACAAGCTGACAATTGAGAACGGGAGTGACAGTCCGCTGTTTGTCACTTTCACCGAGGAGGGTGTCCCGCAGACAACAGATCAGACGGTAACAGAAAATAACCTGACGATGAAAGTCGATTATACGGATATGGAACAGAAGCCTGTCGATGTTGCTTCACTGCCCCAGGGCAGTGGGTTCATTATGCTGGTGACCGTTACAAACACGACGTTCCGTCAGATCAGTAACCTTGCGCTGACCCAGATGATCCCGTCAGGATGGGAAATACAGAACACCCGCCTGTTTGAGGCTAACCTGCAGATCAGCGAGAGCGTTTATGATTACCGCGACTTCCGCGACGACCGTGTCTATACCTATTTCGGCCTCAGGGGAGGTGAGACGAAGAAGTTTTACATCATCCTCACGGCATCATACAGGGGATTCTATTCCATGCCTGCCGTTGTCTGTGAGGCTATGTACGACGAGGGTGTCATCGCACGCCGTCCCGGCCGTGGGGTGACTGTCACCGGGCAGAAGTGAAACGTTGGGGCAGGATAACCATCGGCGCCGTAGCGATACTGATATCATCAGTGCTTGTGGCGCCGATGCCTTCATTCGATACGCCGCTTTCGACCGTTGTTGAAGCTGCGGACGGCTCCCTGTTAGGAGCCCGCGTGGCGATTGACGGCCAGTGGAGATTCCCTCCGCCCGACAGCCTTCCCGATAAATATGTAACATGTCTCATAAACTACGAAGACAGATGGTTCAGATGGCATCCCGGAGTCAATCCTGTTGCTGTTGTCAAAGCCCTTGCTGACAACATTTCGGCAGGCGAGACAGTCCGCGGAGGCAGCACTATAACCATGCAGGTGGCGCGACTGGCTCGCGGTAATCCTGACAGGACATATTCAGGCAAGGTCATCGAGATGCTTTCTGCACTTAAGCTCGAGCTGTTCCTTTCAAAGAAAAAGATATTGATACTCTATGCTGCCAATGCGCCTTTCGGCGGTAACACCGTTGGTCTGGAGGCTGCCGCGTGGCGTTACACAGGACGCAGCAGCAACGATATGACATGGGCTGAGGCAGCGACGCTGGCTGTGCTTCCCAATGCTCCCTCACTGATCTACCCCGGTAGGCGCTCTGAGCGCTTGCAGGCTAAAAGAGACGCTTTGCTGCATATGCTTGTTCAGCGCGGTATTATCGACAGCCTCACCTGTTCACTTGCCGTAAGCGAGCTGCTTCCCGGAGCTGCAGTGCCAATGCCGTCGCTTGCCCCGCATCTCACCAGCCGCTTATGGGTTGAAGAGACGGGGAAGAGAGTACGTACGACAGTTGATCCCATGCTGCAGAGTGAGGTAGCTGCGCTGGTAAACAGTCACCAAACAGTCCTGGAAGGTAACCTCATACATAATGCCGCCGCACTGATAGTTGAGGTTTCCACCGGTAATGTGCTGGCCTATGCCGGTAACAGTACTATGCCTGACACGGCCGGCAGGCACGGTCGCGATGTTGATATAATACCTTCACCGCGCAGCACCGGCAGCATCATGAAGCCCTTCCTTTATGCAGGACTGCTCACCGGCGGTGATATTCTGCCCAATGCTCTTATTCCGGATATACCGACACGTTTCCCCGGGTTCCGTCCCGAAAACTCGGACTTCACCTACAGCGGTGCCGTGCCTGCCGGTGACGCCCTGGCACGGTCGCTGAACATCCCGGCAGTGCGCATGTTGCAGATGATGAATGAAGAGCGTTTTCTGAGCCTGTTACACAGGATAGGGTTCACCACCTTCGACAAGCCCGCATCGCACTATGGTCTCTCGCTTA
>Ga0209254_10002570_pt1 | contig 16522 bp, 15 predicted proteins | sample FrelakmetDIP11DI_FD_187148 | JGI IMG/M metagenome (GOLD analysis project Ga0209254, IMG submission 187148) | Freshwater lake sediment microbial communities from the University of Notre Dame, USA, for methane emissions studies - DIP11 DI (SPAdes)... | ecosystem: Environmental > Aquatic >... | reverse complement strand
CGCTGTGGATCGCCAGACCCGACGACGTCGGCCTGCGGGACATGTTTGGCCTGCTGCCCGATGTGCTGCGCCTGCTCAAGCGGCTGGCCACCGATCCGCAGCTGCCCCGGCGTATCCGGATCGTGCTGATCGTGTTGCTGGCCTTCATCGCGTCGCCGATCGACCTGATCCCCGACTTCATCCCGGTGATCGGGTACGCCGACGACGTCATCATCACCGCGCTGGTGCTGCGGTGGGTCTCCCGCACCGCGGGGGCTGACGCGCTGGCCGAGCACTGGCCCGGAACCCACGACGGCCTGGTTGCGCTGCGCCGGCTGTGCGGGCTCGACGGGACGGCCTGAGACGGCACCGGTGACGCCGCCGCGGCGCTTGGGTACGCTACCGCTGAGCGACTGCTTAGCATGGGCCGCCCGCCCCCGACGCATTGGAGCGAACGCCATGGCCGCACCTGCCGCCCGCTATGCGGGAACCCGCGTCCCGCGGGTCGAGGACACCCGACTGCTCACCGGCCATGGCACCTACGTCGACGACATCGTGCGGCCCGGCATGCTGCACGCCTGCTTCGTGCGCAGCCCGTTCGCGCACGCCCGGATCAACCGCATCGACACCTCGGCTGCGCTGGCACTGCCCGGCGTGCATGCCGTGTTCACCGCCGCCGACCTCAACCCCGACGTCAAGGAGGCCTGGCACGCGGTCGCGGGCAAGGACATTCCCGACACCCCTCGGCCGCCGCTGGCCGAGCACGAGGTCAAGTTCGTCGGCGACCCGGTGGCGCTGGTGATCGCCGAGAACCGCTACGTCGCCGAGGACGCCATCGAACTGGTCGACATCGACTACGACCCACTGCCCGCGATCGCCGACGTCACCAAAGCGGTCGGCGCCGATGTGGTCGTCCACGCGGCCTACCCCGACAACGTCGCCGGCGGACTGGCCGGGGCGCCGCCGGACGAGGACACCTTCGCCGCCGCTGCATGTCTGGTCGCCGAACGCATCTACCAGCAGACGCACGTGCCGGTACCGATCGAGACGCGTGGTTTAGTCGTCGAATGGGTATCCGCCACAGACGAATTGACGTTGTGGGCGTCCACCCAGACCCCGCACGAACTGCGGGCGTTCGCCGCCAGGCTGCTCGGCATCCCTGCGCAGCGAGTGCGCGTCATCGCCCGCGACACCGGCGGCGGGTTCGGCCAGAAAGTCGTACCGATGCGCGAGGACATGTGCATCATGCTGGCCGCCCGGAAGGTGCCCGGCGCGCTGAAGTGGATCGAGGACCGCCGCGAGAACCTGATGTCGGCCGGCCAGGCGCGCCACGTCGACGGCACCGCCCGGATGGCGTTCGACGCCGACGGGGCGATCACCGCCGTCGACATCGACTTCATCCAGGACATCGGCGCCTACCCGACGCCCTACCCGGTGTTGACCACCGCCGCCATCGGGATGTTCTTCCCCGGTCCCTACCGGGTGCCCAAGGCCAGCTTCAGCTACCAGACGGTGTTCACCAACACCAGTGGCCTGGCCGCCTATCGCGGACCCTGGCAGTACGAAACCCTCGCGCGGGAAATCCTCCTCGACATCGCCGCGCGCAAGATGGGGATCGATCCGGTCGAGTTGCGCCGCAAAAACCTGCTACGGGGCGACGAGATGCCGTACTTCAACCCCAACGGCATGCCGTATGACCACGTCGCGCCGATGGATACCTTCGAGCAGGCGGTGAAAATCCTTGACCACGAGGGTTTTCGGAAGGAACAGGCCGAAGCGCTGGCCCAGGGCCGCTACATCGGCCTGGGCTTCTCGGCCTACATCGAGCCGACGGGCGCAGCCACCGGGCATCTGGCCACCGAAGGCGCCACGATCCGCATGGAACCGACCGGCAAGATCAACGTCTACGTCAACGGCGGTTCCAGCGGCAACAGCATCGAGACCACGGTGGTGCAGCTGACGGCGGATGCGCTCGGCGCCGACATCGAGGACGTCGCCACCATCCAGGGCGACACGGCAGTCACCCCCTACGGCGCCGGGACGCAGGGCAGCCGCAGCGGACCGATGACGGCCGGCGCGGTCAACGAGGCGGCGATCATCCTGCGCGGCCAGCTCACCGCGATGGCGGCCCACGCGCTTGGCGTGGACCCCGAGCAGATCGAGTTAGCCGGATCGCGCGCCTCCTCGGTCGAAGATCTCTCGAAGAGCGTCAGTTTCGCCGACCTGGCCTACCGCGCGCACTACGAGCCGCAGCAGCTACCGCCCGGGATGTCGGCCAGCCTCGAGGCGACCGCCCGCTTCACCTCGCAGACACCGATCCACTGGGCCAACGCGACCCACGCCTGCACGTGCGAGGTGGACACGGTCACCGGTCGGGTCACGTTGACCCGCTACATCGTCAGCGAGGACGTCGGCCCGATGATCAACCCCAACATCGTCGAGGGCCAGATCGCCGGCGGCACGGTGCAGGGAATCGGCGGCGCCCTGCTGGAGAACCTGGTCTACGACGACGACGGAAATCCGCTGGCGACAACGTTTGTCGACTATCTGCTGCCGACGGCCACCGAGGTGCCGGCCATCGAGTACGGGCATGTCGAGGTTCCCGGCCCGGGCGTCGGCGGCTACAAGGGTTGCGGCGAAGGCGGCGCGATCGGGGCGACGCCCGCGGTGATCAACGCGATCAACGACGCGCTGGCACCGCTCGGGGTGACGGTCACCAGGCTTCCCGCGACGCCGGCTTCGATCGTGGCGATGATCGACGAAGCTGCGCGCGGCTAGGACGTTCCCGACATCTGGTCGGCGGCCAGTCGTACCGCGTTGACGATGCCCTGGTAGCCGGTGCAGCGGCAGACGTTGCCCGACAGGCCTTCCCGGATCTCCTCGTCGCTGGGGTTCGGGTTGTCCTGCAGCAGCGCGGTGATCGACATGACGAAACCCGGTGTGCAGAAACCACATTGCAGCCCGTGGCACTCTTGCAACGCCGACTGCACCGGCGAGAGTTCGCCGTCCTCCGACGCGACACCCTCGACGGTGGAGACCTGCGTGCCGTCGGCCTGAACGGCGAACACCAGACACGAACGCACCGCAGCGCCGTCGAGCAGGACGGTGCACGCCCCGCAGACACCGTGCTCACAACCCAGGTGGGTGCCGGTCAGACCGCAGCGCTCACGCAGGAAGTCGGCCAGCGTCATCCGCGGCTCGACAGTCGCCTCGGTCGGATTCCCGTTGACCGACAACCGGATCGATCGCTCATGCATCGAGGGCCTCCTTCACGGCCGACTGCCAGGCTTGGGCCGCCATCGCCGCGCCGACGCGACGACGGTAGTCGGCCGAGCCCTGCAAGTCGGCGGGAATGTCGTCGAGCCCGGACATCGCCAACTCACCGAGATCCTCGGCTGTCAGGTCGGTGACGGGCCGGCCAGTGACGGCCGTCTCGGCCGCCGAGGCCCGCCGCGGTGTCGCGCTCAGCCCCAGCAGCCCGACCGCGCAGCGGCGGATCCGGTCATCGTCGTCGAGTTCGACGGCGGCGACGGCGCCCGCGATCGCGAAATCGCCGTGCCGGCGCGCGAACTCCTCCACCGCGAATCCGCACCGTCCCGACCACACCGGGAACCGCACGCCGATGAGAACCTCGTCGGGCGCCAGCGCGGTCTCCCACACCCCGGTGAAGAATTCAGCGGCGGGGATGCGGCGGCGGCCGTCCGGTGAGAGTGCCTCGATCTCCGCGTCCAACGCCAGCGCGACGGCCGGGTATTCGGCGGCGGGGTCGGCGTGGGCGATGGATCCACCGAGCGTGCCGCGGCTGCGGATCTGGAAATGCCCGATCAGCGGGGTGGACCGGGTGAGCAGGGGAACCGCGGCGGCAACCTGCTCGTCGGCGCCGACGCCGGCGTGGGTGGTGCCGCCGCCGATGTACAGCGAGTCGCCGTCGCGCTCGATGCCCTTGAGTTCGTCGAGACGGGAGATGTCGACGAGGTGGTCGAAGAACGCCAGCCGCAGGGCGAGCATCGGCACCAGACTCTGACCTCCACCGAGGAGCTTCGCGTCGTCACCGAACTCGGCGAGCAGCTGAGCGGCCTCGGCCGCACTCTCGGGCCGGTGGTAGTCGAACGGCGCCGGCTTCACGGGAGCCTGCCGCAACAGGTCATGCTGAGCATGTGCTCAGCATAGGGCATGCGTGACCGCGATCACGCCGGGATCATGCCTGCACACCGCCCGGATAGTTGCGCCGTCGAGGTCGTCGCAAACGTCTGATCTGGGCAGAAGCGTACTCGCCGCGTAACTGGGTATCCCGTTTGAGGAGCGGATCCGGTTCGATCTAGCTGGGAGCTCTTCAGCATCGGACCGCATACTGGCGATTATGAATCCCACGCCGCCCCCGAGCGCGGCCGCTGCGGGCAACCGTCACGGCCGACACCGAGGACGGCCCGGACCCGGACGTCGGGTGATGCGGATGCTGCGGCGGACGCTGATCGGGCTCGTCTCGGTCGTGGTGGTCATGGTGACGGGTCTGGCCTACTCGCAGGCACACGGACTTCTGGGCGGGATCAGAATCTCGCAGGCATTGGGCTCCGACGGGCCGCGATCCAGTGGCGGCGCGATGAACATCCTGCTCGTCGGACTGGACTCCCGGAAGGACCAGGACGGCAACGAGCTGCCCGAGGGGGTTCTCGACAAGCTGCACGCCGGGGACTCGGAGGCCGGCGGGTACAACACCAACACCCTGATCCTGGTGCACATCAGCGCCGACGACCGCGTCGTGGCGTTCTCGATCCCACGTGATGACTACGTCGCCGTCAGCGGTATCACGGGCTACGACCACATCAAGATCAAAGAGGCGTACGGGCTGGCCAAGTTCGAGACCGAGCAGAAGCTCACCGACGAGGGTGTCACCGATCGCGCCGAGCTCGAGACCGCCGGACGGGAGGCGGGCCGACGGGCAACCCTGCGCGCGGTGCGCAACCTGACCGGCCAGCCCATCGACTACTTCGCCGAGGTGAACCTGGCCGGCTTCTACGACCTGGCGGAAAGCCTCGGCGGCGTCGAAGTCTGCCTCAACCACGCCGTTCACGACGACTACTCCGGGGCCGACTTCCCGGCCGGCCGGCAGCGACTCGACGCCGCACAGGCACTGGCCTTCGTCCGTCAGCGCCACGGACTGGAGAACGGTGACCTCGATCGCACCCACCGCCAGCAGGCCTTCCTGTTGTCGGTGATGCACGAACTGGAGCAGTCCGGCTCGTTCACCGACCTGGACAAGTTCAGGAGCCTGATGGACGTCGCGCGCAAGGACATCGTGCTGTCGGAGGGCTGGGGCGAGGACCAGTTCCGCCGGATGGCCGCACTGGCCGGTGGCGATGTCGAGTTCCGCACCCTTCCGGTGGTGCGCTACGAGAACATCAACGGCCAGGACGTCAACATCATCGACCCGGCCAAGATCCGCGCCGAGATCGCCCGCGCCATCAGCGGCGAGACAGCGTCACCAACAACGACAACCGCTGCACCGCAACCACTTCCACCAGCCAACCCGCTGACCTCGATCACCGTGGTCAACGCCAGCGAGACCACCGGGTTGGCCTCGCAGGCGGCCGCGGTGCTGGGCAACCACGACTTCACGATCGAGGAGATTCGGGATCGCCAGTCCGGTGAACCGGTGGACACCGTCATCACCTACGGGCCCGGGGCCCACACCGACGCGCAGTCGGTGGCCACGCTGCTGGGCATCGACAATGCCCCGCAAGCCAGCAGCGGGCTGGCGGCCGACCACATCCGGGTGATCCTCGGCGACGGGTACGACGTGCCGACCGAGCAGCCCGCCACCGAGGCCGCCGTCGACACCACCGAGGCGAGCGGTTGGTCCGCGATGACGACGACGCCCACTCCCGATCAGGGCGAACCTATTGACGGCGGCGGAATTCCCTGTGTGAACTAGCCGTGCTCGCGCGGGCTCAGACCACTCCGCGTAGGCCGTCGGCGCCGTAGGCCGGCTCGAGCATCGCCGAATAGTCCGGTCCGCGCCGCAGGTTCTGGCCGCCGTCGACGCCGATGATCTGTCCGGTGATCCACTCAGCGGCGTCGCTGAGCAGGAACATCGCCATGTTGGCGACGTCCTGCACCTCACCCGGCCGCGGCAGCGGTGTGCAGTCGCGGTAGTCCCCGCTCAGCTCCGGCGAGTCGAGGACGAGCTGGACCAGTTCGGTCCGGATCAAACCGGGCCGAATGCCGTTGACCCGCACCCAGGACGGCCCCAGCTCGTCGGCGGCCAGCTTCACCAGGTGATCAAGGCCCGCTTTGGTCACGCCGTAAGGCCCGAACCACCGGTGGGTGTTGCTGGCCGCGATGGAGGAGATGCCGACGAACGAGCCGCCGCCCCCGCGAACCATCTGGCGCGCGGAGTGCTTCAGCACGTACATCGACCCGTTGATATTCAGGTCAACGGTGGCTCGCCACGCTTCGGAGTCGATCTGGGTGATCGGCCCAATGGTCTGCGAACCGCCCGCGCAGTGCACCACGCCGTGCAGTCGCCCGGTCCAGGCGGCCGCGGCGTCGACGACCGCGGCGATCTGGTCCTCGTTGGTGACGTCTGCGGGCTGGTAGTTCACCTCGCCGGCCGGGGCGGCCGCGCTGATCTCATCGACGGCGGAGGCAAGTCGGTCCGCGCTGCGGCCCACGATCATGACGTTGGCCCCGGCTTTCGCCAGCCCCTCCGCCACACCCTTGCCGATTCCGCTGCCACCACCGGTGACCAGGTATGTCCGGTTCTCGAACGAGAGCTGCACGCCGCACTCCTCACGCAAAACTGAAACAGGTTCTACGTATCGAACCACGGCGATTCCGTGCCGCAAAAGAGGCTGTCCCACTCGACGTTCTGCCCGCCGGCATCGATCCATGCGGGCCGGGTGACCGGCACCCAGCGAATCCTCGGACGTGGGTGATCGGTATGCGTCGGCCGGCTGAAAGCCCAGGTCCGGAATCGCGGCCAACTACCGATGGTGCGCCGCCGAAAGGGCCCACCGATTGATTTCGCCGTCGGCGTACACATGGTCCCGCTTTCGGGAGTCGGCCCACGCTGGCGGCCGTAATACGAGCTGAGAGACGTGTTGCACCCAGACGATCTCTTAGAAATTCGGGACAAAATCTAGTGACTGTGGTGTAACGCACGCCCTGTTACCGCCGATAGAACGCCCGAACAACTGCGGGATGTGCAGGGCGACCATAGACTGCACTGACACAGCCGCTCAGCAAACGAGTAGAAAGCACGAATATGGCTACCTTGAAGAATTCGGCGCGACGCCTGGCAATCGCCGGCGGTTTCGCACTCGCAGTCGCGGCCGCGCCGGCCGTGGCCGCTTTCACCCTGCCGTCCACCGGATCGGCGCCGGCCGTGGCGCAGTGCCCTCCCGGCGAGGTGGTCAACCCGGCCAACGGCCAGTGCGTGCCCGGGCCGCTCAGCACCAGCCCCGGCCAGATTTCGAACTCCACCCCGGGCGACCCGAACAGCGTGCCCGAGGTCCAGGGCATCCCTTGCACAGGCGCGAACACCGGTGAGTGCATAGGATTGCAGGAAGAGCAGCAGCCGCCCGTTGTGGAGCCGCGCTCGACCATCTCGTCCAGTCCGTAGGGCGGAGTACCGACAATGGGACTCCGCCGACTTCTTCAAGGAGTTGTCAAGTATGGCGAAGTTCCCGTCAGTCGGCCGACGCATCGTCCTCGCGGGGGGGCTGAGCATCGCGATCGCAGCCGCTCCGGCGGCGGCCTTCGTCATGTCATCAGCCGCCCCGGTGAGTTCTACCGTGGCCTGCCCGGCCGGTGAGGTCGAGGACATCTACATCGGTGAATGCGTGCCGGAGATGGCGCCGAATACGCCGGGTGGCAAATACCCGACGCCCGCCGGCACCGGCATCACGAACTCGACGCCCGGCGACCCCCAAAGTGTTCCCGAGGTTCAGGGCATACCGTGCACCGGCGCCAACACCGGAGAGTGCATCGGCCTTGAGGAGAACCAGGTACCCGCGGTCGTGCCGCGGTCAAGCATTTCGTCCAGCCCGTAGCTGCGGATTAGGAAAAGCAACCGATGCCGATCTACTCAGGACGTGCGGCCAAGCTGCTGACCGCGGGCGCGTTCGCGCTCGCGGTCGCGGTGGCGCCGGCCGCCGGATTCATGTACGCAGCGCCCGTCGCGCATGCCGAAGGTGAAGGCGGTGTGCCCGAGCCCGTGCCTGCTCCGGTCCCCGAACCCCAGGCTCAAGAGCCGGGCAACTCCGCCGGATGCCAGCCCGGCGAGAGCCTCGACCCGTCGAACGGCAACTGCGTTCCGACGATGACCCCGATCCCGGCCGGCACCGGGGAGGCGCCGATCCTGCAGGCACCCGCTCGAACCACCGGTGAGACCACGTCGACGTTCAACACCGGCGAGCCGGCCGACCTGGTGCCCAACATCAACGGCGACCCGTGCTCCGGGTATTGGGAGTCGGCCGTATGCCTGACCGAGAACGCACCCGCGGTGCAGCCTCGGTCCACGATCTCCTCGAGCCCGTAACCACGGGGCACCCGTTCACCTACAGTTGAGTCATGCCTGCTAAATCAGATCCCGCGGACATCGATGACGTGGAGCCCCTGGCCGACAGCACTGCCCGCCAGGCCCGGCGCGTCGTCGCCGCTTACGCCACCGACGCCGACGAGTGCCGGGTGTTCCTTTCGATGCTCGGTATTGGACCGTCAAAGCTAGAGGCCTAGACAGTGTCCGGAGGCAGGAAATCCACCAGCTCCGGAAACTCTGACTTCGTGGTGGTCGCCAACCGCCTTCCCATCGACATGGATCGGCTGCCGGACGGCTCCGTCACGTGGAAACGCAGCCCCGGCGGTCTGGTCACTGCGCTGGAACCCCTGTTGCGCCGGCAACGCGGCGCCTGGATCGGGTGGCCGGGCATCGTCGACGGCCCGGAGGACCCGATCGTCGAAGACGAGCTGCACCTCTACCCGGTGCGGTTGAGCGCCGAGGAGTTCGCCGAATACTACGAGGGCTTCTCCAACGCCACGCTGTGGCCGCTGTATCACGACGTGATCGTCAAGCCGATCTACCACCGCGAGTGGTGGGACCGCTATGTCGACGTCAACCGGCGGTTCGCGGAGGCGGCGTCACGGGCGGCCGCCGAGGGTGCCACGGTGTGGGTGCAGGACTACCAGCTCCAGCTGGTTCCCAAGATGCTGCGGATGCTGCGCCCCGATCTGACGATCGGGTTCTTCCTGCACATCCCCTTCCCGCCGGTCGAGCTGTTCATGCAGCTGCCCTGGCGCACTGAGATCATCGAAGGTCTGCTGGGGGCCGACCTGGTCGGGTTTCACCTGCCGGGCGGCGCGCAGAACTTCCTGTTCCTGTCCCGGCGGCTGGTGGGCGCCAACACGTCGCGCGCCTCGGTCGGTGTGCGCTCCCGATTCGGCGAGGTGCAGCTGGGCTTCCGTACCGTCAAGGTGGGCGCCTTCCCGATTTCCATCGATTCCGCGGAATTGGACGCCAAGGGACGAAATCGCGACATCCGCCGGCGCGCGCGCGAGATCCGCGCCGAGCTCGGCAACCCGCGCAAGATCCTGCTCGGCGTCGACCGGCTGGACTACACCAAGGGCATCGACGTTCGGCTCAAAGCGTTTTCGGAGCTGCTCGCCGAGGGCCGCGCGAAGCGCGACGACACCGTCCTGGTGCAGCTGGCGACTCCCAGCCGGGAACGGGTGGACAGCTACCGCATCCTGCGCAACGACATCGAGCAGCAGGTCGGCCACATCAATGGCGAGTACGGCGAGGTCGGTCACCCGGTGGTGCACTACCTGCACCGAACTGTTTCGCGCGACGAGTTGATCGCGTTCTTCGTCGCCAGCGACGTAATGCTCGTGACGCCGTTCCGCGACGGGATGAACCTGGTGGCCAAGGAGTACGTCGCCTGCCGCAGTGACCTCGGCGGCGCCCTGGTGCTCAGCGAGTTCACTGGCGCCGCAGCCGAATTGCGGCAGGCGTACCTGACCAATCCGCACGACCTCGAAGGCCTCAAGGACACCATCGAGGCGGCGCTCGATCAGACTCCCGACGAGGGCCGGCGGCGCATGCGTGCGCTGCGGCGTCAGGTGCTGGTCCACGACGTCGACCGGTGGGCCCGGTCCTTCCTCGACGCGCTGGCCGCCACCAAGCCGAACCGGGAGTGACCCCCCGATCGACTAGGGCGGGGTGGCGTCAGTCGCCCATCAGCCCCATGACCCCGAAGGTGCGTTCCGGGTCACGATCAGCAAAGTAGTCCCGCATCACCGAACTCAGGTCGGCCGGATCCCAGGCCGAACCGTCGGCGTGGAACCGGTGCTCGGCGGTCGGCGCGGCGACCAAGGTGACCGTCGGGCCGTAGACGATGAACACCTGACCGCTGACCTTCTCCGCGGCCGGTGAGGCGAGGAACCGCACGAGGGTCACCACGTGCTCGGGCGACAGCGGGTCGACCTCACCCTCGGCGAGTTCGGGCACCTCGCCGAAGACATCGGCGGTCATCGCGGTGCGCGCCCGCGGGCAGATGGCGTTGGCGGTGACCCCGTAGCGTCCCAGCGCCCGCGACGCGGTCAGCGTCAGGGCGGTGATGCCCGCCTTGGCCGCGCCGTAGTTGGCCTGGCCGACCGGCCCGGACAGCCCGGCTTCCGAGGACGTGTTGACGATGCGGCCGTAGACCTTGCCGTCGTTCTCCTTGGCCTTGTCGCGGAAGTAGGTGGCGGCGTTGCGGGTGAGCAGGAAGTGCCCACGCAGGTGCACCGCGATCACCGCGTCCCAGTCCTCGTCGGTCATGTTGAACAGCATCCGGTCGCGAGTGATGCCGGCGTTGTTGACGACGATGCTCAGCCCGCCCAGGCCGTCGGCGCACGCGACGAGCTCGTCGGCCGTCGAGCGCTGACTGATGTCACCGGCGACCGCCACGCCCTTGGAGCCGGCCGCACTGATCTCGTCCAGCACGTCGGAGGCGTCGAGCGCCGTGTGCATGTCGTTGACCACAACTGTCGCGCCGGCCCTGGCCAGTCCGATGGCCTCGGCACGGCCCAGCCCCGCGGCGGCACCGGTCACCACCGCGACGCGTCCGGAGAGATCGATCAGGTCGGCAGACACGGCATGTGCAGTCAACTTATGAATACCTCTAGCGTTCGGTCAGTCGCGGCGGGTCAGTGCCGCGCGGGGGCACTCGGCGATGGCCTGCTCGGCCAGTTGCTCCTGATCGGCGGGAATCGGGTCCTTCGTCACGATGACGTAGTCGTCGTCATCGAGTTCGAACAGGTCCGGCGCAATTCCCACACAGACGGCATTACCTTCACAGCGATCACGGTCGACTTCGACTCGCATGACAACCTCCTTGCCCGACAGACCCCGAAAGCCGGGGTATTCGCAGCACCACGATACGGCCAGATCGATTCTTACCTGGTAGTAACGGGCGCTGGACCACAAGACTAGAACGTGTTACAACCAGGGGTGTCGGCGGGTCGCCGACGGGCCTCGACAACTAGCTGAAGGACCAGCCATGCGGATCAGTTACACCCCTGAACAAGAGGAGCTGCGCCGCGAGCTCCGGTCGTATTTCGCCACGCTGATGACGCCTGAGCGCCAGGAAGCGTTGTTCTCGACCTCCGGCGGCGAGATCGGCACGGGCGACGTGTACCGCGAGACTGTCGCCCAGATGGGCAAGGACGGCTGGCTCACCCTGAACTGGCCCAAGGAGTACGGCGGCCAGGACCGCCCCCCGATGGAGTCCCTGATCTTCGCCGACGAGGCCGCCATCGCCGGCACGCCGGTGCCGTTCCTGACCATCAACAGCGTGGCGCCCACCATCATGGCGTTCGGCACCGAGGAGCAGAAGAAGTTCTTCCTGCCCAAGATCGCCGCCGGTGACCTTCACTTCTCGATCGGCTACTCCGAGCCGGGCGCGGGCACCGACCTTGCGGCGCTGCGGACCACCGCCGTTCGGGACGGCGACGACTACGTGATCAACGGCCAGAAGATGTGGACCAGCCTGATCCAGTACGCCGACTACGTCTGGCTTGCGGTGCGCACCAACACCGAGGCCAAGAAGCACCGCGGCATCTCGGTCCTGATCGTGCCGACCACGGCGGACGGCTTCTCCTGGACGCCGGTGCGCACGATGGCGGGGGTCGGCACCAGCGCCACCTACTACCAGGATGTGCGGGTTCCGGTGGCCAACCGGGTCGGTGAGGAGAACGGCGGCTGGAAGCTGGTCACCAACCAGCTGAACCACGAGCGGGTCGCCCTGGTTTCCGCGCAGCCGATCTTCTTGGCGCTCAACCAGGTTCGCGAGTGGGCGCAGAACACCAAGGACGCCAGGGGCGCGCGGCTCATCGACTCCGAGTGGGTGCAGCTGAACCTGGCCCGGGTGCACGCCAAGGCCGAGTACCTCAAGCTCATCAACTGGGAGTTGGCCTCCGCCCAAGAGGCCGCACCCTCGCCGGCGGACGCCTCAGCGGCCAAGGTGTTCGGCACCGAACTGGCCACCGAGGCCTACCGATTGCTGATGGAGATCCTGGGACCGTCGGCCACGCTGCGCCAGGATTCGCCCGGCGCCCTGCTGCGCGGCCGGGTCGAACGCATGCACCGCGCCGCTCTGATCCTGACCTTCGGCGGCGGCACCAACGAGATTCAGCGCGACATCATCGGCATGGTGGCTCTGGGCCTGCCCCGAGTCAACCGCTGACGCAACGAGACTAGGACCAACATGGATTTCACCAGAACTGAAGCAGCACAGGATCTTTCCGGCTTGGTCGGCACGATCGTCGATTCGGTCTGCACCCCTGAGCATCAGCGTTCGCTCGACGACCTCGACCAGCGATTCGACAAAGACCTGTGGCGCAAGCTGATCGACGCCGACATCCTGAGCACCGCTGCGCCGGAATCGTTGAGCGGCGGTGGGTTCGGCGTACTCGAGCAGACCGCGATCCTCACCGCACTGGGCCGCCAACTGGCGGCGGTGCCTTACCTGGAGTCGGTGGTACTTGCCGCGGGAGCGCTGGCCCGCTTCGGGTCGGCTGATCTGCAGCAGCAGTGGGCGGCGCCCGCGGTGGCCGGCGAGAAGATCGTCACGGTCGCGCTCGACGGCGAGGTGGGCCAGGGCCCGGTGCAGGCGACGGCTTCCGGTGACGGATTCCGCCTGACCGGAGCACGCACCCTGGTGCCGTTCGGCCCGGTGGCCGACGCCTTCCTGCTGCCGGCCGAAACGGACTCCGGCACAACGGTCTTCCTGGTGGCGGCCACCGACCCTGGTGTCACAGTCACACCGTTGCTGACCACCGGGAAGAACAGCTCCGGCGAGCTGGACCTGTCCGGTGTCGAGGTGGGCTCCGACCGGGTGGTCGGCGACGCCGAGGTGCTGGCCTGGCTCGCCACCCACAAGACGTTGGGCTACAGCGCATTTCAGCTCGGCGTCCTCGAGCGTGCCCTGGAGCTCACCGCCGAGTACGCGCGCACCCGTGAGCAGTTCGACCGCCCGATCGGCAGCTTCCAGGCCGTCGCGCAGCGGCTGGCCGACGACTACATCGACATCAAGGGCCTGCGGCTGGCCGTCGTCCAGGCGTCGTGGCGGCTGTCGGAGGACTTGCCAGCCGACGTCGAGGTGGCCACCGCCGCATTCTGGGCGGCCGAGGCCGGCCACCGGGTCGCCCACACCACCGTCCACGTGCACGGTGGCGTCGGCATCGACATGGACCACCCGGTGCACCGCTACTTCATCACGGCCAAGGAGGTCGAGTTCACCCTCGGCGGTGCCACCGCACAGCTGCGGCTGATCGGCCGCGATCTGGCCGACACCCCGGCTTGAGACCGCTCCCGTGAGCGGTGAACCGACCGTCACCCGCCTGCTGGAGCCGCTGGCCGACGTCGACGACCGCGGCATCCACGCCGACGACGGCTCGTATTCGTCCTGGCGCCAACATGTTCAAGGGGCGGCCGACCTCGCGGCGGCGTTGCGCGCCCGCCTCGACCCCGGCCAGCCGCAACATATCGGTGTGCTGCTGGGCAACACGCCGTTCTTCTCCTCGGTGCTCGTCGCGGCCGGCCTGAGCGGGATGGTCGCCGTCGGGCTGAACCCCACCCGTCGAGGTGCCGCGCTGCGGCGAGACGTCGAGCACGCGGACTGTCAGCTGGTGCTCGCCGATGACATGGCCACCGGCTATGGGGAGGGCTTCGCCCAGGACTCGATGGCCGTGATCGACGTAACCTCTGAGTCGTGGTCGCAGGAGCTGAGCGCCTACCGGGATTCGCCGATCACGTTCTGCGACAGCACGTTCGACGACCTGTTCATGCTGATCTTCACGTCTGGGACCAGCGGCGAGCCGAAGGCTGTCCGGTGCACGCACGAGAAGGTGGCCGTCCCCGGAGTGATGCTGGCCGAACGTTTCGGGCTAGGGCCTGCGGACGTCTGCTACCTGTCGATGCCGCTGTTCCACTCCAACGCGGTGATGGCCGGCTGGGCGCCGGCGGTGGCGGCCGGAGCGTCGATCGCGTTGCGGCGCAAGTTCTCCGCGTCGCAGTTCATGCCCGACGTGCGTCGCTACAACGCCACCTACGCCAACTACGTCGGCAAGCCGATGTCCTATATCCTGGCCACCCCGCCCCGGCCCGACGACGCCGACAACCCACTGCGCATCGTCTACGGCAATGAGGCCGCACCCCGCGACATCGACCGGTTCGCGTCCCGGTTCGGGGTCACCGTCGTCGACGGGTTCGGCTCCACCGAGGGCGGCGTGAACATCGCCCGCACCCCCGATACCCCAGAGGGCGCGCTCGGACCGCTGCCCGAGGGCCTCGACATCCTCGACGTCGACACCGGTGAGCCGTGCCCGCCGGGTGTGATCGGGGAGTTGGTCAACGTGGCCGGGCCGGGCAATTTCCGGGGCTACTACAAGGATCCCGACGCCGAGGCCGAGCGGATGACCGGCGGTGCCTACCTCAGCGGCGACCTGGCCTACCGCGACGAGGCGGGCTACGTCCACTTCGCCGGTCGACTCGGGGACTGGATGCGCGTCGACGGTGAGAACCTGGGCACCGCCCCGATCGAACGAGTCCTGATGCGCTACCCCGACGTCACCGAGGCCGCGGTGTACGCCATCCCCGACCCCGACGTCGGCGACCGGGTGATGGCGGCTCTGGTGTTGCCCGAGGGCGCGCGGTTCGACCCGTCGACGTTCCGGGAGTTCCTGGCCGCCCAACCCGACCTCGGGCCCAAGCAGTGGCCGCGGTTCGTGCGGGTCGGCACCAGCCTGCCTCGCACCGAGACGTTCAAGATAATCAAACGACGGCTGTCGGCCGAGGCGCTCGACTGCGACGACCCGGTGTTTGAGATCCCGCGCTGAGGGGTCGTTGACACCGCACTCAGAGCGAAGATCTCGGCGAAACCTCGCTCTCAGTGCGATCTCAACGCACGTTAGCCGGCGATCGAAGGCATAACGGCCTCGATGAGGTGCGGTCCGGGCTCGTCGAACGCCCACCGCAGCGCCTCGGCCAGTTCCTCGGCGGTGCCAACCCGGCGAGCCGGCACACCCATACCCTTGGCAATACGCACGAAATCCAGTGTGGGGCTTGTCAAGTCGAGCAACGACTGCGCTTTGGGGCCCGGGCCGTCGTCCGACCCGGTCTGCGCGCCGACGCGCTGCAATTCGATCCGCAGGATGTCGTAGGCGCGGTTGGCGTAGACAACGGTGGTGATGTCGAGGTGCTCGCGGGCCTGCGTCCACAGCGCCGAGATGGTGTACATCGCCGAGCCATCGGACTCCAGGCACAGCACCGGACGGTCCGGGGCGGCGATCGCCGCACCAACCGACACCGGCAACGCGTACCCGATCGCGCCGCCGGTCAAGGTCAGCCAGTCGTGCGCCGGCGCGCCGGCAGTTGCTTGCGGCAGAATGAATCCCGAGGTGTTGGACTCGTCGACGACAATTGCCCGCTCGGGCAACAGCGCACCGATCACCTCGGCCGAGGTCTGCGCGGTCAGCGGACCCGACGGCACCGCCGGCCGCGAGGCGTCGGCCGTCGCGGCCGTTTCGTTCGGCGCGAGGCGATCGGCCAACTCGGCGAGCGCGGTGACCGCTCCCACCGGCCCGGCCAGGGTGTGCACCTGGCACCCCTCGGGCACCAGGTCGCTGGGCTTGCCGGGGTAGGCGAAGAACGACACCGGGTGCGGCGCACCGGCCAGCACGATGTGCGCGGCGCCCTCGAGTTGCACGGTGGCGGCCTCGGCGAAGTAGGCCAGCCGTTCGACTGCCGGCAGCCCGGCGCCGCGCTCCAGCCGGGTCGGGAAGGTCTCGCAGATCACCCGCGCCCCGCAGCCCTGCGCCAGGCGGACCGCCGCAGCCAGACCTTCGGCGCGGGTGGCGTCCCCGCCGACCAGGATCACCGTCGACTCGCCCGAGGCCAGCACCGCCGCCACCTCGTCGAGGTTACCCGGGTTCTGTGCTTGCGCGGCAACACCGTTCGTCAACTGCGCGCCCTCGCCCCAGGAGACGTCGGCGGGCAGGATCAGCG
>Ga0209254_10002569_pt1 | contig 16527 bp, 15 predicted proteins | sample FrelakmetDIP11DI_FD_187148 | JGI IMG/M metagenome (GOLD analysis project Ga0209254, IMG submission 187148) | Freshwater lake sediment microbial communities from the University of Notre Dame, USA, for methane emissions studies - DIP11 DI (SPAdes)... | ecosystem: Environmental > Aquatic >... | reverse complement strand
AAGAGACGCTGTTCGTCAGGCGCGGCCAGCGCATTGCGATCGACCGTCAGGCGTTCACGCCGGACGTTGAGCTGGCGCGACTGTTCTTCGACGTTGCGCTGGTCTGCCGCCAGTACTTGAATCTGCTGCTGCACCTGCGTGACGCTGGCCCGTTGCTCGCTGGCGCGCGCCTGGGCCTGGCGTAGCGCCTCCTCCAGGTCCGGCAGGGCTTGCGCCTGTTCGTCGACCTGTGCGGACAAGGTCATCGCGGTCTCTTCTGCCTCAATCGCCTGGTCGGCCAGTGTCGCGATTTCGGCCTGGGCTGCCTCCTTGCGCCCGCCCCACTGAACTGCCTGTTCCCTGAGCTGGACCAGGCGTTGCTCCACGCGCTGACGCCCCTCGACCACGAAGCGGATTTCAGCCTCCAGCCGACCCACCTCCGCGCTGGCTTCATACAGCAGGCCCTGGGCCTGGTTCACATGGTCGCCCGCCGCGTAATGGGCCTGGCGGATGGCTTCCAGATCGGCCTCGACATGACGCAGGTTCGCCACGCGGCTTTCCAGCTCATTGACGGCCTTCTCGGCGTCAAGGCGCACCTTCAACTGGTCGGCCTCGCTCTCGCTGCGCTTGAGGTACCACTGCTGGTTCTGCTTGAGCGCCACGTCGGCCTGCAAGGCATTGAACTGCTGCGCCACCGCGGCCTGCTTCTCAAGCTTTTCCAGATTGGCGTTGAGCTCGCGCAGGATGTCTTCGACGCGGGTCAGATTTTCCCGAGTATCGGAAAGCCGATTCTCGGTTTCACGGCGACGCTCCTTGTACTTGGAAACGCCTGCGGCCTCTTCCAGAAAAAGGCGCAACTCCTCAGGACGGGATTCGATGATGCGGCTGATCGTGCCCTGCCCGATGATGGCGTAGGCGCGTGGCCCCAGCCCGGTGCCCAGAAACACATCCTGCACGTCGCGGCGACGCACCGGCTGGTTGTTGATGTAATAGCTGCTGTTGCCGTCGCGCGTGAGGATGCGCTTGACGGCAATTTCGGTGAATTGGCCCCACTGACCGCCCGCCCTGTGGTCGGCGTTGTCAAAGACCAGCTCGACACTGGCGCGGCTGGCGGGCTTGCGGATATTGGTGCCGTTGAAGATGACGTCCTGCATGGACTCACCACGCAATTCACTGGCCCGGCTCTCGCCCAACACCCAGCGCACGGCATCCATGATGTTGGACTTGCCGCAGCCGTTGGGACCCACCACCCCCACCAGCTGACCCGGCAGCAGGAAGTTGGTCGGTTCGACGAACGATTTGAACCCTGATAACTTGATGGAATTGAGACGCACCGAGACTTGCCCGTGAATGTCAGCTTTAGGCTAAGCTGTTGAATTCAAATGAAATTCGGCTGCGAAGCAGGCAGCCGGACAAGACCAATGATACCGTGAGCCGGCACTACCCGGGCGCCCCTTCGGCACGCTACCCAAACAATAGCAAGAAATTCCCCTTTCGTGCCGGCAGTGATCCGTTTTTGTTCGATTGCAGGTGTTTGACGCTGGCGGATCAGTCCGGTCGACGTCAGGACGGATAATCGACCCTCCATGAATCCTTTACTGTCCCGGCTCCAGCCTTATCCGTTCGAGCGGCTTCGCCAGTTGTTTGCCGCCACCACGCCCAACCCGGCTTACCTCCCCATCAGTCTGGGCATTGGCGAGCCAAAGCATGCCACACCGGAGTTCATCAAAAGCGCTCTCGCGGCGGCCCTCGCGTCGGGTCTGGCCGCCTACCCCGCCACAGCGGGGGAACCGGCGCTTCGCCAGGCCTGCGTCGGCTGGTTGTCGCGGCGCTACGGCGTGAGTCTCGACCCGGCCACCCAGGTGCTGCCGGTCAACGGATCGCGCGAGGCCCTGTTTGCCCTGGCCCAGACCGTGATTGACCCCACGCGCGCTGGCGCCACCGTGGTCCATCCCAACCCCTTCTATCAGATCTATGAAGGCGCTGCCTTTCTGAGTGGCGCGCAGCCCTACTACGTGTCGAGCGACGCCACGCGCAACTTCGCGGTGGACTGGGACAGCGTTCCTGCCGACGTCTGGGCACGCACTCAACTGCTGTTTGTATGCTCGCCAGGCAATCCGACCGGCGCGGTCATGCCGCTGGACGAGTGGGAAAAGCTGTTCGCCTTGAGCGACCGCCACGGATTCGTCATCGCCTCCGACGAGTGCTACAGCGAGATCTACTTTCGCGACGAACCTCCACTCGGCGGCCTCGAAGCCGCCGCGAAACTGGGACGTGCGGACTTTCGCAACCTGATCGCCTTCACCAGCCTGTCCAAGCGCAGCAACGTGCCGGGTCTGCGCAGTGGCTTCGTGGCGGGTGACGCAGCCCTGATCAAGCCTTTTCTTCTCTACCGCACCTACCACGGCAGCGCCATGAGCCCCGTGGTGCAAGCCGCCAGCATCGCGGCCTGGAACGACGAAGCCCATGTCGTTGAAAACCGTCGCATGTACCGCGAAAAATTCGTCGATATCACCCCGCGCCTCGCCACGGTGCTTGACGTTGCACTGCCCGATGCCAGCTTCTACCTGTGGGCGGGGATCCCTGCGAGCTGGCGGGGCGACGACACCGGATTCGCGCGGGACCTGCTGGCTCAATACAATGTCACCGTTCTGCCAGGCAGCTTTCTCGCGCGCGAGGGGCCCGGCGGCAACCCTGGCCAGGGCCGCATCCGCATGGCGCTGGTCGCCGAAGGCGCGGAATGCGCGGAGGCAGCAAGTCGCATCGTCCAGTTTGTCCAATCCAGAGGCTGAGAAGCCCGATCACCTTTCATGACCCAACAACTTCAGCAAATCATCGATGCCGCGTGGGAAGACCGCGCCAACATGTCTCCGAAATCCGCACCCGCACCCGTGATTGATGCGGTGGAACAGGTGATTGCCCAACTCAACAGCGGCGCGTTGCGCGTGGCGACGCGCCAGGGCGTGGGCCAGTGGACCGTGCACCAGTGGATCAAGAAGGCCGTGCTGCTGTCCTTCCGCCTCAAGGACAACGAGGCAGTCCGGGCCGGTGACCTGGGCTTCTATGACAAGGTGCCGACCAAATTCGGTCACCTGTCGCCGGATGAGATGGCCGCCACGGGCGTGCGCGTCGTGCCCCCCGCCGTGGCGCGCCGGGGCAGCTACATTGCCAAAGGCGCCATCCTGATGCCGTCGTATGTCAATATCGGCGCCTATGTCGACGAGGGCACCATGGTGGATACCTGGGCTGCGGTCGGTTCCTGCGCGCAGATCGGCAAGAACGTGCATTTGTCCGGCGGCGTCGGTATTGGCGGCGTCCTGGAGCCCATGCAGGCCAACCCGACCATCATTGAGGACAACTGCTTCATCGGTGCGCGCTCGGAGATCGTCGAGGGCGTGATCGTCGAAGAAAATTCTGTGATCTCGATGGGTGTCTACATCGGCCAGAGCACCAAGATCTACGACCGTGCCACGGGAGAAGTCAGCTATGGTCGAATTCCCGCAGGCTCGGTCGTGGTTGCCGGCAACCTGCCCAGTGCCGATGGCAAATACAGCCTGTATTGCGCCGTGATCGTCAAACGGGTCGACGCACAGACGCGCGCCAAGACCAGCCTGAACGACTTGTTGCGCGACTGAATATGGCCCCCACGCTTGTCACTAATGAAAGCTGAATCATGAGCATGATGGACCGCATTCTTCGCCTGATGGCAGAGCGCAAGGCGTCGGACGTTTACCTGTCTGCACATTCGCCGGCAATCATCAAGATCAACGGCCAGTGCATCGCAATGAACAGCCAGGTACTTCCCCCGGAGGCACCGATCAACCTGCTTTCGGAGGTGGTACCCGCCCACCGCATCTCGGAACTCCGGGAGACGGGCGAACTCAACATGGCGATTCCGCTGGCAGACGTGGGTAATTTTCGTCTCAGCGCGATGCGCCAGCGCGGCACCTATGCCGTCGTCATTCGTTACATCACGCCGGACATTCCTCCACTAGCATCGCTGAATGTGCCGCCTGTGTTGAGCGAACTGGTGATGGACAAACGCGGGCTCATACTGATCGTCGGAGCGACGGGCGCGGGCAAGTCGACAACGCTTGCGTCAATGCTGGACTACCGCAACGAAAATCTGATGGGCCATATCCTGACCATCGAAGATCCGGTGGAGTTCACCTTCCGAAACAAGAAGGCCGTGATCAACCAGCGCGAAGTGGGCAGCGACACGGCTTCGCTGGCCATTGGCCTGAAGAATGCGTTGCGCCAGGCACCTGACGTCATCATGATCGGTGAGATTCGTGATCGGGAGACCATGTCGGCTGCCATCGCCTATTCGCAGTCGGGTCACCTGTGCCTTTCGACGATGCACGCCAACAACAGCTACCAGGCGCTCAACCGGATCCTGAGCTTCTATCCCGCGGAAGTCCGCCCGACCATGCTCGGCGACCTGAGCACGGCCCTCAAGGCCATCGTTTCGCAGCGGCTGTTGAGGACAGTCCTCAACACACGTGTTCCCGCGGTCGAAGTGCTGCTCAACAGCCGATTGACCGCGGATCTCATCGGCCAGGGTGATTTCTCTGGTGTCAAGGACGCCATGTACAACTCGCTGGCCGAAGGTTCACAATCGTTCGAGGAAGACATAGCGCGACTGATCACGGAAGGGCAAATTGACCGCAAAGAGGGGATTTCCCATGCGGACTCGCCCACCAACCTGATGTGGCGCCTGCAGAACGATTTCACTCGGAAAAGCGCGCCGCAAGCCGTTGAAAGCAAACCTGACGAAGCGTCGTTTACCGAGATCACCCTGGATGTCCATCTGCCCGGCCACGGACCTGCCGTGCGATCGCCAGCCTGAGCGCTTGCGAGACCTCCTGCCGCCGCCATCTGATTTATGTCTGCAACACTGCGCCTTGCCGAGCAACTGATTTCGCGCCCATCCGTGACGCCTGAGGATCAGGGATGCATGGAGATCATCGTGGCCCGCCTGCAGCCGTTGGGGTTTTCGTGCGAATTGATCGAAAGCGGTCCGCCAGACTTCCGCGTGAAGAATTTGTGGGCTAAATGGCGTTGTCCCAGCGCGAAAAGGTCGCCTTCCGCTACAAAAACACTAGCTTTTGCCGGGCACACCGATGTCGTTCCCACTGGGCCACTGGAACAGTGGAGCAGTGATCCGTTCACGCCGACGCACCGAGCAGGACGACTTTATGGCCGTGGCGCCAGTGACATGAAGACTTCATTGGCCGCCATGGTGGTGGCCGTCGAGGAATTTCTGGCAGCCACCCCCGATTCCGCGCTGGACATCGGCTTTCTGCTGACCAGTGACGAAGAAGGGCCGGCGCTGGACGGTACGGTGGTTGTCTGTGAAGCTTTGAGGCAGCGCGGTGAAGCGCCTGACTTCTGCATCGTCGGCGAACCCACCTCGGTCGAGCGTACCGGCGACATGTTCAAGAACGGCCGTCGCGGCACGCTGAGCGGCAAGCTGACCGTCAAAGGCGTGCAGGGCCACATCGCCTACCCGCATCTGGCGAAAAACCCGATTCATCTGGTCGCGCCTGCCCTGGCTGAACTGGTGGCGGTGAAGTGGGACGATGGCAACGCGTTCTTCCCGCCGACCACCTGGCAGGTCAGCAATATCCATGGCGGCACCGGCGCGAGCAACGTGATTCCCGGCCATGTCGTCATCGACTTCAACTTCCGCTTTTCCACCGAATCCACTCCCGAAGCGTTGCGGGCATGTCTGACCCAGGTGCTTGATCGCCACGCCCTGGATCATGAGCTGACCTGGACCCTGGGCGGCCTGCCTTTTCTCACCACGCCCGGCACGCTGGTGGCAGCGGTGCAGCAGGCGATCCGGGCCGAAACCGGACTGGAAACGCAACTCTCCACCACCGGCGGTACCAGCGATGGACGCTTCATTTCACAGATCTGTCCGCAGGTCATCGAGTTTGGCCCGCCCAATGCCAGTATTCACAAGATCGATGAAAACGTCGCGGTCGCCGAGATCGAGCCGCTGAAAACCATCTATCGCAGGATCCTGGAAAACCTGAACGCGGGGCTGGCGGCATGAACGCTGCGGCCAGGACCTTGGTCGAGCTCATTGACGAAGCCGCCGATCAGTTGACAAAGGCAGGCGTGACCTTTGGCCATGGCACCCACAACGCCTTTGACGAAGCGGCCTGGCTGGTGCTCTGGCGGCTTGGCCTGCCGCTGGACAGCCCGCTCGACGGCCCGGATTCCATCGCCGACCAGACCGTCGACGTTGCCCAGCGCTCGCAAGTGCAGGATCTGTTGCGCCAGCGCATAGAGACCCGAAAGCCTGCGGCGTACCTGACGCGCGAGGCCTGGCTGCAGGGGGTGCCGTTCTACGTGGACGAGCGCGCCATCGTGCCGCGCAGCTTCATCGCCGAGTTGCTGGCGGACGGCAGCATCGATCTCTGGCTGGGTGAACACACCCAGAAGGTACTGGACCTGTGCACGGGCAACGGCAGTCTGGCGGTGCTGGCCGCCATGGTCTGGCCCGATGTCGCAGTAGATGCCGCCGACATTTCCACCGGCGCTCTGGCTGTGGCCCGCATCAACGTCGAACACCATGCATTGGGCGCGCGAATCCGGTTGATTGAATCGGATGGCCTGCACGGCGTGCCGGGGACGTATGACCTGATTCTTTGCAATCCGCCCTACGTCAGCGCACACAGCATGACCACTCTGCCCGCAGAGTACCGCGCCGAGCCCGTGCTGGCGCTCGCTGGCGGCGCCGACGGCATGGATTTCGTACGGCAGTTGCTGCGCGACGCCCCGGCGCACATGACGCCCGATGCGGTACTGGTCCTGGAGATCGGCAACGAACGCAACCATTTTGAAACTGCCTTCCCGACCCTGGAAGTCGTCTGGCTGGAGACCAGCGCCGGCGAAGACCAGGTCCTGCTGCTGACCCGTGACGCACTGCAATCGTGGCGCGAAGCGCTGAACGCACACAAACCCATCCCATGATTACCCTCAAGAACGTCATCCTTCGCCGCGGAGCGAAGGTTTTGCTCGACGGCGCTTCCGTCACGCTCAATCCTGGCGAAAAAGTCGGTCTGGTCGGGCGCAATGGTGCCGGCAAGTCCACACTGTTTGCCTTGCTCAACGGGACGCTGCACGAAGATGGCGGGGAGTACTTCGTCCCGGCACAGTGGCGCATGGCGCAGGTCGCCCAGGACATGCCGGAGACAGAGCAAAGTGCCACCAGCTACGTCATGGAAGGTGACGTGGTCCTGCTGGCAGCACAGGCTGAAGTCGAGGCTTCCGAGGCCAGCGGCGATGGCGATCGCATGGCGCACGCCTACATGGAGCTGTACGACTGCGGCGCGCACGATGCGCAGGCGCGCGCGCAGGCGTTGATTCTGGGGCTTGGCTTCAAGGTCAGTGAGCTTGACAACCCGGTCAACAGCTTCTCGGGCGGCTGGCGCATGCGCCTGCAGCTCGCGCGTGCCCTGATGTGCCCGTCAGACTTGCTGCTGCTCGACGAGCCAACCAACCACCTGGACCTCGACGCCCTCGTGTGGCTGGAAGCCTGGCTGAAGCGCTACCAGGGCACGATGCTGGTGATCAGCCATGATCGCGAGTTTCTCGATGCCGTGACCGAGGTCACCGTTCACATCGAAAGCGGCAAACTGACCCGCTACGGCGGCAATTACAGCAAGTTCGAGGACCTGCGCGCGGAACAGATGGCGCTGCAGCAAACCGCGTTTTCCAAGCAACAGGAAAAAATTGCACACCTGCAGAAGTTCATCGCCCGCTTCAAGGCCAAGGCCAGCAAGGCCAAGCAGGCCCAAAGCCGCGTCAAGGCGCTGGACCGCATGGAGAAAATCGCGCCGTTGCTGGCGGAGGCCGATTTCACCTTCGAATTCAAGGAACCTGCCAACCTGCCGAACCCCATGCTGTCGATGCAGGACGTCTGCTTCGGCTACCCCCCGCCTGAGGGAGCTCCGGAAGGCACGCCACCCACCGTCATCGTGCAAAACGTCAGCCGATCCGTGCTGGCGGGCCAGCGCATCGGAATTCTGGGCGCCAACGGACAGGGCAAATCCACCGTGGTCAAGACCGTGGCGCGGGCATTGGCCCCGATCAGCGGCGAAATGACCGAAGGCAAGGGCCTGAATATCGGTTACTTTGCCCAGCAGGAACTCGACGTGCTTCGGCCGGCGGATACCCCGCTGGAACACATGATCCGCCTGGTCAAGGAGGTCACTGCGGACGGCAAGATCAGTGGCCAAGCCACGCGCGAGCAGGACCTGCGCAGCTTTCTGGGCATGTTCAATTTCGGCGGCGACATGGTCAAGCAGGCCGTGGGAAGCATGAGCGGCGGGGAGAAGGCACGGCTCGTGCTGTGCATGATCGTGTGGCAGCGCCCGAACCTGCTTTTGCTGGACGAGCCCACCAACCACCTGGACCTGGCCACCCGAGAAGCCCTGTCGATGGCGCTCAACGAGTTCGAGGGCACCGTCATGCTGGTCAGCCACGACCGCGCCCTGCTGCGCGCAGTCTGCGACGAATTCTGGATGGTGTCGCGCGGCGGCGTGGCACCTTTCGATGGCGACCTCGACGACTACCAGCGCTATCTGCTCGAAGAAGCAAAGCGACAGCGCGAGTCGGCGCGGGAATCTGCGCGCGAGGAGACTGCCGCACGCAAGGCGCCAGTGGCCGACGCGCCCGCCGACATCGACAACATCGCGCCTGCGAGCAGCACCGGTCTTTCCGCGCAGGAACAGCGCAAACAAGACGCCGCACGGCGCCAGCAACTGACCGAGCGGACCCGCCCCATCAAACGCGCCCTGGAACAGGCCGAGGCGCGCATGGCCACGCTCGCACAGGACAAGGCCCGGCTCGAACAGCGGCTTTGCACGCCCCTGCCCGCCCCCGAAATTGCCGACACCGGTCGCCAGCTGAAAACCGTCATCGACGAGCTTGATGCACTTGAGGGCGAGTGGCTCTCCCTGAGCGAACAGATGGAACAGACCGCTGCAGCCTGAACGACAGAGTGCCCATGACGATCCCACAAGCCATCAGGGTAAAGTCAAGACTTCATTCACTTCGAAAGTTCGCGCCATGATGTCCATTCTCGGAACCATCTTCGTCGGTCTCATCGTGGGCTTGATTGCCCGCGCGGTGAAGCCCGGCGAAGACAAGCTTGGCTGGATCATGACTGCAGTTCTCGGCGTTGGCGGCTCGTTCCTGGCGAGCTATGCGGGCGCGGCCCTGGGCTTGTATCGGCAAGGCGATGCCGCCGGCTTCATCGCGTCGGTGATCGGCTCTGTCGTGCTGCTGTTCGTCTACGGACTGATCAAGGGCAAGTCGGCCTGAACTCGACACCATGCCGACCGCTCTCGAACTGGCTTCCGGCCACGCCGGCCTCACGGCTGCAGTCCGGCGTGGCCGCAAGATTCTTCATCGCCGTGCGCTGGTCGCTGCCGCGGCAGGCGCCATGCCTGTCCCTGGGCTCGACTGGGCCGTCGACGCGGCCTTGTTGTCCAGGATCATCCCGAAAATCAACGCGGAATTTGGCCTCATGCCCGATCAGCTGGACCGGCTGACACCGCACGAACGCGAGCGGGTTCAGAAGGCTGTGGCGCTCGTTGGCACGGTGCTGATCGGCAAGTTCATCACCCGGGACCTGGTGATCAAGGCAGCGAAGATGGTCGGCCTGCGACTTACCGCGGGCCAGGCGGCGCGCTACGTGCCGATGGCCGGACAGCTCCTGTCCGCTATGGTTGGCTATTCAGCCATCCGCTACATCGGCGAAGAACATATGAAGGACTGCGTTCGGGTCGCCCTGAAGGCAGAACTGCGCCTTCCTTACCAACCGATCAATGGGGATGTCGAACAACCTGACTGACGCGTCTCAGCTTTGCGGAGCACAGAGGCCGGATCGGGTCGGTACGCGCCAATGGCACGAATGAAAGTGGGTTGCACCGTTCAAGGGCGCCCAATCCCCTGGCGAAGATGAAACGATGGCTCCGGCGTTTCCGCCAGGATCTGATCGTAGAGTTCCCACGAAAGTCGCGCATCCTCCTCGCTGACCTTTCGGACAGCCTGCCCGGCACTGACCATGACATGGTCACCCACCTTCGGGATTTCGTCCCGGATCATGAATACCGATATGTCACGGCAAACTCCGCGTGCCTCGCAACGGGCGGAGAGTCCGTCGATCGCAGTGATTTGCATGGGTATCGCGAGGCACATGGCGGGTCAATTCCTTGGAGTGCAAGAGCTTTATAACCTCGTCGCGGGTGCTACTTCCCTCGTCCGAACCGACTTTGATCTGGATCAAAGAATCGAAAGGTGAGGCCTATCCATTCGCAATTGCTTAAGTCTAAACTGGCGCACCATGAAAATTCTGGTGCTCGGCATTGGAAACACACTCCTGACGGACGAAGGTGTGGGAATTCATGTGCTTGAGGCACTCCGTGCGGGCCCCGCGCTGCCGGAAGGAGTGGAGCTCCTGGACGGCGGCACCCTGTCATTCACCTTGGCTGGCCCCATTCAGGATGCCGACGCCCTCGTTGTTGTCGACGCCGCCAACATCAATTCGCCAGCCGGCACATGGCGCCTGCTCGAGGGCGAAGCGGTGGACACCTTCCTGCTGGGAAATCGCAAGTCCACGGTGCATGAGGTCGGACTGACCGACCTGCGCGCCATTGCCATGTTGGCAGGTCATTGGCCCAGCAAGCGCGCCATGGTGGCCATCCAGCCACAAGTCGTGGACTGGGGCGAACTGCCAACGCCCGTCGTAGCGGCCGCCATTCCTGCGGTTACCGCTGCGATTTTTGATCTTGTGGGAGCCTGGCAGCATGAAGCTTGACGCCATTCCCGTTGTCGCTGTTTCTGCCCCCAGTCCCCATCCGGCGCTGACCGGCAATGCCGGCGTCGTGCTGAGGGAAATTGCGGAGAAAGTGCGCCTGCTGGTTGACGCCGGCGAGGCGTCCACCATTGATTTGCTGGCCATGCCGCTGAGCGCCGCCGACCTTGCCTGGCTGCGCGAGCGCCTGGGTGCCGGGGAAGTCCGGATCACCCTTGACGCCGAAGGTGAATCCAGCCTGAACGAAACCAGCTGCCCGGGCGTCTGGTGGGTGACGCACCGCAACGCGCAAGGCGGCGTGGCGTCCGCATTCATCGAAGTCGCGGTGGTGCCCGAGTTGGCGAAGGCGCCCATTGACGACGTTGCGGCGGGACTGGATCGGCTTGATCTGCTGATTTCAGATTTGAGTTGATGCGCTTTTTTTACTTCAATGTGTGACGGATCGGAAGGTGAAACAACATGCAAGGTCCATTGATCGAAACACTCGCACGGCACGGCGTGAGTCGTCGCACATTTTCGAAATACTGTGCCACCCTGGCGTCCATGATGGCGCTTTCGCCCGTTGCCGGACGCGCCATGGCGTCGGCACTTGCCGCGGCACAGGCCGCCACCAAGCGCCCCTCGGTCATCTGGCTGCCGTTCCAGGAATGCACCGGCTGCACCGAGTCGATCACGCGATCGCACTCGCCCACCATCGAAGGGATGATTTTCGACATGGTTTCGCTGGACTATCAGGAGACGCTGATGGCCGCTGCGGGATTCCAGGCCGAGGAAGCCCTGCACGCTGCGATGAAAGAGAACCACGGCAAATACCTGCTGATCGTTGATGGCTCCATCCCATTGGGGCTGGATGGTGCCTATTCCTGCATCGCCGGCAGAACCAACCTGGAACTGCTGAGGGAAGCCTCCAGGGGCGCTGCGGCGATCGTTGCCATGGGTTCCTGCGCCGCGTTTGGGGGTCTTCCCAATGCCAATCCGAATCCCACTGGCGCGGTGTCCGTTTCAGACATCATCAAGGACCGGCCCATCGTCAATGTTCCCGGCTGCCCGCCCATCCCGGTGGTCATGACCGCTGTGCTGGCCCATTTCATCACCTTTGGCAGCCTTCCCGAACTTGACGGCTTGGGACGGCCCAAGGCTTTCTATGGCGAAACCATCCACGATCGCTGCTACCGTCGCCCGTTCTACGACCAGGGCAAGTTTGCAAAAACCTTCGATGACGAAGGCGCGCGCAATGGCTGGTGCCTGTTCGAGCTGGGCTGCAAGGGGCCGGTGACCTACAACTCCTGTGCCACAACCAAGTGGAACGCAGGCACGTCGTGGCCAGTAGAGTCCGGGCATGGTTGCCTGGGCTGCTCGGAACCTGATTTCTGGGATGCGGGCGGCTTCTACCGGGCACTTTCGATGCCCGCAGGTCCCATGCAAATGCTTGGCGCGGCGGCGGCCGTCGGCGTGGCGACCGGCGCTGCCGTGAGTTTCCTGAACCGGGCCAAGAAGAACGCCGCCAAGGCAGGCCATGAGACCACCACCCTGGCCGATCTGGAGAAATGATCATGAATGAAATGCAACTGCTGACCTGGGTCCGGGGACCGGGTCTCAACCTTGCCGTGGGAATATTTGTGCTCGGCGTACTGTGGCGTTTGTTCGAGATCTTCAGCCTCGGACGCAAGAAGGACCTCTCGGCGCCGCGTGCAGCGCCTGGCGCATCCGGATTGCGAACCATTCTGCGGCGTACCCTGCCCGCCGAGGGCATGCTGAAGAAGGCACCTGTCACCTACATTGCGGGTGGCGTTTTTCATATCGGACTGGCCATCGTCGTGTTGCTGTTTGCACCTCACATCAAGCTGATCCAGAGCCTGATCGGGGTGTCATGGCCGGCCCTGCCCTCGCAATTCATCGACCTCATCACCATCGTGACCCTCGTCGCCATGCTGGTGCTGCTGGCAGATCGGATCATGAATCCGGTGAAGCGCTTTCTCTCCACCTTTGAAGACTGGTTCACCTGGACGCTGACTTTCCTGCCACTGCTGACCGGCTGGCTGGCCGTGCGGCATCTTCTGCTGCCCTACACCACCATGTTGGCCTTGCACATTCTTTGCGTGGAGTTGCTGCTGATTTTTCTGCCGTTTACCAAGTTGTTCCACGCCTTCACGGTGTTCGGATCACGCTGGTTCAATGGCACCGTCAACGGTCACAAAGGAGTTGCCGTATGAGCGCCTCACTTGAAAAGGGCGTGCGCGTCCTGAAGGAAGTCATCGATGCACCCATCGCCAGCTACTTCAACAGTTGCGTGCACTGCGGCCTTTGCGCTGAAGCCTGCCTGTTCTACACCGAGACCGGCAATCCCAAGTACACCCCGATCCACAAGCTGGAGCCCATGCGGCGCCTCTACGAGCAGGAATACACGGTGCTGGGACGCTTGAAAAAAGTGGTGGGACTCTCCAAGCCGGTCACCGACGCCGAACTCGGCGAATGGCAGGAACTGGTCTACAACTCCTGCACCCTGTGCGGTCGCTGCTCGGCCGTGTGCCCGGTCGGCAACGACATCGTCTACATGGTGCGCAAGTTCCGCGAGGGCATGTCCGCCTCTGGCAACGCGCCCGAAGGCATCAAGGGCGCGGCCAACCGCACGATCACGATCGGCAGTCCGATGGGCGTAAAGCTGCCCGCCGTCAAGGCGCAGATGAAGCATGTGGAGAAAGACTTCGGCATCCCGATCCCGATGGATGTGGAAGGCGCCGAGTACATGGTCATGCTGTCGTCGATGGAGATCATGAACTTTCCCGAGTACCTCGGGGCCATCGCCAAGATCATGCAGCATGTCGGCAAGACCTGGACGCTGTGTTCGACCGCCTTCGAGGCGACCAACGCTGGCATGCAGATTGGCAATTCGGACCTGGCCCGGGTCATCGTTTCGCGCATCGTCGAAGGCGCGGAGAAGCTCAAGGTCAAGACGGTCATCAGCCCGGAGTGCGGACACGCCTACACCGCCTTGCGCTGGGAAGGTGCCAACCTGATGGGCCGACCGTTCACATTCAAGGTCCAGCACATCATCGAAGTGCTGGGCGAGTTTCAGGAACTCGGGCTGCTCAAGACGGAAGGCTTCGAGAAAGACCGACTGACTTTCCACGACCCCTGCCAACTCGCGAGGCGCGGTGGCGTCATCCAGCCGCAGCGCAATCTGATGAGCATGGTGGCAAAGAACTTTGTCGAGATGCCGGACGCCGGCTACATGAACTGGTGCTGCGGCGGCGGCGGCGGCGCATCCGCCATCGAAGAAGGCGAGGAACTGCGGCTGGAGGCGTTCAAAGTCAAGAAGTCCCAGTTCGAAACGGTCAAACCGGACCGGGTGGTCACAGCCTGCGCCAACTGCCGCATCGTTCTGGAAGAGGGCCTGGAGCACTACCAGATGGACCTGCCCGTGGTTGGCCTGACCGAGATGGTCGCTGACCATCTGGTTGAAAAAGGAGCCTAGCTGCCATGTCGATCACCCATGACAAGGAATTCAAGTTGGCGCTGGCGAGTCTGCCCGTTGAGCGGCAGCGCCAGGTTGCGGTTGCGTTTTGCCGGCGGGTGCAGGACCTCTCGCACGATGTGCGGGTGAAGTCTGCCCTGGAGTCCGCCGGGAGGGTCGACATCACCGAGGCCGAGTTGCTGATGGCGTCACATGCGGCTCACGCCGCCCGGGTGGACAGCTTTGCCCAGTGCGGGAGGGACGTCGGCTGGACCGCGCAGGCCGGTCACTTTGTGGCCAAGGCCGCAGAGGTTTGCGTGCGAATCGCTGTTCCGGGCGAAAACATTGCGTGGGAAGCAGCCATGCAAACCCGTCTGGCGAGGACCTGCCAGACGGTTGCGGAAGGCTTGGGCACCGAGAACACCGAAGCTCGGGAGCAATACCGGATTCTCGAAAACTTCCTTCAGAGTTGAGGAAACCAGATCATGACCACAGCACAACGCATCGTTGTTGATCCTGTCACGCGCATTGAAGGGCATTTGCGCATCGAGGCGCAGACCGATGCCGCCGGCAAGATCACCCAGGCCTATTCCGCCGGAACCATGGTGCGCGGAATCGAAATCATTCTGCGCGGACGCGACCCGCGGGACGCCTGGGCCTTTGCCCAGCGAATTTGCGGGGTCTGCACCTTGGTGCACGGGGTCGCCTCGGTGCGCTCCGTCGAGGATGCGCTGCATCGCGCCGTCCCCAGCTACGCGATTCCCCGAAACGCGGAACTGATCCGCAACCTGATGATTGCGACCCAGTACGTGCATGACCATGTCATGCACTTCTACCATCTGCATGCCTTCGACTGGGTGGATGTGGTTTCATCGCTGAAGGCCGACCCCAAGGCGACGTCGGCGCTGGCGCAAAGCATCTCTCGCTATTCCAAGTCCTCACCGGGCTACTTTGCGGATGTGCAGAAGAAGATCAAGACCTTTGTCGAACAGGGGCAGTTGGGCATTTTCTCCAATGCCTACTGGGGACACCCGGCTTACAGGCTGCCGCCAGAGGCCAATCTCATGGCGGTGGCCCATTACCTGGAAGCGCTCACCTGGCAGCGCGAAGTGGTCAAACTGCACACCATCTTTGGGGGCAAGAACCCGCATCCGAATTTCGTGGTCGGCGGCGTACCTTCCGCGATCTCGGTGCAGACCAGTGCCGGCCCGCAGCGTGGCGGCGGCGGTCAGGCGGCCACCGCCGTCAACATGGTCGGCCTGCAGATCGTTCAGAACGCGATCAAGCAGATGCAGGAGTTTGTCGATCAGGTCTATGTGCCCGACTTGCTGGCTATCGCATCCTTTTACAAGGACTGGGGCAGCATCGGCAACACCGGCGGCAACTTCATGGCCTTCGGCGACCTCCCGGAGAAGTCCATCTGGGAGAAAGATTCCTTCCTCATTCCGCGTGGCGCAATTCTCAACGGCGACCTTTCCACCATTCATCCCATCGACCTGGACAAGGACGACGAGATCCAGGAATTCGTCAGCCACTCCTGGTACCAATACGGCGCTGGAGACGCACAGGGCCTGCACCCCTTCAAGGGTGAGACCGCGCTCAATTTCACTGGTCCAAAACCGCCGTACGAGCATTTGGACGTGGAGCAAAAGTACTCCTGGATCAAATCGCCCCGCTGGAAGGGCAAGGTGATGGAGGTAGGGCCGCTGGCGCGCGTCCTGCTGATGTACGCGAACGGACACAAACAGACTCGCGAACTGGTCGACTCCACCCTGAAAACCCTTGACGTCCCGGTCACTGCGCTGTTTTCCACTTTGGGGCGCACTGCGGCGCGTGGGCTCGAATCAAAAATCATTGCGGACGCCATGCAGGGCTGGTACGACGCCTTGATCGCCAACATCAAGGCCGGCGATGTACGCACTTTCAACGACCAGTACTGGGATCCATCCACATGGCCAAGCCACATGCAGGGGGTGGGCTTGATGGAAGCTCCGCGTGGAGGCCTGTCGCATTGGATCGTGGTTGACGAAGGCAAGATCAGCAACTACCAGGCCGTGGTTCCCAGCACCTGGAATGCCGGACCCAGAGATGCAAAGGGTCAACCGGGACCTTACGAAGCCGCCTTGCAGCACAATCACGTCCTGCACGACCCCAAGCAACCGCTGGAGATCCTGCGCACCGTCCACAGCTTCGATCCATGCATCGCATGTGCCGTGCACGTGACCGACCCGCAAGGGGAGGAACTGGTTCAGGTAAGGGT
>Ga0209254_10002568_pt1 | contig 16527 bp, 14 predicted proteins | sample FrelakmetDIP11DI_FD_187148 | JGI IMG/M metagenome (GOLD analysis project Ga0209254, IMG submission 187148) | Freshwater lake sediment microbial communities from the University of Notre Dame, USA, for methane emissions studies - DIP11 DI (SPAdes)... | ecosystem: Environmental > Aquatic >... | reverse complement strand
TCGGCAACGTCGCTTTCCTGCGCTCCGACTGGTACGCCGCGGTGCCGGCCGGCCCGTTCGAGGCGATCGTCAGCAACCCGCCGTACGTCGCCGCCGGCGATCCGCACCTGGCCACCGGCGACCTTCGCTTCGAGCCGGCGGGAGCGCTTTGTCCGGGCGGCGATGGCCTGGGCGCGCTGCGGACGATCATCGCCGGCGCCCGCGAGCGGCTCGTCCCCGGCGGCACGCTGGCGGTCGAGCACGGGCACGACCAGTCGGAAACGGTACAGGGGCTGTTCGCCGCGGCCGGGTTCGACGGGGTCACCGTAGCGCGGGACCTCGCGGGCGTCCCCCGGGTCGTCGCCGGCCGGGCACCCTGACGGCGGGCGCCTGCGGCGTCGTGCGGGCCGCGCTGCGAGGGGGTGGGCAGGGACCGCACGTCCGGCAGCACCCGGGGCGTTCCTTCGGAGGGTCCGAGACGGACGTTCAGCGGTCCCCGTGGCGGGTCGCCCCGGTGTGCTGCGCGCCCGATCCGATGATGTCGGAAACACGGAGCTTGCGGAGTCGTGACGTCTTCTTGTGCTGGTGTTCCTCCATCCTGGCGAGCACGTCGATCAGGAACCGGAGCGTCTCGCGGATGTAGGGCCCCTTGTTCAACATCACGCACTCGGCGCGGCTGCCCATCGCGGCATCGGTGACCTCCGCGCGCGAGGGCAGGCCGCCCTTGGCGAGCGACTCGAGCACCTGGGTTGCCCAGATCACCGGGACATGCGCCGCCTCACACAGCCAGAGGATCTCCTCCTGCACTTCCGACAGCCGCTCGAAGCCAACCTCGACGCCGAGATCGCCGCGCGCGACCATCACGGCCACAGGCGGATGGCGCATCGCCGCGAGCAGCAGCATCGGGAGGCGATTGAATGCCGCCTGTGTCTCGATCTTGAGCACTATTCCGAGCCGCGTTGCGCCGAGCTTCGCGATCTCGGCCAGCAGGGCTTCGATGTCCTCGGGGCGCTGCACGAAAGACAGCGCGACCATGTCGGCGTGCTTCGCCACGAAGGCGAGGTCCTCGACGTCCTTCGCGGTCAATGCCGGCAGATCGAGATCCGTCTCCGGTAGATTGATGCCCTTCTCGGCCTTGAGTTTCGCCGCGCCTCCGGCGACTGCAGTGATCTCGACCCGCAGTCGATCCTCGACGACACCCCGGATCACGCCGCGGATCTTGCCGTCGTCGAAGAGGATCGGGTCGCCGACACGCACGCCCACGAACAGCGCCGGCAAGGGACAGGACACGAAGGCGGGCTGCAGCACGCGGCCGTCGTCGTCGTGGAGCGCGTCCCGTCCCGGCTGCTCGCCGCACACAATGTCGAGGTTGTCGCCCGGGCGCAATGCGATCCATTGCTCGACCGCCGGGAGGGTGCCGACGGTGCCTTTCGCGACGAGGCGTCCCTTTCGCCTCAGCGTGAGGCGCGTGCCAGGCACGACGTACGCCGTCGTGTCGGTCTCGCAGAGGCATTCCCCGGCCCCGGCAATCACGACTCGCAGCACGCGCCTTCGACCGCGCGTGTCGTCGAGCTCGACGGAGTCGCCCGGCTTCGCCTTGGTGAGCAGGTCTCCGAGCACGGGAATCGTGGCGTGATCGGCATCGGCTTCGTGCACTCGGGCGACGAACTGCACGCGCGCCATTTCCGTCGCGCGTCCGATCGAATCGCGCGCCGGGCGCCACTTCGCGACTGCGGGGCCAGGCTCGATCGGGCCGGTGCGGAGCTTGGGTCCGGCAAGATCGAACGACACGGCGCAATGCTTGCCGGTCTCACGCTCGGCCTGCCGCAGGTGCTTCACCATCCGCGCCCAGACCTTGGGACTGTCGTGGGCACAGTTGATGCGCATGACGTCCATGCCCGCCTCGACCAGGTCGCGTATCAGTGCCGGCTGCTCGGCCGCGTCGCCGGGCATCGTCACCATGATCCGCGTCTGTCGTCCGTCCCGGGGCGGTCCGAGAATAGCGTTTGCGTGTTCGGCAAGCAGTGCGTCGCCGGAGTCGAACAGGATCGGGGGCGGAACCGAAATGTCGGCCGGTACCGGCTTGCTGCGCAGTGCGTACAGCACCTCGAGCACAGCCTGCAGCGACGCCATGACGTGAGCTTCCATGCGACCCAGTGAACTCAGGCCCAATCGGGTGAGTTCGTCCTGAAGCCCGCGTGGGTCGTGCCGTCTCACGGCCAGGTAATGGACGAGGTTGAAGGCGCTTTCGCGCATCGAGGGCGCCGTGGCATCGAGCTCGGCGGCGAACTCCCGCTCTGCATCCAGCGCCGCGCGGCGCAGTTCCTCGACGCCGCGCGCCGCTCGGTCGAGCCGTAGCCCCCGGGATACTTCGCGTTCGGTGCGTCGCCTGGCGGTCGTCATGGTCGGATACGGACGCGGAACTCGCATTACGCCTTGTCGGCGCAGAGTCGGGGCGCCCGTCTAGAGAAGTCTGTAAAGCGAGTAGTAGAGACTGCTGACACGACTGGAGAGCAATCGTCGGCGCGCCCGTTCCACCATCCGCCAGCGATCGAGCCGCCTGGTGTGCGGTCCGATCTGCGACGCCGCACCAAGCGTCGGATGCTCGCGTACAACTGCAGGCTGCAGCACCGATATTCTGGGTGCGCCCGGTGCCGAGTTGCCGCCCAGAAAATGGTCGATGGGAACGTCCAGTCGCATCGGTGCGCGGTCGAAAAACCGCCGGACGTACTGCCGCGTGACTGCATATCCCCAGGTGTTGTAGACCGCCCCCACCGGTTCATGCGCCCATAGCGGCCCGATCCGCGTGCGCCGCCGTGTGGAGAGATTCCTCGAAGAAGTGCCAAGATAGACGACGTCGAAGGCGGATTGCGATTGCAGGCTTGTGACGGCGTCGGCGAAGTCCGTGGCCAGGATCAGGTCGTCCTCGATCACGACGCACACTTGCTCGCGGTCCTGATCGAGCAGGTGTCGCCAGGCTGACAGGTGGGAAAGCCAGCATCCTGCCTCGGCGCCACTCAAGGACTCCAGGTCGAACGCGACGCCCGCAAAGTGCGCGTCGACCCAGGCGACGATTTGCTCGTCGGAACGCAGGCGCATGTCGATCCCGACCCGCCTGAATTCGACGTCGAGCTGCTCCAGCTGCGACGACATGAGTTCTCGCCGCTCGATCGCCGAATCGAGATTCACGAGAATTAGCATCGGTTGCGCGGTTCGTTCGCGAAGGATAGGTGGCACGCCGCGGGACACGCCGATGCTGTCCGCGACCTCTCGCGGAACATAGCGTACGCATGTTACACAGCCGTTGCTGCGAGGTTCGATACCTTGTAGCGACCCTTGCAGCGCCGTTGACCGGCTAGCGGCGACCCGATCCCAGCAAGCGGAGAACGAGGCCCCGAAGCGCGCGGAGCGCGTTGCTCAAACCGGCCGTTTGCGACGGCTGGCGGCTGTCGACGTGCAACGTTTGGCTGGCGTCCATGGGCAGCAGCATCCAGTACATAGCACACCTCCCCTGCTACGGCGACGCGGAGAGTCCGCGCCGGATCCAAGTTGAAAGCACAAAGCGTGCCAATTTTCTAGCTACCGCGAGGTTCTACTTCAGGCCGGGCAGGCCGCCAAGGTATCCGACCGCGGCCTTTGCTTCGTCGATGAGGGGCACGAGCGCGGCCTTGAGCGCCGGGTCGATGTTCGACGAGTAGTCGCCCGCGTGCTGGTAGTTGCTCATGATGTAAGCGTGTCCGTTGAGGTCGTCGATTGCCTGCAGCCCGGTACTTTCTGCCCCGGCGGGCAGCGACAGGATGCGCGACAGCTTTTTCGTGTCGACGTGGTAAGCCCAGAGGAAATTGTTGATGTGGGCGGTGCTGCTGTCCTCGCCGATGAAGAGCGTGCGCATCTTTTCAGAGTACTTGAGGTTGTCGGGGTTGGCGATCTTGTCCACGGCCGCGGTATTTCCGGCCGCGTCCTTGACGATGTCCTCACCGAGAACCATCGCGCGCATCGCGGTGCCGACATAGGTGCTGTCGATCGGGTTGCCGCTGGTGTCGAACTGCCCGGGGGCAAGGTCGATTTCGTAGACCGCGCCGGCGATTAGCTTGGGCACCCGGATGTGGTTCGCCGGGTCGCCCGGCTTGTCCTCCATCCCATCGCGCATGCGCGTCATCGCCACGTACACCTTTCTGTCGGCGAAGTTGACCGTGACTCCCTCGAATTTCTCGAACTCGGTGGTAGCGCCCACGTAGGCGGCGTAGCGGCGGGTCTCGAGGAAGGCCGCGGCCTGCTCCATTCCGGCCTTGAGCCTCAGGTGCTCGACCAGTCCCTTGTTGTGGCCGGCCTTGATGGTGACGAAGCCGGCGGTTGGCGCCGCGGCCGTCTCGAAGATGTCGCTGAACTTGATGCCGCCGTCGACCATCGCCAGGATCGCGTTGTTGGTGGCGTGGCCGAGGCGATACCAGGTCAGCGTGGCCTCCCCACCCGGCGCGCCCGGGTTGCTCGTCTGGTTCCACTTCGCGGCATAGAGCGTGCCGGACGAGAGATCGGTGGGCCGGTCCGCGACGAACATCGTCAGCACGTTATAGGTGCCGTCGTCGCCCTGGAAGGCCGTGCGCTGGTCCGGCATCACCTGAACCAGCTCTCGCGAGAGACGGCCCAGGGTGCGGTGTTTCACGACCTTTGCATCTCCGTTCTTGTCGACCGTCACCTCGGGGGTGAGACCGTAGTCGTAGACGCGGGCACGCTTGGTGGCGCCGGTCGGGTCGAGGTAGCGGTTCATCGAGGCGAGGCCGATCGCGCCGCTGTCGCAGGAGCGGGCAGGGTCGGTGGACTCGAGTGCGCAGCGCGCGTCCGGCTCGTATTCTTCGCTGCCGAGATGCGTGTTCCAGGGCGAGAGGCTGCCCGCGCAGGGGATCCACAGACCGCCGACGCTCGACATGTCGATGTTCTTGAGAGCGACGGTCCTGAGCTTGCCGGTCTTCTTGTCCTGATCGACCGTGGCCAGGCTCATGGTCATCGGCTGCAGGCCGTACTGGTCCCTGCCCGTCGTGTCGAACCAGTCGTACTCGAAGTGAGTGACCATGAACAGCCGTCGGCTCTGGGGGTCTGCGCTCTTCGCTCCGGGGATTTCGAACAGGCTGTTGGCGTCTGGGGTCTCGGCGATGTGGGGATTGCCGTTGGCGTCGAGAAGCGCCTTGCCGGCGGCGTCATAGAGAACTCCTGCCGTAACGCCGCCCAGGGTGTCGGTGTTGTAGTGCATGGCCTGGTAGCTGAGCGGAAAGACTCGACGTTTGCCGTTCTCGTAGGTCACCACGACGCTGGCCGTCGTGTACGCCTTCGCCCGCTCCTGCACGGACTCGGGCGCGGGCATGCCGATGAATTCGACCGAATGCACGCTCGCCGGAATGACTGTGGATTCGACGGATTGCACGGGCGCTGGAATGACGGCGGATGCGGGGCGGGAGTAAACGACCACCGGTGCCGCGGCGAAGACGGCAGTCAGGGCCAGGACCAGAGTCCGTTGGTTCATCATTTCGTTGCTCCTCTCGGGGGTATCGTTGACCAGAAACAGCTTGGGAGCGGCGAAGTATCCGCAGGTCGCGTTACCGCCCTGTGGCAGCATCAGGACAGGTTTGCGGCACCCGCTGTTGGCGAGAAATTCATGTCCAGTGCGCGCTTCAGCGAGACGGCCGGCGCCGATCTGGATCGTCTGTTTCGAAGGGGCTGCGGAAGCGAACGGCTCGGCCGGCAAGCCCGCTCCGCGGGTGGATTCCAGTTGCCGGCGAGGCCGCCGACTCCGGTGCGGGCAGGGCTGGGCAGCGATTGGCAGGGCAGGGCCGAGTCCGCAGGCGCGCCCGCTCGTCGCCAAACCCGCCGCCTCGTCGCCGATGGCCGCGGCCTGTCGCATCGCCCCTGAACAACCGCGTCGGACGGCGGTCGGAGGTGGTAGCATCGCGCGCTTCGCGGCTGCCCCGGGGCCTTCCCGGGCCTGCCGCACCCACTTTCGAGGAGGTTCCCTTGCTGCTCCATCGCCTCACCACCCTGGCCGCGGCGGCGGCCATGACCGCCCTGCTGGCCATGCCGTCGCTTGCGCAGACCAAGAAGCGGATCGACAAGGTCGCCGACCTGCCGCGCTTCACCTACAAGATCGACGGAAAGCTGGAGGACCTGGTCCGCGACGAGGCGAAGTTCAAGCCGTTCGCCGCGCAGCTGCGCAAGGACATCGACTCGGTGCTCGCGGAATACGACATCGCCGACAAGGCGACCGAGCGTCAGCTCCTCGCGACGCTGGTGCAGCTCGACTGGCTCGAGGGCAGGTACGACGACGCGATCAAGCGCTCGTCCCAGATTCGCGCGCTGGAGGAGAAGCCCTCCGACAAGATCACGTCCGGCATGCTGCTGCGGGCGATGGACGGCGCGCGGCGCAAGACCGGCAGCACGACGTCGCAGGCCTACGTCGAGGAAACCGGACGCCTGCTCGCGGCCGAGCTGAAGACGATGCCGTACCCGACGGTGGCCAACACCATCAAGGAAGTGAACCAGGGTGCCGAGCTGGTCGGCGAAAATCTCGTCCTCGGCCAGATCCGCGAGGTGCTGCAGCCGACGGTCGACAAGGCCGGCGCACTGTCGTCGGACCTCGCCCCGGCGATCGTCAGCTCGCGCTACCTGCTGGTCACGCGGCTGCCGCTGAAGCAGACGCTGATCTCGACCTACGGCGCGTACCTCGCAGCCAACAAGGTCGACAAGCCCGACATCTGGGCCGCGCGCGACGTGGCACTGCCGCCGGGCCGCAACTACCCGCCGGTCAACGTCGCCGTCTGGGACAGCGGCGTCGACACCGCGCTCTTCCCCGGCCGCGTCGTCATGGATGGCGGCAAGCCGGCGGTGATCGCGTTCGACCTCAAATCCGATCCGTCGACGGGCGAGCTGTATCCGATCCCGGCCGACCTCAAGAGCCGCATTCCGCAGCTCAAGTCGACGCTCAAGGGCCTGTCCGACCTGCAGTCGAACATCGACTCGCCCGAGGCTTCGGCGGTCAAGCAGATGCTGTCGACGATGAAGCCCGACGAGTACAAGAAGACGATCGAGGAAATCGGACTCGCCGGCAACTACATCCACGGCACGCACGTCGCCGGCATCACCGTGGCCGGCAACCCGTACGCGCGGCTGGTCACGGCGCGCATCGAGTTCGACCACAAGCTGATCCCCGACCCGTGCCCGTCGCGCGAACTGACCGAGAAGGGCGCCAAGGCGGTCCAGGCCTACGTCGACTTCATGAAGAAGAACAACGTCCGCGTCGCCAACATGAGCTGGGGCGGCAGTGTCAAGGGCTACGAGCAGACGCTGGAGCTGTGCAACATCGGCAAGACCGCCGACGAGCGCAAGGCTATCGCGCGCGAGTACTTCGACATCGAGCTCGCCGCCTTCAAGCGGGCGATCGCCAGCGCGCCGGACATCCTGTTCGTCACGTCGGCCGGCAACTCGAACAGCGACTCGACGTTCGTCGAGGCCTATCCGGCCGGCGTGGTTGCGCCGAACATGATCTCGGTCGGCGCGGTCGACCGCGCCGGCGACGAGGCGTCGTTCACCAGCTACGGCCCGACGGTGGCGGTGCACGCCAACGGCTATCAGGTCGAGAGCGTGATCCCCGGCGGCGAGAAGCTCGCCGAGTCGGGCACGTCGATGTCGTCGCCGCAGGTGGCGAACCTCGCCGCCAAGATTCTCGCCGTCAACCCGAAGCTCAAGCCCGCCGAGGTGATCGCCATCATCCGCGACACCGCGGAAAAGACGGCCGACGGCCGGCGCGCGCTGGTGAACCCGGCGAAGGCCGTCGCCGCCGCCGAGGCGAAGGCCTGATAGTAGGGTCATGATAGTAGGGTCAGACTCGACTTCAAGGTCTGCATGAACAAAGTCGAGTCTGACCCTAATTTGTAACCTTCGGCCTGCTGCTTTCGGTCGATACCGGCGCCTTTCACGGCGCCGTACGCTTCGGCGCATGGCTCGCATGCCGCGTTTTTTCGTCCCCGGTTTTCCGCTGCACGTCATCCAGCGAGGAAATGATCGGACGCCCATCTTCGGCGGTCCGGACGACCTGTCCTTCTTTCGCGCGTGCGTCGAAGAGGCGACGAGCAAGCACGGCGTGGCTCTTCATGCCTACGTCTTCATGACCAACCACATCCACCTGCTGGTCACGCCCGGGACCGCGGGCAGCCTTCCGAAGACCATGCAGGGCATCGGTCGCGTCTACGTGCAGTACTTCAATTCGAGAAATCACCGGACCGGAACCCTGTGGGAAGGTCGCTACAAGGCCACGATCGTCGACGACGAACGCTACCTGTTGACCTGCATGCGCTACATCGAGTTGAACCCGGTGCGCGCTGGCATGGTCGCCTGTCCGGCCGAGTACCGGTGGTCGAGCCATCGCGCGAACGCGTGGGCAAGTGTCGACAGCTTGATCCGGCCACACCCGGTCTACTGTCAGCTGGGCGAATCCGTGGAAACGCGCCAGGCCGCCTACCGCCAATTGTTTCGATCGCCCATCGCAAAGGACGAGATGGACATCATCCGCGACGCGACGCAGAACGCGTGGGCGCTGGGCAGCGCCGCATTCCGGGAGAAGATCGCGGGGTTGAGCCGTCGCGGTGAGCGGCTGCCGCTAGGACGTCCACCAAAGGGACGCCGCAATTGACGCCGGACTCGCCGAAAGTCGAGTCTGACCCTACTTCTCCCCGCTCGGGCGTCCGCGAAAGGGACGCTGCAATTAACTGGAAAGCCGACGAAAGTCGAGTCTGACCCTACTTCTCAGTCGCCTGCAGGCGCGGTGTCGCGCGCAGGAAGGTCGGGCGCGGGCCGGCGCCCGTCGAGGAGGTGCCGGATCGCCAGCACGGGGTGCCGCCACAGCATCCGCGGGCCGGCGTAGCGCATCACCTCGCGCACCTTTTCCCGCATCGCCGTGTTGTAGCAATGGACCTTGCAGTTGGCGCAGGTCGGCTTGTCGTCGCCGAAGACGCAGCGGTCGAGCCGACGCGTCGCGTACTCGAGCAGCTCGCGGCACTCCTCGCAAGGCCCCTGGTCCTCGCCGTGAATGTCGTGGCAGTAGATGCCGGTCATCGCGCGCATGGTGCGGTATTCGCGATGGAGGCGCGGATGGCGTTCGGGGTCCTGCAGGCGGCGGGTCGTGACCATGTCGGGGCATTGCGCCACGACGGTCCGCGACGACGGGGACCGCGTGGCTGAAATCCGGGGGGTGTTTGTACGCTACGGAGCGTGCCACCCGCCGCGGCGCCCGGCCATGATGCGGATCAACCCGGCGCCGAATCGCCGGGGCGGGGGACCCGGGATCCGACCGGCGGTCGCGTCCGCCGTGCCAGGGCGACGGCCCTGGCCCGGCCATCAGCGCGGCGGCGGCAGCGCCACGCCGAGCTTTTCCGCCCACGGAACGAGCGCCGGCACGATCGACGGATGCAGCTCGACGCCGCGCGCGCGCTGCTCCCGCATCAGCGCCAGCCCGCGCTCTCCGGGCAGCCGGACCCGCGCCACCCCTTCGCGCGGGGTCGCTGCGTGGCAGGCGTCGGCCAGCCACCCGGTCTGCCGGGAATAGGCGTCGCCGCCGCCGAAGGCCGCGGGGTCGAGCACCTGCACGAACACCGTCGCGCCCCAGCCTTCGGACGGGTCGGCGCGGCCGAAGCCGGCGAGGCCGGCGGTCAGCGCCTCGATCAGCAGCGCCAGCGCGTAGCCCTTGTGGCCGGCTTCGAGGCCGCCCAACGGCAGCAGCGTGCCCTTCGGCTCGTTGAACAGCACCGCCGGGTCGTCGGTCGCGTTTCCCTGCGCGTCCTGCACCCACGGATGCGGCAGCCTCCCGCCGGCCTTGTGCAGGCGCCCGGTCAGCCCGTTGGTGGTGTAGCTCGCCGAGATGTCGAGCAGGATAGGGTCGCCCGGCGTCGGCAGGCCCGCGGCGATCGGGTTGGGCGTGAACACCGGCGACACCGCGCCGAACGGCGCCACGCTCGCGCCCGACGGATCCGAGCAGGCGACGATCAGCATCAGGCCGCGATCGGTCGCACGCTTGACATACGCGGCGAGGCAGGCGATGTGGTGCGAGCGGCGGATGACGACGGTGCCGGTGCCGCAGGCCGCCGCCATCGCCGCCGCGCGGTCGAGCGCGCGCAGCGTGAGCCAGGGGCCGGGCAGCCGGCCGCCGTCCCAGGTCTCCGTCGCGGGCCGCGCGTTGACGACCGTCGGCGCGCCGTCCTTCGCCATCGTCCCCTTCTGCAGCTCGGCGAGGTAGCCCGGCAGCTGCGCGAGGCCGTGCGTCGTGTGGCCCATCAGGTCGCCGTCGACGAGGATCGCGGCGACGTCGGCGGCGATGTCGGTGCGCACTCCGGAACGTTCGAGCAGCGCGGCGGCGAACGCGACCAGCGCCGCTGCGTCGTGGCGCGGCGCGGTCGCGGTGGTAGCGGCGGAGGCGGTCATGCGCAGCCTCCGGCAGCGGCGAGCCGCGCCGCGCGGGTCTGCGCGGCGTTCATCGGGTGAACTCCTTCAGCATCGCGAGGCCGTCCTGCGCCGCCCTGCCGGCGAGCCAGGTGTCGGCGCCGTACAGCAGCACGTTGACGCCGAGGCCGGTCAGCCACGCCGCCTGCTCGCGCGACATCGCCGTCGTGCCCACCGCCTTGCCCGCCGCGCGGGCGGCACGCGCCGCGGTCTCGACGAACGCGCGCACGCGCGGGTCGTTGACCTCGCCGGGGATGCCCAGCGCGACCGAGTAGTCGAACACGCCGAGGTAGACGAGGTCGAGCGCCGGCAGCGCCAGGATCGCCGGCAACTGCTCGGCGGCGGCAGGCGATTCGACCAGCACGCCGGTCAGCGGATAGCCGCGCGCGAGCTTGGGCTGCGGCGCGATGCCGTAGTGCCCGCCGCGCGTGAACGGGTTGTACCCGCGCGTCCCGAGCGGCGGAAAGTGCGCCATCTCCACGGCGCGCGCGGCGGCGGCGGCATCGGGAATCTGCGGCACCAGCACGCCGTCGGCGCCGAGGTCGAGCGCGCGCTGGATGAAGAACGCGTCGGCGCCCGGCGCGCGCACCAGCGCCGCCGCGCCGCCATCCTCGCAGGCGGTGATGCCGGCGTCGAGCGTGCCGAAGTCCCAGCCGCCGTGCTCGGCGTCGAGGATCGCGAAATCGAAGCCGGCGGCGGCGAGCGTGCCGACCAGCGGCGCCGACGGGATGACGCACCAGATGCCGGCGACGACGCGCCCGGCGGCGAGCTTGGCCTTGAGGGGGTTCACGGTGGATGCCTTTGGTCGAACGGGGATGCGTCCGTACAATGCGCTACGCGGTTGACGCAGCACGCCGATTCCCCGACGATTCTAGCCGAGCGGCGGCGCCCGTTGCGTCCCCACGCGCCGTCCTCCTCCGCCTGCCCCGCCTTGATCCCCGATCCCGCCGACCCGCCGGACCTAGTCACCGTGATGACCGCGACCGGCGCGACGGCGCCGACCGACGCGGTCACGCTGACCACCCGCGTGTGGGAGCTGCCGCCGCCGCACGAGGGGCCGCTGCTGCCGGCGTCGCTGCAGGTGTCGATCGTCACCTGGCGCCCCGACTACCGGCTGCTCGAGCGCTGCTTCCGCAAGCTGGTGCTGGCGATCGAGGCGGCGCGCGAGGACGGGACGATCCGCACGGTGGCACTGGCCATCATCGACAACAGCGAGGACCCGGCGGTCGCGCACGACGTGATGACGCTCGCGCGGACCTGTTTCCGCGACGCCGGCCTGCAGCTGTCGTATCTGCACGGGCACGCCAACATCGGCTACGGCGCCGCGCACAACCTCGTGCTGCACGGCAGCGGCGCCGATTATCACCTCGTGCTCAACCCGGACGTCGAACTCGCCACCGACGCGCTCGCCAACGCCGTGCGCTGGCTCGCCGAGCACGACGCATCGTCCGCCGCGGCGCCGGCGGTGCGCACGCCCGAAGGCGCGCCCGATTTCCTCGCCAAGCGCTACCCGGCGGTGTTCGATCTGTTCCTGCGCGGGTTCGCCTCCGCGTTCGTGCAGCGGCTGTTCCACCGTCGGCTGGATCGCTACGAGCTGCGCGATTACATCGACCCCGACAGCGACAAGCCGATCGCGGGCCTGCCGGTGGTGTCGGGCGCGTGCATGCTGGTCAAGCGCCGGGCGATCGACTCCACCGGCGGCTTCGATCCGCGGTACTTCCTGTACTTCGAGGACTTCGACTGGAGCGTGCGTCTCGCCAAGACGGGCCAGCTCGTCTACCTGCCGTCGTTCCGGATCGTCCACCACGGCGGCGGCGCGGCGCGCAAGGGCTGGCGGCACATCCGCTGGTTCGTCCAGAGCGGCACGCGCTTCTACCGTCGCCACGGCTGGCGATGGTTCTGAACGGCGCGGTCGTCGTCACCGGCGCACACGGCTTCGCCGGGCGCGCGCTGACCGCGCACTACGAGGTGGCGGGCCGCGAATTCCGCGGACTCGTGCGCGCGCACTCGGGAGCGACGTCGTCGCGTCCCGGGTTCGTCGCGGTCGGCGACCTCGCGCGCGTCGACGACGCGCAACTCGCGCGGCTGCTGGAAGACGCCGGCGCGGTCGTCCACCTCGCGGGGCGCGCGCACGTGATGCGCGAGACCGACTCGGATCCGCTGCACGCCTATCGCGAGGCCAACGTCGTCGCCACCGCGCGGCTGGCGCGCGCGGCCGCCGCCGCCGGGGTCGCGCGCTTCGTTTTCGCCAGCACCGTCAAGGTCAACGGCGAGCAGTCGCCGCCCGATCGACCCTTCCGCCCGGACGACCCGCCGTCGCCGCAGGATGCGTACGCGCGCAGCAAGCGCGAGGCCGAGGCGGCGTTGTCCGACGCCGTCGCCGGCAGCGCGACGGTGCCGATCGTGCTGCGGCTGCCGCTGATGTACGGGCCGGGGGTGAAGGGAAACTTCCTGGCGCTGATGCACGCGATCGCCCGCGGCCGCCGCCTGCCGGTGGGAGCGGTCACCGCGCGGCGCAGCCTGCTCTACGTCGGCAACCTCGTCCACGCGGTCGACGCCGCGCTCGACGCCCGCGTCGCGCCGGCGGGAATCCACTTCGTCGCCGACCAGGAGACGCCGACGGTGGCCGAGCTCGCGCAGGCGCTCGGCCGGGTCCTCGACCGGCCGGCGCGGATCGTCGCGATGCCGCTGCCGCTGCTGCGCTTCGCCGCGACGCTCGCCGGGCGCCGGAGCACGTTCGCGCGGATCGCTTTCCCGTTGCTGGTCGACACCACGTCGTTCGGGCGAGCGACCGGTTTCGCGCCGCCGTACACGCTCGCCGAGGGCCTCGCCGCGACCGCGCGCTGGTGGGACGTGTCGCACGGTCCCGCGGCCGGACACGGCGTTGACCAGCTTGCGCGCGGGCCGTAATGGCTCTAGAGTCGTCTCGATCCCGCCCGCTTGCGGTCGGGATCGGGCCGCGTCCATTTTTCTGGAGATTCCCGTGTTGCGTACGTTGTCGAGCCGCCTGTGCGTAGGGCTCCTGTTGCTGCTGCCGCTGGCGGTGCTGGCGCAGCCGCTGGCCGTGGTGACCACGCGAGCGGTCAACGTGCGCGCGGGCCCCGATGCGGTCTTTCCGCTGGTCGCCTGGCTCCCGCAGAGCGAGCCGGTTCGCATCGTCGGCTGCCTTCGCGGCTCGCCGTGGTGCGACGTCGTCGCTGGCCGCACCCGCGGCTGGGTGCACTCGAGCTACCTCGCCGGCGTCGTCCGCGCGCGCACGCCGGACATCGAGTTCTCGGTGGCGGACTACTGGGGCGCCCACTATCAGCGCCGTCCCTGGTACTCGAGCCTTTCGAGCTGGGTCGACTGGGGGTCGCCGTCGTTCCAGCCGCCGCCGGCGCCGCCCGGGGGCTTCTTCCGGTCACGATGACAAGACGATCAACCATGAAATCAAGAGGATCAATCATGAAATTCCGCTCGACGATGGCGCTGGTTGCGCTGGCGGCGCTCGTTTCCGGGTGCCAGAACACCTCGATCCGGTCGGCGTGGTTCGACTCGGACTTCCCCGGACCGCCGATGCGCAAGCTCGTCGTCTCGGGCACCGCCGGCAGCGCCGCCGAAGCCCGCGTGTTCGAGGACATCTTCGTCGGGAAGCTGCGGGCCGCGGGAGTCGATGCCGTTGCCGGTCACTCCGTCCGGCTCGACGACCCGAGCCTGTCGGAGGCGTCGTTCGTCGCCGCCGTCGTCGGCACCGGGGCGCAGGGCCTGCTCCTCGTCCGGGTGCTGGGCGTCGATACGCGGACCCGGGTCACGACGACGATGGTGCCGGGCGGGATGGGGTGGGGTCCGAGCCCGTGGGGCAGCCCGCGGAGTGGCGCCTGGGGCAGCCCGACCGGGACGCGGGTTCCGGTGCAGCAGGTGAGCCAGTACGACCTCGCCACGGTGGAAACCAAGCTGTTCGACGTGCCGACGAAGAACCTGGTCTGGGCCGCCACGACGAGCACCTTCAATCCGCGGTCCGTGGCGCAGGAGAGCCCCGGATTCGCGGATCTCATCATCGGACAGCTGTCGGAGCGGGGCGTCATCGCGGTGAAATAGGCACCCGCGGTCCGCCCTGCCGGGCGGGTTTGCCCCTCGCGGGGCGGGATTGCCCCACGCCGGGCGGGATTGCCGCCGCTACGTCGGCGGCGCGATCACGGCCGCAGGCCGGTGCGCAGCGTCCACCCCGCCCGTTCGAGTTCCTGCTTCGCCCGCGGGCTCGCGGTGCCGGCGACCAGCAGCATCCTGCGCTTCCCCGCCAGTTCCTCGCGCTGCGCGAACTCGGCGGCGGACGCATCCCAGTAGGCACGGTCGATCGCGGCCGCGATCACCAGCGTCCCGTCAGCGGCGACGCTCACCGGAACCATCCCGCTCATCCGCAGCTCGGAGATTCCCGGCTCTTTCGCATGGTGCTGGCCGAGCATCCGCACCGACTCCACCACGAACCGGACGTGGGTCTCGCCCTGCACCCGGGAGGCGACCTCGATCACCGATTCCACGCCGGCCACGCCGCCCATCTTCGACAGTGCGATGACCAGCGCGGTCTGCAGCGAGGGCGTGAACCACCGGTTGCGCAGGAAATCGCGCGTGGTGCGCGCGTTCACGCCCATGCCGAGCAGCCGCGCTTCGTTCTGTCGCGCGAGGTCGACCGCGGGCTGGTTCCACACGGCATCGCGGACGTCGGTGTCGAAGCCGACGACCAGGCTCGCCCCCATCGACGCGGCGCCGATGGCCGTGTTGACCGCGAAGCTTCCGGCAAAGCTGGCCGCCGACGCGTTGTCCAGCAGCGGCCGCAGCACCGGGTTGGACGTGTAGGGGTCGATGTTGAGCTGCCGGGCCCAATCGCGGCGCGCCTTGTTGAACCCGAACGGATCGCCGGTGAAGGCGGACGGCATCGCTTCCCCCGCCGGGGCCGGGGGAAGCCCGGATGCCGCAGGCGCGGCGCTGCCGGTGCTGTCCGCCACCGTTTGCGCGGTGGACCGGGCAAGGAAGCCGACGCGCCCCAGCACGTTGCCCAGGCCCTGTCCGACGCTCTCGAGGGTAGCCAGCGGATCGGTGACCGCGCTTTGCACCAGCTGCACCGGCGCCGACGCCGCCCGCACCAGCGAATCCTGGAACGCCTGGCTCTGCTGGACTTTCTGCAGCGCTTCGATCGCCTGCAGCTCGTTCACGCGCACGCCCAGCATGTTCGCGCCCGCGACCGAGAACTTGCCGAACCTCGACTCGATCACGAAGCGTCCGAAAAAGCCTTCCATCGCCACGGGCTCGGCGACGGTGTGCAACGGCCCCTTCAGCAGCGCGGCCGGCGCGAGTTCGGCGCCAGGCAGCACGGGTGCCGCCTCGAACGGCCCGCCGGGTTGCGCGGACGCCATGCCGGCGGTGGCGAGGACGGCTGCCGCGAGCAGGCAGGCGAGGTTGGAGCCGGCGCGATGTTGCATGGACTGGGGATGCATCACTTTCTTTCCTGGAGAGTTGACTGGCGGACGAAGGCGAAGAGTATCAGGTGATCGCACGATCGTCAGGCGATCCGCAACGCGGTTTCAGGGTTTCACCGTCTCCGACTCGACCACCATGTCGAGCACATAAAGGTAGTTCGCGCCGCCGCCCGCTGCGGCGCGGTCAAAGCGGTTCAAGCGCAGCACATTGCGCACGCCTGGCTTGTGCGTGTAGCCCTCGATGGTCTCGGCGAAGGGCAGCCAGGCGCCGGGCACACCGACCACCAGGCCTTGCTCGTCGAAGCGGCGCTCGCGCACCTGCAGGCACTCGGCGCTGGCACCGAGCGCATTCCTGCAAGCCACCGTCGTCGCGCCGACTTCGATGAACACCCGCGTCGGCTGGCCGTAACGCGCCTCGGGCGTCATCTGACCGGTGAAGAACAGCGTCGCGTTGGCTGGGCTGGTCAGCCGCAGCGTGGTCGCGGCGCCGACCAACACCTCGCTCCTGAGCGGCTGCGCCAGCAATTCCGCCAAGGCCGCGTCCACCTTCATCGCGGCCGGCTCGCAAGCCATCATCGTCGAGGCCATGCGACCAAGACGGAGGGTGCCCTCGGCG
>Ga0209254_10002567_pt1 | contig 16532 bp, 15 predicted proteins | sample FrelakmetDIP11DI_FD_187148 | JGI IMG/M metagenome (GOLD analysis project Ga0209254, IMG submission 187148) | Freshwater lake sediment microbial communities from the University of Notre Dame, USA, for methane emissions studies - DIP11 DI (SPAdes)... | ecosystem: Environmental > Aquatic >... | reverse complement strand
AAATCCGCTTGCCAAACAGTGGCGCAAAGGCACCGATCAGCGTAAGATAAACCTTGGGCAGGGTGAGCATGGGTCTTCCCTCGTGGCAGAGAGTTGACCAAGCTTACCCTGCTCAGGCGTTTAGTTCAAATGGACAAAGTCCAGCTTAGGGCTGGCGCAATTAATCATGAAAATGATCTCTAAGCGCCCGGAAGATCGGTATACATCTTGGGATGAAGTACTCCAACGCCTAACAACTCGCGATACCCAAGCAAATAGTACTCGAGATGTACATATGCTTGTAGAGCGTGCGATAGAAAGTAGACGCCAAGCAGAACAAGAGCGACTCTTGGCTGAAGAAAGGGCCAAGAAGCAGAAGGAGCGCGAAGACCTTGTCGCATTCTCCTTCAGTGAAATCCTGAATGTCGCCCAAGAAACCATTGACGCTTTTAATCAGGTGTCTGAATTCATTAAGTTGAAGATCAGTGCGCCATCCCACTTTGGATTCTCAATATTCCGTAGCGATAATCCAAGAACGCAGGTGCAGATTGACGTCAGACCAGTAACAGAGTCATACAGTCTAGATGGCAAGGCAGTAAAAGCTTGGGGACACGCAAAAGCACCAAGTGGAAAGGGATTTAACCTCGTTTTAGTAGTCACACATTCAGACGATCTTTACGGGCAATGGAAAACTATGCATGTAACGCATAGCGCTTGGGGGCCACCACGAGACAAAAGACCAGACCCATTTCCATTTGAGTTCAACGAGCTTCCAAAAGAGATTCAGCTTTTGAACGCCATTCACATCTACGATACCAATAGAGGCTCTTTCGAGCCAAAGTTTTTTGACCCATTGATCGCAGAGCTCATGTAACAAATGAGCGGCACGCCCAACCCTTCGTCGCACGAGCGAGATCGAGGAAACACTGCTCCACCAGCAAGGGCCTCTCATGCTTCGGAAATTGATCTACCTCCTGCTTGCCCTGCCGCTGATCGCCCTGCTCTTGCACACGACCATCCGTGTCATCCGCTACTTCTACAAGTTCCCCATGCCGCAGTTTCTGGCGAACCTGATCGATAATCCTTTTCGCCGCAAGATCCAGCCACCGCACGACATGCCCTTCCGCCACGGCATCGAACCCGGCATGACCGTGCTGGAGGTCGGCCCGGGCAACGGGCGCTACACCCTCGAAACCGCGCGCCGTGTCGGGAGCACGGGCAAAGTCATCGCGGTCGACATCGAACCCAAGATGATCAAACGGGTCGTGCAGCGGGCACAAGCGGAAGGCGTGACTCAGATCGAAGCGAAAGTAGCCAACGTGTACGATCTTCCCTTTGAAGCAGGCACTTTCGATGCGGTGTACCTGATCACGGTGATCAGCGAGATCCCTGAGCCAGCACATGCCCTGCGTGAGTTCTATCGTGTCCTGTCGCCGACGGGCACACTCGCCTTCAGCGAGATGCTGACCGATCCTGATTATCCGCGGGCGAGCACGCTCATCCGCCTGGCCACAGCGGCGAGCTTTCGGCTGAAGAAAAAGGCCGGCAACTTCTTTGCGTATACGCTGGTGTTCGAGAAGCAGATGAGTGTCGCAAGTTGATTCCACCCTCACCTCAAATCACCCCGCTTGCTTGAGCGAGGCGGAGTGACACTGACGAGGCGCACATGAGAAACCATTCCTCGTTTCTGAACGTCTTTCTGGTTGTGCTGCTGTGGTGCTTGTTCACAGCCGCTCAACCCTCCTCGATCGAAGCCGCGCCAGCCGCAATTGCCCGGCACACTCCGGCCGACGGGCCCTTTCAAGTCTATCTGCCGCTGGTGTCATTCACTCTTCCTAAATGGCAGCCCCAGACTCCGCCCCTGTCTACTCCCTGGACGGCGGAGGTGTCACCCACGCATGTTCTACCGGAATATCCGCGCCCGCAGCTCGTGCGCTCACGCTGGCTCAACCTCAACGGTGAATGGCAGTTTGAGGCCGCGGTCGAAGGTGAAACGCCGCCAGTAGGGCAGAATTTAGGCAAAGCGATCCTGGTGCCCTTTCCCATCGAGTCGGCATTGTCGGGCATCATGCGGCATCACGATCGGATGTGGTACCGTCGCACGTTTACCATCCCCAGCGAGTGGACGGGCGAGCACGTGCTGTTGAACTTCGGCGCGGTCGATTGGGAAGCGACGGTCTACGTGAACGGCCAACTCGTCGGATCACATCGCGGCGGCTACGATGCCTTCAGCCTGGACATCACCGATCAGCTCAACGGTGGCCTGAACGAATTGATCGTGAATGTCTACGATCCAACCAATGCGGCCAACCCGCCGCTGGGCAAACAGCGTTTGAACGGGACGGGTATCTGGTATACGCCCGCTTCCGGTATCTGGCAAACCGTCTGGCTGGAACCCGTGCCGGCAGCGCATATCACCGGCCTCAAGCTGACGCCCGACCTCGACCAGCAGGCCGTGCAGCTGCTGGTGAGCGGCGAGGGCCTCGGCGCGCACACGATCGAGGCCAGTGTGTGGCACTCAAGCACACTCGTCGCTAGTGCGACGGGCAGCGTAAGTTCACCCATGACGATTTCCATCCCTGCGCCACATCTGTGGTCGCCGGATGATCCTTTCCTCTATGACGTGCAGGTCGATCTCAAATTGGGATCCACGGTGGTTGATCACATCAGCAGTTACTTCGGCATGCGCAAGATCGGTCTGGAACGGATCGACCAATACATGCGACTGCTGCTCAATAATCAATTTGTATTCCAGATCGGCGCGCTGAATCAAGGCTATTGGCCGGATGGCATTTACACGGCGCCCACCGACGAAGCCCTGCGCTTCGATCTGGAGCAGGCCAAAGCGCTGGGCTACAATCTGGTGCGCCTGCACATGAAGGTCGAGCCCGCGCGCTGGTATTACTGGGCCGACAAACTCGGCCTGATGGTCTGGCAAGACATGCCCGCCATGCGCGACGGCCACACTCCCTCGGAGGAAGATCGAGTCCAGTTCGAAGTTGAGCTAAAAGAGATGATCGACGAGCGGCGCAATTCACCGGCGATCGTCATGTGGGTGCTATTCAATGAAAGCTGGGGGCAATACGACACCACGCGGCTGACCAGCCTCATCAAGAGTTGGGATCCGAGTCGTTTGGTGGATAGCGCCAGTGGTTGGCGTGATGAAGGGATCGGCGATGTCGTCGACCGACATATCTACGTCGAACCGGCAGCGCCTCAACCGGAAGCGAATCGCGCTTCCGTGCTCGGCGAGTTCGGCGGCCTTGGTTTGAAGATCGTGGGGCACACCTGGGGCATCGTAGGTTATGCGTATGAATGGCACACGAATGGCGCCTCGCTGCAAGATCGTTACGTGAGCTTCATTCCGCACCTCCAGGATCTGATGCACCATTCAGGTCTGAGCGCCGCCGTGTACACGCAACTCGTCGATGTCGAGGGTGAACGCACTGGCTGGTTGACCTACGATCGAGTTGTGACCAAGATCGACGCGACTGCACTCAGGGCCGCCCACCAGAACCTGATTGCTGATTCGGCTCAAGCAGCGATCTCGGGCATTCCACATTAGATGGGCCGCACGGCTTCGACCACCTCGCGAATGGCATCGATCACTAGATCAGGTTGATCGAGTTGAATGTAGTGGCCGCTCTGTTCCGCGATGATGCGCTTCCCGTTCGGTGACTGGGCGGTCAGCTCGACGTGCAGCTGGTCAGAGATCTGCTCGAACTCGCGACTAACCTCGGCGGACAGGCCAGGGATTTGTTGCGTCTTGCCGTGGCTGAGCACAATCAGCGGGATGTCGCCCAGCGCAGTGATGTGCGCGGCACGCATGGCTGCGAAATGATCTTCGTAAGCGCCGTACTCCTCGCGGATTGCCGCCACGCATTTGGCATCAGCTGACGTGAGGCCTCGATACGTTTCCCGGGCTTCTTCGGGCACCATGCTCAGGGCCTGCCGTGGATAGAGCCTGGGCAACAGCGCAAACACGCCCGTGGTGATCGCGACCTGCATCAACCGCAGAATCCCGTTCATCATCTTGACGGATTTCGGTTGCAGGCGTTTGACGGCCTCCGGGGCGCGCAAGAACTCTTCTTCGTGCGCGGGGTCGACCAGGACCATGCCCGCCACTTGATCCGGATGCTCGTGCGCGTACAGCCGCGCCAACGGCCCGCCCAGTGAGTGGCCAACCAGCACGAAGGGCGGTTCCACACCCGATCGCGCCAGCAGCGTATGCAGGCCCTCGACAAGGTTATGCGCCGTGCGCGGTCGCGGACTGCAATCGCTCCAGCCCAGCCCGGCCCGATCGTAAGTGCAGACGCGCGTGAACTTTGCCACCTCGCGCTGAATCGGACTCCAGCACAGCGAGAAATCGCCGTTGCCGGGTTCAATTACAACAGTTGGGCTGCCCTGACCTTGGCAGTTGATGTGCAAGCGGTAACCGCCCACATTCACCAGTTGGCCGGGCGGAGGGTATTTGGCGGTCAATTTTGCTTTGGCTTTCGCGCCGAACAGCCACACCCAACCGATCAGCAGGGTAGCGAACAGGACGATGCTAACAACGATCCCACCAACAAATGGGGATTGTTTCACGATGCGGATCATCACAGCCTCCTTCAGTCCAGTGACATTAAGATAAAAGGAACACGATTACCAATCTGTCATGCCCGAACGCTGTCGCCTTACCCGCCGCAGAGCGGCGGAGGCGCGCTGGGCGTGTCGGGCATCCAGAGTACCGATAAGCGATTTGTGCCAATCAAACCGCTGGATTCCCGCCAGAAGCACGCGGGAATGACGTGCTCGATACGCTAACTCACCGCCATTGTCTTTCAGCCTCAAGCAAACTGCGGGGACGATATAACTCTCGTCCCCGCGCTTCCGCCTCAACTGGCCTGTGGCCCTTCGCCTTCAACGCACTCCAACGAACGGAGCGACACTCCCAGATCACGCAGCTTGGCGATGAGTCCGTACACCGCAGGTGGATCTGGGATGGGGCCGGTTAGCACCGTTTCGTCCTGGCCGGAATGGGCAATGGTCAAACCATCGAACCATTCCGACCACTGCTCGTCGAGGCAGCCCTTGACCCGGATTTCAACCTGCTGCTTCATCGCCTTTCACTTTGCCGCCGTTCGAGAGAGATCCCGAACCAGCGAGGAGAAGATCTTGAGCACAATCACCACACCGAGCATCACGCTGAAAACGTTGATCGTCACGCGCAGCATGTCCCAGTTGTAGGACAACGTAGCAGCCATGAGCGCCAGCACGAACCCGCCCCAGGCCAGGGCTACTGCGATGACGCCCAGGCCCGTGAGGACCGCCTTCCGACCGGTGAGAGTGACCATCCGCTTGGGACCATTTCCCCACCGCATCGGGACAACGGCCCCCCGCGAGTAGATGATGTCAAGCCCCACGCAGATGGTGAGGGGGATGCCGCTCAGCGCGAACATCATCCACCAGAAGGCCACCTCGAACGGCGCCACCTGCTGCCAGTTGATGGAGGTCCACAGCGCCATCACAAAGATACCGACGATCAAGCCCAGCGTCGCTGCCTGGAAACGCTTCATCCAGTGATGGAACGTCTGCTGCGACTTCGATTCCGAATTCACGACCGGCTGAACACCCAAATTGCTAACCATGACAGATGCCTCCTGATTTCTTGAGTGATTTTGCGATTTCTCGCCTGCGCCTACACCATATCACTCAAGCGGGTAGAGTGTCATCTATCTGCGGATAGATTGGGGGATAGATTCGAGGTTTGCGTCATTGCGAGCATCCTGAGCGGAGCGGCGCTGTTTGCCGCGCAGCCGAAGTAGGAGACTGCTTCGTCGCATTCCTTCGACTCCGCTACGCTTCGCTCAGGATGCTCCTCGCAGTGACACCGCGTTTACACCAGCTTCAACTCCTGCGCCTTGATCACAGCCTGCGTCCGATCGCGGGCATCCAGCTTGCCGAGAACGCTGTGCACGTGCGACTTGACGGTGCCCACGCTGATGATCAGCTTGTCCGCAATTTCGTGATTCGACAGGCCGGTTGCCATCAAGCGCAGCACTTCCAATTCACGCTCGCTGAGAGGCTCGACGAGGGAGGTCGGCGTACCGATCGGGGATACGGGCGATACAGGGCGTTCATCCGCCATGGGTTCAAACGCGCTCAGTAGTTTGGCAACGTAATCCGGCGCGATGCCTTTCGCCGCAGCCTGACGCAATAGCGCCTTCATCGGTTCGCCCTGATCAATGAAGGTGCGCACGTAGCCTTCCGCTTGCGTCAGCGACAACGCTTCGGTTAGAAAAGCGAGAGCGTCGGTGGGCGTGGACGCGGCCAGCGCTTGCAACACGCGCGTCTGGACCACGGAAGATTGCCGCCCTGCCTGAGTGACCTCAGCATACAACTTTTCAAGCAGCTCAGCCGCGGCCGCCTTTTCGTTCTGCGCCAACAGCAGACGGGCGTGTGCGAATCCATACAGCATAGCGGAAGCGTCAGCGGCGAAATCCGTGGTGATCTGATCGACCCAGTGGGCGGCTGCGGCCAGATCATTTTGCGCCAGCGCGATCGAGACGTGGATAGCGGCGTTGCTCGCCCGCGCGATCGGCGGGGCGTTGGCCTCGTGCACGAGATCATCGGCGATCTGCAGCGCCGCGTTCGCCGCAGCAGCGTCACCCTGGGCCTGCTTGATCCACGCCAGGCCGCGCTGAGCCGTTAAGATCACCTCCAGATGCCCACCCTGCTTGCCCAGTTCAATCGCTTGTTGAACATGTTCAGCGGCTGCTGCCAGATCATTCCATTCATAGCACAGTGCGCTCAACATGCTATGCACGGGAGCCAGAGCCGGCAGTCCGCGCCCAAGTTGCAAGGCCTGGCGGGCCATCTCGGCCGATCGGTGCAAATTGCCGCGCGCCGCCTGAATGCTGCTCAAAAAAGCGAGGGCGATCAGCCGGATCGGATCGCCTCCTGCTTGCTGCGCGGCGCGATCGGCTTCCATGAAAGCCTGTTCCGCTTCCCGCATATCTCCGCAATCCGAATAAGCCAGGCCCAGCGTCAAAGCGGCCAGGCTGCGCGGCTGCGCTTCGGTCTGAGGCAACAACGACAACGCCCGCTGCGCCAGTTCGACCGTGCGAGCGTAATCGCCTTTGGCCCGCGCGATTTGCGCCTGCGCGCTAAGTGTTTCACCCAATAGGACAACATCATCGTGAGCCGCCTGTTCGACGTGCTGCAAATACGCCTCGGCGGCAGCGTGCTGCCCGGCCAGGATCAATGCCCAACTGTAATCGAGACACAATACGGGATTAGCGCGCAGCACTTCGTTGGGAAGCGCACGACACCACTGAAGCAAAGTGACGATCTCGCCGCCCCCGACCATCCCCCGGCTGATCCGAGAGATCAGGTGCGCTGCCTGCTGCAAATCGGAAGCAGACAGCGCGTGCTGGATCGCCTCGGGCAGATTGCCTGCGGCTTCATGCCATTCGCTCGCGCGTCGATGAAGCGGTGCCTCGGCTTGCGACTGCGTCGTCCGCAAGCGATGCCGCAACAAATCGGAGAAGAGATGGTGATAGCGATACCACTTGCGATCTTGATCGAGCGGCACGATGAAGAGATTCGCCTGTTCGAACGTCTGTAGCAGATGCTGACTGTCGCCGCGGCCGGTGACAGCCTCACACAGCGGCGCGGACAACCGATCGAGGATCGACGTCTGCAAGAGGAATTCTTGAATAGCGGCGGATTGCTGCCGCAGCACTTCGTCAAACAGGTAATCGAGGACGTAGCGATTACTGCCTGCGAAAGCCTGTACGAAGGTGCGTACATCGCCCCGTTCTTGCAGTGATAGGGCCGCCAGTTGCAGACCGGCCGCCCAGCCCTCGGTGCGGCTCTCCAGTGTGGCGATCTCATCCACCGCCAAATCAAGTCCCATGACTCTGTGCAGAAACTCGGTGGCCTCGGCGAGCGTAAAGCGCAAGTCGTCCTGGCGAACTTCTTCGACCTGGCCGCGCGCCCGCAGCCGCGAAATAGGCAGCGGCGGGTCCTCGCGCGTGACGATGACCTGGTGCATGCACGGCGGCTGATGCTCAAGCAGAAAGGCATGCTGCTGATGGATCGTCGGGGTGTGGATGACATGATAGTCGTCGAGAGCCAGAATGAACGGGCTGGTAATCGCCGCCAGATCATTGATCAACGACGTGAGCACCATCTCGGGCGGCGGAGGTTGCAGGGATTGCAGCAACGCTTCGGTGTTAGCGCCCATTCCGGCGTCGATCTGTCGCAACGCAGCAATGAGGTAGGCCAGAAAGCGCGCAGGATCGTTGTCCTGCTCATCGAGGGACAACCACGCGACCGGGTACTGCGCGTTGTGCAGCCACTCGGTCACGAGCGTGGTCTTGCCATATCCGGCGGAGGCGCAGACGACGGTGACTTTAGTATGCCCCGCGTGCAATCCCCGATCGAGACGATCGACGAGGTGCGGTCGAAGAACTAGGTTCGGCCGTCGCACCGGGATCAGCAGCTTGGTTGCCAGCAGCGTCGACGAAGAGGACACCGATCACACCGGTCCTTCCTCGATCAAAGCCAAATCGTTTCAAAAGGTCGACGATCGTGTGCCTCTATTGTAGCACGCACTGCAACACCAAGCTACTTCACTCTCGGCCACTCCTCGCTCTGTTCCGCCTCGTCGGGCCAGTTTCGCTTGCCGCTCCAAGTGTCGAGCCGCACTGCGTTGCAGTGTGGCAAGTGTCGCGATGGCATACACGCTGATGCGCTTCAACTCTTGAGTCGCATTACGGGTGAGCAGGTGTCGCAGCAAAATGGAGGCCCGCGATCTCGACGCTGAGATCGCGGGCCGGTTGCTTATCGCCTGGTCGTGGCTTACTTCTTCGCGTTGTAATCAATCGCCACCTTGACCAGCTTCACGGCGATATTCGCCCCGGGCACCAGCATCCCCACCGTATCTGCGCCGATGTCAAAGAGCGCATCACGCGAAATGGGGATGTTCATTTGCTGGCGCAGGGATTTAGCGTTGCGCATCTCGCCCGTTAAACCGTCGATCTCGGCCACCGCCGTTTTATCCTTGGTTTTCCAGCGAAACTCATAGGCAAAGATCGGACGGTAGTAGAGATCGATCGCTTCGACGTTGACGGCTTCCTCAAAGATGACATCGGCTTGCACCGGCTTCAGCATGGTTTGCAGCGCCTGCCGCATCACAAACGAGGCGCGAATTTCGGGCGGCACTACGATCGTGTTATCCCGGGCGGCAAACTCGGTCAGGTCAGTCAGCTCCACGCGGCTATCGCTCAGCAAATTGCTCAGTTCCTGTATCGCGCCGGAGACGCCATCAAAGAACACCTGCTGACGGTATTCCTCGCGGCAATGTTCCACCGCGGAAAAAGTGATGGCGCGATTGACCGCCGGATAATCGACTTCCTGCAGGGTGATGCTCTGCACTTCCGACCCGGTCACCGGCACGCTGAACTTGCGGGTGCGATCGTAGACCAGGCGCGTGGTGCAGACGACGTTCCAAAAAGGCTCCCAGCGTTTCTGCATCGCCAGCAGTTCCACTTCTTCCGGCTTGATGCGCTGCAACAACACATTCACGCCGCTGGTAAACAAGGTGGTGCGCTTATCCATGGCGCGCAGCCGGGCCTGCTCCACCGGAATTTTTTCGGTCAAGGCAAAGATTCGTTGTTCGGCGAGTTGAATGTCCATGGCGATTCTCTCCTCACATCGGACGGCGGGGTGTCCACGCCAAAGCACTGCGGACGTGCCGGCTGACAAAAGTATACACCGAATCAAGCCGAAGTGAGGAAAGCCTACTCCCGCTTGAGTCTGGGTCACGCATCGCTCTGCTCCGCTTCATTCGGCCAGTTGCTCGACTGCGCAGCGTGCCGCTCCAACTCTCAACCTGCACTGCAACGCAGTTGTGCCGAAGACGATGACAATCGCGTGTATTCGATTTGCATTGAATTGAGATGGTGATCTAACCTGTCGGAAGGGAATCGTATTGAGTCATCGTCAGGCGGGTTTGGATTGGCCAGCGCGTGAAGAATTCAATACCGCCTGCGCCGCGAAGTAGCCGCACATGCCGTGCACGCCACCACCGGGTGGTGTCGAGGATGAGCAGAGGTAAATGCCTTTAGTCGGAGTGGCGTAAGGATTGAGGCTTGCCACCGGCCGCGTGAACAACTGCCGCCAGTCTTGCATCCCACCGTTGATGTCGCCGCCAATGTAATTGGGATTGTAGCGTTCCATCTCCAGCGAGGTGCGCGTCGAACGCGCCAGGATGCGATCACGAAAACCGGGCGCAAAGCGTTCGATCTGCGCGATGATGCGCTCGCTCATGTCGACCGTCGATCCGTTTGGCACATGACAATACGCCCACACGGTGTGCTTGCCCTCTGGCGCGCGCGTGGGATCGAACAGGCTCGATTGAGCCACGAGTACAAACGGTATCTCAGAATGCTGGCCGTGCCCCACTGCGCGTTCCGACATGGCGATTTCTTCCAGCGCGCCCCCGACGTGCACCGTTGCCGCTTGCGCGCATTCCTTGGCTTTCCACGGAATCGGCCCGTCCAACGCGAAGTCCATTTTGAACACGCCCGGCCCGTGCCGAAATCCCTGCAATTTCCGGCGATATGTCGGTGGCAGTCGCTCACCTGCAATCCGATCGAGTTGGCACGGCGTCACATCAAGCAACGCGGCGCGATGCGGCGGCAGTTGATCGAGGCATTGAACTTCGCAATCGGTGACGATCTCGCCGCCGAGCGATTTGAGATAAGCGGCCAACGCATTCGCAATCGATTGTGATCCGCCTCTGGGAATCGGCCAACCGACGGCGTGTGCGGTGATGCCCAGCACGAGTCCAAACGCCGCCGTCGTGATTTGCTCCAACGGCATGATCGAATGACAGGCCATGCCCGCTAACAGCGCGCGGGCGCGTTCGCCGCGAAAGACGATCTTTGCCAGCGTGGCGGCGGGCAGCAACGCGCGCGGGCCGAAACGCAGCAGCGTGATCGGGTGATGCGGAAAGCGCAGGGGTCCAAGAAACTCGCGGGCGAGATGATCCCAATCGGCAGCAAGAGGCTTCATCAAGCGGCGATAAGCGGTCGCGTCGACGCCGAGCGTTTCGCCGGTGGCCTCGATCGAGCGCTGCACGATCACAGCGGTGCCATCATCCAGCGGATGCGCGAGTGACGCGGGCGGATAGATCCATTCAAGGCCAAACTGATCCAGCGGCAAGGACTTGAAGAACGGCGAACCGACGGCGAGCGGATGAACCGCCGAGCACACATCGTGCACGAAGCCCGGCAGGGTCAACTCAGCCGATCGGGTGCCGCCGCCGATCGTGTCTTTGGCTTCGAACACGATCACAGATCGTCCGGCGCGCGCTAACATGATCGCCGCGGCCAATCCATTCGGACCGGAGCCGACGACGACGGCATCATATCGATCGCGCATCAGGCCGCCCGTTTGAACTTTCCACCCATCCAACGAAAGGGCGCCGTCATCAAATACAGTCCCGTGCGGATGCCGGCGTTCTGCCAGATGTTCTTCGCTTCCGACCATTGCACCCTCGGATCGATGAGGGTAATCTTCTGATCGATCGACGCCTGCACGCCATAGTGCGCCGCGAGGTTGGTCAACGTGCTGCGCCAAAATGCGTCTTCTTGCTGGCTCAGGATGCGCAGTCGAAAGCCCAGTTCGTAGAGCGGATCGTAAGGGCGCACGAGCAATTGAACTTGCGCGATGGTTGTGCCGTCATCATCAGCCGCGCTGAACGTGATCATGCCGTTGAAGGGATGACCGGCCGGGGTCATGTAGGCAAACGATTCGTCATCGGCGTAGATGACACGCACGCCGGTCGCCATCACTTTGATGTTGCCCGGTAGGCTGGTGTTGATGACGGCGGTTTCGCCGGGTACGATGCCGGCCGCGGGCACATACAATGTGTTGCCTTTGGGCCAATAGCTAGAGAAGTTTTGTTTCCAATCGGCGATGACCGCTTGCGGCGTGATCGATTGGCCTGTCAATCGCACGCGATACGTCTTCTGCCACATTTGACCGAAGCCGCGAATGGGGCCGGTGAGCGGCTTGCCGTCGACGTTGATGTTCAGCGCGCCGGCTGGAATGTCGGACGTCTGAAGTTTATCGATCGGCTTGGCCCAGTTGCCCGCATCGCGGGACTGGGGTGAGTTGTTGGGTGTGGGCATGTGTTTTCTCCTGAAACGTCATTGCGAGCCGCGTAGCGGCGAAGCAATCTTGTTTTTTGAGTCTGCGATTGCTTCGCCGGCTTGCAGCCTCCTCGCAATGACGCTATTGCACAGCGGCCAGTGCCTCGGCCTCAGTGGCATAGATGCCGATCGCTTCGTTCAAGCGCGTCAATTCAAAAATCTGCCGATAGTGCTCGCTCAAGCCGTAGGCCAACAGTTTTTGCTTCTGGCGATTCACGCGAATCAACAACGTGACCAGCAGGCCGATGCCGGAACTGTTCATGTATTCCAGCCCGCTGAAGTTGAGGATGATCGCGCGCGTGTTGCCGGTGCTGGCCTGCGTGTAGGCGTCCATCAAGGCGTCCTCCGCAAACGCGTTGACATCCCCGCTGATGTCGATGATGCCGGTGTGGCTGTCCGGCTTGCGAACGCTGACAGTGATACGGGTCTTGTTCATGTGGTTCCCCCCTGGCTGATTAATGATGATTTCAAGATATTGCTAACAATTTCGTAGGCTGGCATCCCCATGCCAGCGCTCGACGCATTGGGATGCGTCGGCTACGGATTTCGTCATCGGTATCATCTCAACTGGCGTTGTTGCTCAAGGCGCTGGCTTCATCTGGATACAGGCCCATGAAATCGGCCAGGCGCGTGATCTGAAAAATCTCCGTGTAATGTGCGCTCAACCCAAAGGTCGAGAGGTGCCGTTTGGCTTTGCGCGCTTGCGCCAGCACGCCGACGATCAGGGCGATGCCGGTGCTGTTGATGTACTCGACGTCGCTGAAGTTCAGCAGCACACTGGCAGGATTGGTCGCCGTTGCGGCGGCATAGGCGGCATTCAAAGCCTGCTCCGCCCCGCCGTCGATGAGTCCGCGCAGATCGATGATGGCAGCCTTGTCGGTCTGGCGCACCGTTGCTTCAAACGCGCTCATGTTCGCCTCCTGTTAAGTGCATGACCAGTTCCAGGGTGTGATGGTGCGCATCGCCCGACACGCGCATCTCGTCGACCATCTTTTCGATGAGGAATAAGCCCCAGCCGCGCGGCGATTGTTGACCGGCTAACTTCGCTTCGAGGTCGGGCACGATCGGATCGGGCACGGGCACGCTGCCCCGATCGGTGATCCGTACGATCAAGTCTGTGTTGTTGGTCAGCACTTGAATATCAACCGGCAGATCGGGCTGATTGTGATTGCCGTGTTCGATGGCGTTCATTGTCGATTCGGCCACGGCGGTCTTCAAGCGGGCCAGACGCGCTGGCGGGATCGTGAGCGGTTCAACGACTGTCATGACGCGGTTCATCGCTTCGCGTTCGTTGCCGGCTTCGCTGGGGAGAGAGAATTGATCGAGAATGTGTTCACCCTCACCCCCGGCCCCTCTCCCATCGGGGGCGAGGGGGGTACGCTGAAGCACCAGCAACGTCGCATCATCTTCCTGTTCCCAGTTGGGGCCGGTGAAGGCCGCGAGCTGATCGAGCAGGTAGTTGATCGTCGCGAGGCCGCCGGGATGATCTTCCAGCAGCGCCTTCAAGTGTGGAAAGCCGAACATCTCACGCTGGGGATTATGCGCCTCGACCAACCCATCGGTGTAGAACAACACCGTGTCATCGGGTTGCAGCATGACTTCGCGTTCGTCGTAGCGCATACCCGGCATCAGGCCCAACGGCATGCCGGTCGCGCGCAGCTCTTCGACGCCGGCGATCGACTTGCGATAGGGCAGATCGTGACCGGCGTTGGCAAACTGCAAACGGCCCGTGTTCGGATCGAGCACGGCATACAGACACGTGACAAACATGTTGGGCGGAATATCGGGACACAGCAGGTCGTTGGCATATTCCAGAATCGCACCGGGCGATGTGAAGCGCTGGGCACCGGCGCGCAAGATGGCGCGCGTGCTCGCCATCACCAGCGCGGCCGGCACGCCTTTATCAGTCACATCACCCACGACGAACCCAAAACGGCCGTCAGGCAAATCGACAAAGTCGTAGAAGTCGCCGCCGACGGCACGCGCCGGTTGATAATACGTGGCGACCTGCCAGCCCTTCAGTGTGGGCAATTCTTTCGGCAGCAAGGTTTGCTGAATCAAACGCGCGACGCGCAGTTCCTGCTCCAGGCGCTCGCGCTGTTGCACCTCGATTTGCTGTTCGCGAACCAGTTGGGCCACACGCACCGCCGGCGAAGCCTGGGTAGCGAGGTTGTTGAGCAGCACGTGATCGTCACTGGAATAATCCTGATCGCTTAAGCGCTGGCCGAGGTTCAACAGACCGATCAGCTCACCCTGCGCCACCAGCGGCACGATCAGGTGCGCGCCCGATTCGCGCAGCTCAGTCAGGGCGGGCGAATCGAGATGAAGTTTGTCGATCTCGACCACGCCGGGCGAACTGCGGAAGTAGGCCGCGAGCGGGTCGGTCGGAGCGAGATCCAGCGATCGGACGGTGTCGGTACTGCGCGGCCGATCGGCGATCGGCGCGACCGGGGCCTGTGGCCGTTCCGATTGGGTCTTACCAAATCCCAGTTTGAAGTTGCGTAACAAGGTCGTCATTTGAACTCCATTCTACTTGTCGAGCGTCTTGCAATCGTTACGAGAAACGTTACGGAACTTCTTAACGCAAAGACGCAAGGGCGCAAAGTCGCTAAGATTACTTTGATTCCTCTGCGTCTTTGCGGCTCCGCGACCTGGCGTTAAAGTCTATTGACCACCCGGTGAATGCCATCTTTGACTAGCTTCTCACCGAAGTTGATGACCAGCGCCAGCCGCAGGTCTAGCAAACGCAGGTAAGTCAAGGCCTGTGCCTCGAAGACTACGTTATAAGCCGTAGTCGCTTTGACTTCCACGATGACCAATTTCTCAACGCATATATCCAGACGCAGGGGAGCGGCTAACGTTCGCCCCTAGTAAACAATCGGCACATCGATCTGGCGTTCGACACGCAGTCCGCGTTGAGCCAACTCCCAACACAGGGCTTCCTCATACACACTTTCCAGCAAACCCGGCCCGCCTAACGTGCGATGAACCTCAATGGCACAATCGACGATGTGTTTGCTAATGTCGTTCTCGTCCACTTTCCGCTCCTGACACAAAGTTTTCTCAGGCAGGTTCGCAAGCACAACAACCTCCATACCTTTGCGGCTTAGCGTCTGCCCGTGTCCACGTAGTGGCGGGCCGCCTGGCGTTGCGTTGATCTCAATCACTTCGCTCCCACTCGGCACTGTCCGGCTTGCCGAGCGCACGCCATTGGGGCGCCAGCGGCATGACGCCCAACTTCCGCACGATCTGCCGCGCGGCCAGGCCGACTACCGCCGTGTACGTGGGATAGGCGATCTCCAGTTCGGCTAATTGCTCCACCCACATGTCAGCTGTCATCGCCGCGGCGACCAGGTGGACGATCTCCAGCGCCTGCTCACCCACGACATGCGCGCCGAGGATGCGATGCGTTTCTGACGATACGATGAGCTTGCCGAACCCCTGCGTCCGATCGTCGATGACAGCCCGATCGAGATCGCTGTAGGGCACAGTAGCCACGACACACTCTTCTTGAGCGCGCGCCTGCGCCTCGGTCAAACCAACACTGCCATATTCCGGATCCGTAAAACCGCCGTGTGGCACGATCTGCCGTTGGTAAGGCTGCCCTGCGCCGAGCACCGCATTTTCGGCGGCGACGCGCGCATCGTAACCGGCGCTCTGCACCAGCATCATGCGGCCGGTCACATCGCCCGCCGCAAAAATGTGCGGCGTGGAAGTGCGCAGATAATCGTCGACAACGATGTAGCCGCGCTCGGTCTTAACGCTGGCGGCCGCCAGATTCAGCGACTCGATGTTGCCCGGCCAGCCCACCGCCAGCACGATCGCTTCTGCAGCGAGCCGCTCCACGCGATCAAGGTGCTTGTAATGAAGCGTGAACAACCGATCGGCCTGCTCAATCCGATCGATGCCGCCGATGCCCGTGATCACCTGCACACCGCGCTGCTCGAAGGCCGCGCGGATCGTCTGTGAGACTTGCTCGTCTTCCAACGGCATCAGGCGCGGCGCCAGATCGAGCAGCGTCACTTGCGATCCAAAGGCGGCAAAGATCGATGCCAACTGGCTGCCGGTGGCCGCGCCGCCCACAATGGCAATCGAACCGGGCACGGCCTTCAACGACCAGACATCGCTGTGCGTCAGGGCGTGCTCTGCGCCGGGAAACGGCAGACGCCGCGCGTGTCCGCCCACGCACACAATGAATTTGCTCGCCTCGAGTTGACGGCCGTCGGCCAGCGCCAGCGTATGCTCGTCGAGAAAACGCGCCTCGCCCGCAGTGGCGTAAACCGTCACGCCCGATTGCTCCAGATGGCCGATCAATTGTTTCTTCTCGTGCAAGGTGTACACCGTATG
>Ga0209254_10002566_pt1 | contig 16536 bp, 10 predicted proteins | sample FrelakmetDIP11DI_FD_187148 | JGI IMG/M metagenome (GOLD analysis project Ga0209254, IMG submission 187148) | Freshwater lake sediment microbial communities from the University of Notre Dame, USA, for methane emissions studies - DIP11 DI (SPAdes)... | ecosystem: Environmental > Aquatic >... | reverse complement strand
ATGGACCCGCGCATGGTCTCTTGCGGGGATTCGGGGGTCTCGTTCCAGCGCACCTATCCGGATTCGAGCGTCACCAAGGCCTTCAGCGCCATTGCCGAGCGGATGGCCCAATCCAGGAACGCCGCATAGGCGATTCAGGTCTATCATCTGGTTGAAGGGTAATCCTAATGTTTTTTCTTAAGAAAAAAACATTGATGGGCATGTCGCGTACCTGCGGGTGAGCCGCCAAGATCGGTCCGGCGGATCTGTCGGACGCGCTCAAGGATCTGGCCGTACCCAAAGACCCCGACCTGCTGGTAGGTTTCGAAACCAGCGACGACGCGGCCGTGTACCGTCTTTCGCAAGATACGGCCGTGATCAGCACGGTGGATTTCATCACGCCGCCGGTGGACGACCCATACTGGTTCGGGCAGATCGCGGCCGCCAACTCGCTTTCGGATGTGTATGCCATGGGCGGCAAGCCCATCCTGGCATTGAACCTGGTGATGTTTCCGTCCAAGGCGCTCGATATGGGGCTGCTAAAGGACATTCTGCGCGGAGGCAACGACAAGGTCGTGGAGGCCGGCGCCTGCATGGCCGGCGGGCATTCGGTGGACGACAATGAGCCGAAATACGGGCTGGCCGTGACCGGTCTGGTGCATCCCGACCGCGTCCTGACCAATGCCGGTGCGCGGCCGGGGGACGCCCTGGTGCTGACCAAGCCGCTCGGTACCGGCGTGCTGTTCAACGCCGGCCGTTCGCGAAAGCTGCCCTACCGCGACCTGGAAGCGCTCCTGCCCGCGATCGCCGCGTTGAACGGCCCGGCGCTCGAAGCAGCGCGGCGCTACGACGTGCACGCCTGCACGGACATCACCGGCTTCGGGCTGCTGGGCCACTGCCTGGAGATGGCCCGCGGCAGCGCCACGCGCATCCATGTGTTCTATCGCAGCCTGCCTTTCCATCCGCATGCAGCCGACATGTACCGTCGGGGCGAGACCACCGGCAGCAACCCCGCCAACCGCAAGGCCGTGGAAGGATCGTGGGAGCTGCGGATGAAGCTCAGCGCCCGCGAGGAGGAGCTGCTCTTCGATCCTCAGACCTCGGGCGGTCTGCTGCTGGCCGTTCCGGATTCGCAGGCCGCGGATCTCATCCGGTCGCTGCAGACGGCCGGCATGCCGGCGGCCGCTCGCATCGCCGAGGTGCGAACGGCCGAGCGCGCCGGGGTGAGCGTGGGGTGAGGCGGCGGGGAAGCGGCGGCCGCGGCAGCCTCAGCGGCGTTCGCTGAGCGCGTTCAGGATGGCGCGGCGGAATCCCTCGCGGGATCCGGTGATGACGGCTTCCGGGACGGCGTAGGAAATCCGGAAGTAACCCGGCGCCCCGAAGGCGCGGCCGGGGCTGACCAGGACACGCTCCGCCTTCAGCAATTGGGTGAAGCGGACGTCGTCGCCAATGGGGCTTTTCGGAAAAAGGTAGAACGCGCCCTCGGGCAACGTGAACTCGTAGCCCGCGTCCTCGAGCACGGCGGCCATGAGGTCGCGCCGCCGGCGATAGGCGGACACATCCACGCCGGCGCCCGGCACGCGGGCCACGACCTGCTGGAAAAAACTGGGCGCGTTGACGACGCTCGCCGAGTTCACGGCTGCGGCGGCGGCCAGGATCTGTGCGGCATCCTCGGCCTCGGGGTGCACGGCGAGGTAGCCGATGCGCTCGCCCGCCAGGCTGAGCTCCTTCGAAAACGAGTTCACCACGACGGAATGCGGATAGGCCGCGAACACCGACGGCACCTCGACATCGTAGGCGATGCGCCGATAGGGCTCGTCCGAGACCAGGTAGATGCGCTTGCCGAAACGGGCGCTCGCCCGGTGCAGCAGATCGCCCAGGGCGCTGAGCTCGGCGGCGGTATAGACGGCGCCGCTGGGATTGTTGGGCGAGTTGATCAGGATCACGCGGGTCTTGAAGGTCAGGGCCTTGTCGATGGCGGCGATATCCAGATGAAAGCGCGAATCGGTCGGAGCGGCTACCAGCGCTGCATCCGCGAGAAAAGCATAGTTCTCGTAACCGAGAAAATACGGCGCCGGGGTGACGAACTCCTCGCCGGGGTCCATCAGGGCGCGCAGGATGTCATTGAGCGCGCCGGCCGCCCCCACGGTCATCAGGATGAGATCCGCCGGGACCGCGATGCCGTGCTCCCGGTGCAGCCGCCGGGCCAGGGCCTCGCGCACGTGCAAATGCCCCGTGACCGGCGCGTACCCGTGGTCGAGACCGGGCGTCGCCGTCAGTTCCCGCAGGACGCGGCGAAGATCATCGGGCGGCGGCGCATCCGGGTTTCCCAGGGAGAAGTCGTAAACGTGGTCGGCTCCGAACTCGGCCTTCATGCGTCGGCCCTCTTCGAACATGTCCTTGACCACCGCGAAAGCGGCCACCCGTGCGATCATCCGGTCTGAAATCGGCATCCTTCTCCTCCAGCGCCTGCTCCAGGCGGCGATTCCCGTCCGGCCTCTGCCGCCGGACGGAGGGGAACTATAGGGGGTTCCCTCGAAAGGGTCAATGATGAAATACCAGTTCAAACGAACCTTGCTCGTCGTGCTGTTCTGGCTGGTCGTCGGGCCGCCGCCCTGTGCCGGGGCAAATCCCCCGAACGCCGCCGACGGGAGTCATTTTTATTTCGTCCAGATCACCGACACGCATTTCGGCGACCGCGACCACCTGGAGCGCACCCGGCGGCTGGTCGACCAGATCAACCGCCTGCCCTACGAGATCGCCTGCGTCGTGCACACCGGTGATATTTTCGCCGACAGCATCATGAACGCCGCGGTTCGCGATGCCGGGATGGGCGTTCTCCGGCGGCTCAGGGCCCCGCTGCACCTTCTGCCGGGAAACCACGACATCCTCGAAAAGGACCTCGAGACCACCGCCGCGGCCTATGCCCGGCACATCGGACCCTATATCCACGCGGTCGAGTACCATGGCGTCGTCTTCATCCTGGCCTACACCGAACCCCTGGCCATGGGCTTCGCCGTCAAAGGGTACGACCCGCTGCTCGAGCTTGAATCGGCCCTGAAGCGCTCGTCGGGCAAGCCGGTGCTCTTGTTCCATCACCGGCCGGCGGTCGACGACTATTACGAGTTCGCCGGGTCGCCGGCGTGGGGCCCGGCCGCGCGCGCCGCCCTGGAAGAACGCCTGGCCGCCCATGACGTGCGCGCCGTGATCACCGGCCATTTTCACCGCGACGAGCTGCATTGGGTGGCGGGGCGGCCCGTCTTCGCCGCCCCGCCGGTGGCCGGCTACTGGGGACGGCAGGCCGGCTTCCGGCTGTACGAATACCGGGACGGCCGGCTGGGCTATCGGACGATCTATCTGCAGGAATGAAAGGCCGCGGAATAATCCGAGAAGTCATTGACAGCTTGCACGCGGCCGGATATTTCTAACCATCATGCCATTCGGATACACCGGGAAAATTCTGCATGTCGACTTGACCCGCCGCCGCCTCGAAACCGAAGCGCCGGACGAGGTGTTCTACCGCAGTTATCTGGGCGGGCGGGGCATCGGGTACCATTATCTGATGCGCGACATGCCGGCGGGCCTCGACCCGTACGCCCCGGAAAACGTGTTCACCCTGGCGACCGGCGTGATGACCGGCGCGCCCATCGCCGCCGCCTGCCGGTTCGCCGCCGTGGGCAAATCGCCCCTTACCGGCGCGGCCGGAGAATCCGAGGCCGCCGGCTTCTTCGGGCCCGAACTCAAGAAAGCCGGTTTCGATGCCGTCGTGTTTCGCGGCCGCTCCGAAACCCCGGTCTATCTCTGGGTGACCGACGGACGGGCCGAGATCCGCGCTGCCGCCGCCATCGCGCGGCAGGGCGCCCGGGAGGTGGAGGACGCCATCCGCGCCGAGCTCGGCAGCGACAAGATCCGCGTGGCCCAGGCCGGCCTGGCCGGGATGAACCGGGTGCGGTTCGCCAACATCACCAACAACCTGGGGCACTTCAACGGCCGCAACGGATTCGGCGCGGTGATGGGGTCCAAGAACCTCCGGGCCGTGGCGGCGCTGGGGACCGGAGAGTTGGAGTATCAACATCCCGATTTCCTGCGCAAAACCGCCACCGACTATGCCAAGACCTTCCGCAGGAGCCCGGCCGGGGAAGCGCTTTATACCTACGGCACGACCGCCTTTCCCGAACCGCTCTCGGCCGCCGGCGGGCTGCCGGTGAACAACTTCCGCAGCGGCGGCCTTGCGGACGCCGCCGTCATCGGCGGGGATGCCTACAATTCGCTCCTGCTGAAGAAGCGCAAGGGCTGCCACGCCTGCCCGATCATGTGCAAGCGGGTCATCGCGCTCGAAGACCCGCTCTACGGCGTCGATTCGCGTTACGGCGGGCCGGAGTACGAAACCATCGCCGCTCTAGGCAGCAATCTGAACATCCTCGACCTGAAGGCCGTCGCCAAGGGCAACGAGATCTGCAACCGGTACTGCATGGACACCATCTCGGCCGGGATGGTGATCGCGTTTGCCTGCGAGTGCTTCGAGAAAGGGATCATCACGTCCGCCGACACCGGGGGGCTGGAGCTGCGTTTCGGGGATGCGACGCTGATGCTCACGCTGCTCGAAATGACCGCCAAGAGGGAAGGCGTCGGCGACCTTCTGGCCGAAGGCGTGGCCCGGCTGGCCGTGAAGTGGGGCGTCGCCGGAGCGGATTTCTGCCTGTGCGTCAAAGGCCAGGAGCTTCCCATGCACGACCCGCGCATCAAGGTCGGTGTGGGCCTCAGCTTCGCGCTGTGCACCAGCGGGGCCAACCACATGAATGCGCCCCACGACCCTTCCTTCGTGGACCCGCAGTCCTTTGCTTTCAAAACGGTGAACGCGCTGGGAATCCACCGGGCCATGCCCGCCACCCAGCTCTCCAACGACAAGGTGCGCAGCTTCGTGATCCTGGAAAATCTCTGGAGGGCGCTGGATTCGCTCGGGCTCTGCGTTTTCGGGTTCGCGCCGCGCGGCGTCATGCCCCTGGACACCCTGGTCGCCTGCATCAAAGCCGCCACGGGCTGGGAAGTCAGCCTGCATGACCTGATGCTTGCGGCCGAGCGATCCTCCATGCTGGCGCGCGCCTTCAACAGCAGAGAAGGGTTCTCCATCAAGGACGACCGGCTGCCGGCCCGCCTGTTCGACGCCAAGCCGAGCGGCCCCGGCGCGGGCACCCGCATTTTCTCGGAAGAAGAGTTCAAGGCGGCGGTCGAAAAATATTACGCCATCATCGGCTGCGACCCGCAGACCGGCCGACCGGCACCCGGCAAGCTGCTGGAGATGAACCTGGAATGGGTGGAGGAGCTGCTGGGGCACGGAACTGAAGGCGGAAGGCGGAAGGCGGAAGGGTGAAAAAGTAGGTGTCCACCGAGCCCATCAAACTCCTGACCCTCGGCGGCGGCAGCGGGCAGTTCGCGCTGCTCTCGGGGCTGCGCGACCTCGAAAACGTGGACATCACGGCGGTCGTGTCGATGGTGGACAGCGGCGGTTCCACCGGCCGGCTGCGCGACGAGTTCGGCATCCTGCCGCCCGGCGACGTCCTCAAGTGCATCGTGGCGCTCTCGCCCCATCGCGAAGTGGCCCGCGCTCTGCTGCTCAAGCGTTTCATCGAGGACCGCCGCCTCAAAGGCCACAATGCCGGCAACATGCTGCTGACCATGCTCTCCCGCTATACCGGCAGCTTTCCGGCCGGCATCCAGGCGCTGGCGGAGATCCTCGACGTGCGCGGCCGCATCCTGCCGGTGACCATCGACCCGGGCACCCTGGTGGCCGAGCTGACCGACGGTACGCGCATCTTCGGTGAAAAAGCCATCGACGTGCCGCGCGGCACCCAGCGCGAAAAGATCCGCGACGTGTTCCTGGTGCCCCATCACAGCGAAAGCATCTCCGTCTACCCGCCGGTGATCGACGCCGCCTGGTGGGCGGACTACATTCTCATCGGGCCCGGCGACCTCTTCACCAGCATCATCCCCGGGCTGATCGTGCCCGGCGTCGCGGACGCCTTCCGGAAATCGCGGGGCCGGCTGCTCTTCGTGATGAACATCATGACCAAGTTCGGCGAAACTCACAATTTCACCGGCTGGGAATTCGTCGCGCGGCTGGAGGATGTCTTCCAGCGCGAGGTGGACGGGATCGTCTACAATTCGGCCCGGCCCGACGAAAGCCTCCTGGAGCAGTACCGCAAGCAAAAGGCCGAGTTCGTGGAGCTCGATCCCCGGGACCCGTGCTGGGGAAAACGTCGGATTTACAGCGATGACCTGCTGGAGACCTCCGGCGGCATCATGCGGCACGACCCGCGAAAGCTGGCCAACCTGATCCGCCGGATCATCGACGAAGGAGGATGCCATGCGCGTTAAGACCGCTGCGATCACCACGAACTGTGAGCTGTCGGGCCCTGAAAAAGCACCCGTCGTGATGCTCAGCCATTCGCTGGGTTCCGACCTGCACATGTGGGACCCGCAGATGCCGGTGCTCGAGGGGCGCTTCCGCGTGCTGCGCTACGACACCCGCGGCCACGGCGGCAGTGATGTCCCCGAAGGCGCCTACACCCTGGAGCAGCTGGTCACCGACGCCATAGAGCTGCTGGATGCCCTGGCGATCGCGAAGGTGCATTTCGTGGGGCTGTCGATGGGCGGAATGATCGCCCAGGGATTTGCCCTGAGCTGCCCCGAGCGGCTGGAGCGCCTGGTGCTGTGCGACACCTCGGCCTACATGCCGCCCGCGGCCCAGCCGATCATCCAGGAGCGGATCGACACCGCCCGCAGGCAGGGTCTGGCCGACCTGGTCGACTCGACCCTCGCGCGCTGGTTCACGGCCGACTACCTGCGCCGGAAGGGCCCGGGAGTGGACGCGATCCGCAGCCTCTTTCTTTCCTCGTCTCCGGCCGGCTACATCGGCTGCACCGAAGCCATGCGGCGGCTCGACTACTTGGACGACCTGGCCCGGATCCGGCGGCCCACCTTGATCATGGTCGGCGCGGAAGACCCCGGCACGCCGGTGGCGGCCTCCCAGGCCATCCATGAGCGGATCGCCGGCTCCACGCTGGTCGTACTGCCGTCCGCCTCGCATCTGGGCAACATCGAGCAGGCGCAGGCCTTTAACTCCGCCTTGACCGAGTTCCTGGAAAGCAGGGATTGATCCGACTTCTCTTCCATCATTCAGCGGGTTGACGCGGGGTCGGAGTGAACGCCAAGGGGAAATGGGTCCTCATCTGCCTGGGGGTTTTGGTCGGCCTGCTGGCGGCGGCTTACGGGTGGCGGGATCGCCTGATCGCACCGCGGCTGGCCGCGGCGATTCGGGACGCGCTCCATCGGGAGCTGGGGCTGGAAGTGGCGATCGGGCGCCTCGGCGGCTCCCTTTTCACGGACATCGAGATCGAGGGACTGCAGACCCTGGCCCCCGGCACCCGGGGACCGGTATCCTCTCTGACGGCCAAACGGTTGAGCATCCGCTATTCCCCGTTCGCGCTGATCGAGGGAACGGCGGGCTTCGTCGACGGCATGCGCGTCGAGGCCGAGGGGCTGCAGGCGGAGCTCGATCTCGACCGCGGCGGGGCCTCCCCCCCGGAAGCGACGCCGTCCCCCCTCCTGCCGCTGGCGATCCCGGCGCTGCAAGTCCGCGATTCCTCCGTTGCGATCCGCTGGGGCGATCTCCGCACCCGTTTGGATGGAATCACCCTGGATGCCGCGAAGGACAGCGACGGAAGCCGGCGGGTGCGAATATCCAACGCCGAGTGGAGCTGGACCCATCCCCGGCTGGCGGCGGGGAAAACCAGGGTGGCGGGCGAACTCGCGCTCACGCCGGAGTCGGTCGCGATTCGCGAATTGAACCTGGACGACGGACGGGTGCTGGCGCAGGGTCGCGTCGGCCTGCCGGCAGCGAACGATCCCTTCCGAGTAGAGGCCCAGCTGCAGCTCGGGACCGGCCGGGTCGATCTGACCGGGGTCGTCGCCGCCGCCGCTCTCAACGCCCGGCTGATGGCCGATCAGGTCGATATCGAGCCGATCGCTGCTTTGTTTCTCCAGCCGCTATCCGGCCGGCTTTCGGCCGACATCGACCTGGCCGTGCCGTTCGAACGGCCCGCGGCCGCCTCCGGCCGCCTGCACCTCGAGGCCCGCAACGCCGTCGTCCGCGGAGTCGACCTCGCGCGGGCCAGCGCCAGCGCCACGCTCGCGGACGGGTGGGTGCGCATCGGTGACTTCGCAGCCGCGTCCGGTCGCAGCCGGTTGACCGTCAGCAACGCGGCCGCGCCGCTGGAGCCGCTCCTGGACGGCGCCTGGGGGGATCTTCTTTCGACGCTCTCCGGGCGCTTCGCGCTGGCCTGCGAGGACCTGCCCGGCCTGCTCCGAATGGCCGGCCTGGCGGCCGACGACCCGCCGGAGCGCGTTCCGCAGCACCGCCTGGAGCTAACGGGGCGGATCGACGCCGGCCATCTGCGCATTCCCCGCGGCAGCCTGACTGCCGGGCCGAACCGGATCGCGCTCCAGGAGCTGGATACCCGTATTCCGCCGGCACCATCGGACACCCCACTTAAAGGCAGCCTGCGCATGGACCTCCCCGATCTTGAGGCCCTGGCGCACACCCTGCCGCTGTCGCCGCTTGCCGGCAGCCTCAAGGCCGATGTCACCATCGGCGGCACCTACGGCCGGCCGGAAGCCGACGCCGTCCTCAGCGCCGAACGTCTCGGCATCGGAGACATTCTCGTGGGGAGCCTGTCCCTGGCCGTGCGCTGCACACCGCAGCAACTCCTGGTCCAAAAGCTCGCCGTCCGCCGGGGAGCGGATACGCTCAGCGGCCACGGGCGCGTGCGGTTGCCGGAAGGGCATATCGATACGGCCGAGCTCTCGTTTGCGATCGCCGACATGGAGTGGCTCGGCGCCTACCTGCCGCCGGCCGCCGGGACCGTCGCAGGCGCGCGGCCGCGGGTTCAGGGCCGCGCCCAGGGGGAGGCCCGCCTGAGCGGCCCCTGGAGTTCGCCGGAGGGGGAGCTGAACGTGGCCCTCGACGACCTGCGCCTGCGCGGGCAACGCTTCGGCAGCGGCTCGATGCGGATCGCCAAAAAGAGGAACACGGTCACGGCGCACTCCATCAAGCTGGCCCAGGCCAGCGACCGGCTGGACGTCTCCGGCAGCTTCGACCTCGACGCCGGCCGCCTCGGCCCCAGCCGGCTCCAGCTTCTCTGCGCCGATATCGGCCCCTATCTGGAAGCCCTGGCCCCGCAGTGGGGCTGGCTGCGCGGGCGGGCCGCGGCGACGATCGAGGCCTCCGGCGCGCTCGAACAGCCCGACTTCGCGCTCGCGCTCGCCCTGGAGCGGATCACGGGCGGCGGCCGCACGCTGCGGGACGCCCGCATCCGGGCGCGGGGCGCAGGGCGCCAGGTGGTCATCGAAGCGGCCGAGACGCTGACACCGGCCGGAAAGTTGCAGGCGGCCGGCCGCCTGGCCTGGAACCCCGCCGGAACGGCGATCGATGCGACGCTGGATGAATTCAGCCTGAAGGGGGATGACCTGCTCCTCAATCTGGAGTCGCCGGCGCGGATGCGCTACGAGGCCGACCGCCGCCTGGTGGTCGAGCGCCTGGCGGCCGGCGGCCCGCAGGGACGCATCGTCGTGCGCGGCCAGCTGGCGCTCGCCGGCGGCCGGTCCGACCTGACCGCCGAGCTGGCGGAGGTGAACGGCGGCGGCTGGCTGGGGCGCCTGACCGGGATGCCGCTGACGCTCGAGGGCATGGATGCCGCACTGCGCGTGGGAGGAGCCGCGGCCGCGCCTGAAATCCGCCTGGAGGGCACGGTCCGCCGGCTGGGCGCGGAGAAACAGCCCCTGGCCCTTTCCGGGCGATTCGATCTTTTCTATGCGGGCCGGCGGCTGCGGATCGACGCCTTCGACTGGGCCGGCCCGGCCGGGCACCGGGTCGCGCTGGCGGGAACGCTGCCGATCGACCTGGCGGGCGACCCCGTGCTCGCTCCGGGCACGCTGGCGCTGACCGCGACGGTTGACGTGCCGTCCCAGGACCTGCTGCGCCAGCTGGCGCCGGCCTGGCCGATCGCGGCGGGCGCCATCGAGGCCCGGCTCGCGCTGGAGGGCTCCTGGGCCGCCCCGCGCGGCGCTCTGCAGCTTGCCGGCCGTGACATGACCCTGGCGGCGGACTCGATCTACGCTCCGCCCGGCCCTTGCGCGGCCCGCATCGAGATGGCCGTCGACACGCGCCGCATTCTGCTTCAGACCATCGAGGTGCACTGCGCCCATGCCCGCTTTCAGGGAGCGGGCTCCTGGCAGGACTACCCGGCCTTCAATCAATGGACTTCAGGAAAACCGCCGCCTGCGGGCACCGTGGCCCTGGAGGGCCGCCTGGCCGCATACGATTTAGGGTGGCTGGCTCGCGGGGTGAAGGACATCCGCCGGGTAACCGGACGGCTGGATGCCGACCTGAAGATCGAGGGGCCGCTGCGCGATCCGCACCTGCAGGGCCGCCTGCGGCTGACCGACGGCGAGCTGCGGCCGGAGGCGGACCTGCCGCCGCTGCAGGCGCTGAGCCTCGACGCCGGATTCGCCGGCCGCGACCTAACGATCCGCTCCCTGCGCGGCGAGCTGGGCGGCGCTCCGTTCGAGGTGACCGGTTCGGTTGCGGGCCTGCTGGCAGCGGACAGCCGGCCGACCCTGGATCTCCGGCTGGCGGGGCGGAACCTGCTGCTGCAGCGCAGCCAGACGCTGAGGCTGCGGGCGGACACGGACCTGCGGCTCACCGGCCCGCTGGAGCGGATGGCGCTTGCGGGCAGCCTGTCCATAACGGACGGCCTTTTCGCCAAGAACTTCGGGCTGGCCGAGGGCCTGACGGCCGGCTCGGCCAAACCGAAGGCCGGTCCCGGGTTCTCCCTTTTTTCGTTCGACTCGGCGCCGCTCCGGGACCTGCGCTTCGACGTGCGGGTCAACGCCGCCAAACCGTTTCAGATCAAGAACAACCTGGTCAAGGGCGCGTTTCGGCCGGACCTGGCCCTGGTCGGCAGCGGCGAAGCGCCGGAGCTGGTCGGCAAAATCTACCTGGAGACGACCCGGCTGTATCTGCCCGCCGGCCGAATGCAGTTCGACAGCGGCGTCATCCATTTCGAGGCCGTCGACCCCGGCCGGCCGCGGCTGGACATGGTCGGCACCGCGCGCATGATCGGCTACGACATCACGGCCGTCGTGGAAGGGCCCTATGACGAGCCCTCGGTGTCGCTTTCTTCGGTGCCGCCGCTTCCCGATGCGGACCTGCTCGCGCTCGTGCTGACCGGGCAGCCGCCGAAGACGCCCGGCGGCGATTCCGTGGAGAAGCGCCAGGGGCTCAACGTGGCGGTCTTCATCGGCCGCGACGTCCTCATGCGCCTGCCCGGCGGCGATTCCGCGGAAAGTCTGCAGGCCGTGCTGGAGCGCTTCGACGTCGAGCTCGGCCGATCGGTGACCCGTGCCGGCGACGATACCATCAACGCCCGGTTCCGCATCGTCGACGGGGTGCCGCGCCAAGGGGACACCCTTTATCTCACCGGCGAGAAGGACGTGTTCGACCAGTATAACGCGGGGGTGCGGATTGTATTCCGGTTTCGCTGATGGCTTCGTAAATTGCCCAAGCTCTGCGTTGCGCTTCATCGCTCTGGGAGCGATTCTCCTGGTCATGGCCTCCGGAGTCCGTGCCGAGCCTTCGGCGCCGGGGCCCCTTCCGGCTGCGGAGATCCGTTTTCAGGGCAATGACGGGCTAAGCACCGCGGCGCTGCGCGAGGCCGCCGCGGCGGAACTCGCCGACTTCGAGCAGCGGGGGCAGCGTCGTTCGGACATCGACGACGCCGCGTTCGAGATGGAGCTGGCCTACCACCGCGAGGGGTTCATCTTCGCCCGCGTGGACTATGCGATCGAGCAGGCCGGGGGGATCACAACGGTGACGTTCCATGTGACCGAAGGCCCTCAGGTGCTGGTCCGGGAGATCCGGATCTCCGGCAACGAAGCGATCGATCTCGAGACGCTGAAGGCGTTCTTCCGGCCGGAGACGTCCGGGCTCCTGCCGCAGGTGCGTCGGCCGTTCGTACGTTCGGAAATGGAATCGGCGGCGGAGGCGCTGCGCGACTATTACCGCAGCCGGGGCTTTCTGGACGCCGCGATCGCGGGGCCGGACTATTCGTTTTCGGAGGACCGCAGCCGCGTGGACGTCTCGGTGCGGGTGCACGAAGGGATCCAGCACCGGGTGCAGGTCCTGGAAGTCGCCGGGGATGTGCCCGCCGATGCGCGCAAGGAGGTGGAGGAGCTGGAGCGCACCACCGTCGGACAGCCCTACACCAGCCGCACCCGGCTGGTGGTCAAGGCGCGCCTGGTGGAGATCCTCGGCGGGCTGGGATTTCCGGATGCGATGGTGAACATGACGATGCGGGCGGACCCCGCGTCGGGCGCGGTGGCGCTTTCCGCGGTGGTCGCTCCGGGACCGCGGGTCACGATCGCCGGCATCGACGTCCGCGGCAACCAGCGCACGCGGACGGAGTTCATTCGCGAGCGCCTCAAGCTCAAACCGGGCGACACCTACGATCTGGCGCGCGAGAAGGAAAGCTTCAACGCGCTTTACCGGGCCGGGGTTTTTTCCAAAGTGGAGATCGATCTGGAGAAGACGGACGCCGAAGACCGGCGCATCCTGGTCGTAACGGTGACGGAGTCGCAGTCCCGGGAGGTCTTCATCGAGCCGGGCTACGGCTCCTACGAGCAGCTGCGCCTGGTCGCGGGCTACCGCCTGAAGAATCTGCTCGGCACCGGCCGGTCGTGGACGTCGGAGGCGCTCGCCGCCGTCAAGACCCAGGGGGTATCGAGCACCCTTACGGACCCATGGTTCCTCGGCAGGGACCTGCGGGCCGACCTGACCGGTTTCCTCCGGCGGCGGGAGGAGCCGTCCTTTACGCGTCGGGATGCCGGCGGCACCTTTTTCCTTAACAAGGAGCTGAGCCGCAGTCTGACGGTGGCCGCCGGCCTCACCTTCCGCCGGACCGAGCTTTCGGACCCGGCGGCCGCCGTCGAGGAAGAGGACCTGCGCGACGATTACAATTTCGCGAGCGTCAAGGCCCAGGCCGCCTACGACACCCGCAACGACATCTTCTTCCCCACCACGGGGCAGCGAACCTTCGGCGCCGTCGAACGCGCGGACACCCGGCTGGGCGGCGACGTGACCTTCCTGCGCCTGACCGGCGGCACCCGCCTGTTCCTTCCGGCCACACGCTCCACCGTGCTGGGGCTGCGTTACACCACCGGCCTCATCATCCCGGGCGAGGAAGAATTCACGGTGCCGCTGGCCGAACGGTTCTTCAACGGCGGCGAGACCACCGTACGCAGCTTCAAGGAGGCCGAGCTGGGGCCGCGCGACAGCTCGGGCGACTCTGCCGGCGGCCTGGGCTTCAACGTCGTGAGCGTCGAGCTGCGCCAGCGCCTGATCGGCGACTTCACCGGCACGCTCTTCGCCGACTTCGGCAACATCTCCCCCAACCGCACCCGCGACGACGAGGGCCAGCCGCCCTACCGCAACCGTTCGCAGATCCTCTCCGACACGCTGGGCGATTTCTTCCGGGGCTTTCGCCCGGGCATCGGCGCCGGCCTGCAGTACCTGCTGCCGGTCGGACCGGCGCGCGTGGACTTTGCCGTGAACCCGGACCGCGACGAAAAGCGCGACGAAGACCTGTACGTGCTGCACTTCAGCGTGGGCATGGCGTTTTGAGCCGGAACCAGCGGAAGCTGCGCCGGCCCTGAATGGTTTCTTCGGCGATCCGGGGCGCCAGCCGCAGGAAAAGGCCGAGAAAAGGGTAGTGCAGGCTCGGCGGCAGCGCGAAGAATACCTGCCGTCCGGCCCAGGCATAGCGCATCTCCGGAAGCAGCTGGCGGCGGAACTCAGCGCGATAGGCGCAGAGGGCCGTTTCCGGCTGCGCACAACGATCCATGACGGCGCGGGCGGCGAGCTCGGCGCTGCGGTGGGCGTAATAGATGCCCTCCCCCAGGAAGGGATCGGCCAGCCCGGCGGCATCGCCGACGAGCAGCGCGTTGCGCCATCCGGGGGTCTTGAGATAGCTGCCGTACGGCAGGCCGTGGGCGTGCAGCCGCAGCCCATCGGCTCCGGGGACGTCCAGCTCCCGCAGAAAGCGGCGGAACTCGTCCTTGAGGCGGCGCCCGGCGCTTTTCAACGCCGCCATCCCCAGCACCTGATGGGACCGGGCCGGGAAGGACCAGGCATATCCGCGGCGCACGTGCCCGAAGTAGATGGCGGGGTGATCGCGGAAGGCTCCCGGCCGGCGCGGGGCGAAGCATTCAAAGGCGACGGCACGGCCGCGGCGGCGCGGCAGGCGCAGGCAGCCGGCAGCGGCCAGGGCGCGGCGGACGCGGCTGTCGACGCCGTCGGCGCCGATCGCGACGCATGCCCGCCACGAACGGCCGTCACCGGTCCGCGCTTCGCGGCGGGCCGGGTCGAAGACGACGATCGCGGCGCCGGGGACAAACTCGGCTCCGGCCGAGACGGCCCGGCGGAGCCAGAATTCATCGTATTGCGTGCGGTCGATCAGATAAAAAGGGTCGTTCAGATCCCGGGTCAGAGCTTGCGATCGCCGGCCGCCAAGCGTGTAGCTTCGGGCTTCCTGCCGCACCAGGCCGGCGGCCTTCAACGCGGGCAGGCCGACCCGGAAAATCCGTTCAAGAGTTTCGACGGTCTTCCAGGTGAGCAGGCCGCCGCAGAGCTTCGGCCGCGGAAAGGCGCAGCGGTCGAGCAGGACCACATGGAGTCCGCGACTCGCCAAGATGAAAGCGGCGGTGGCGCCCGCCGGGCCGGCGCCAACGATCAAGATATCGCATTGCGCTGGGCTCATAAGCAATTCGAAATTGTTCGAATGCTGCTACCACGGCCAGAGCGTCTGCAGGTATTCCAGGCTCGGCCATATGTCCTCCGGTCGGTGGACCTCCATGGTCACTACGGGAGGTTGGCGGCGCTGGGTCTCGAGGTAGGTGAAGAGCGGACGGAAGTCGATCCGCCCCTGGCCCATGGCCAGGTGGTCGTCCTTCTGCCCGCCGTTGTCGTGGAGATGGAGCTGGCCGATGAACCCGCCCAGGACCTGCAGCCATTCCTGGAGCGGCGCCCGCCCGAAGGCGGTCAGGTGGCCGCAGTCCAGGCAGAGTCCGACGCCGTGGCCCTGCAGGCGCTCGAACAATTCCAGGATCTCGCCCGGCCCGTGCTCGTAGACGTTTTCGAGCATGAGCCGGCAGCCGGCGCGGTTGAGGCGGTCGGCCATCTCGCTCCAGAACCCGGTGCAGTGGTCCAGCCAGGTCTTGCGGAAGTACTCGTAGCGCTGCCAGTCGTAGCCGGCGTGGGCCACGACGGTGCGCGGCCGGAACACCGGGACCAGTTCCAGCAGTTCCTCGAAGCGGCGGCGGGTGACGGCGCGGATGGCGGGGTCGGTGGAGCCGGCGGAGAGGTCCACGAAAGGGGCGTGCAGGGTCACGGTGAGGCCGTGACGCTGCAGGGCGTCCGCGACATCGGCGAAGTCCTCCGGCGAATAGCGTTCGATGGCCCCGGCGTCGATCCCGATTTCCGGGTTGAGCCCGTGACGGGTGAAATGATCGAGTTGGCCCTCGCGGAGCAGGGTGAAGGTGGTGCATACCTGAACAAGGCCTCTCAAGTCGCTCATGGATATCTTCCCTCATTTGGCGTAGAACTACCCGGCTGCGCATCAACCGGTATCCAATTCGCAATCCGAAGCACGAAACTCGAAACAAGCGGAGGGTTTTCGAGAGTGAATGTCTTCGACCGTATAGAAAACCGGCTGCTGCATCAGATCGACCGGATCTACGAGCGGCGGCTCCAGGCCGCGGCGGACGAGCGGCACCTGGCCGGCTGCCGGGTCGTGTCCCATCGCGGCGAGCACGACGGCCGCATCATCCTTGAAAACACGCTGCCCGCCTTCGATGCCGCCGTGGCGCTGGGCGTCTGGGGGATCGAGTGCGACATCCGCTGGACCCGCGATCTGGCGCCGGTGGTGATCCACGACCCCGATCTGCGGCGCGTGTTCGGCAGGTCCCGAACGGTCGCCGAAAGCACCCTCGAAGAACTGCAGCGGGACTGCCCCGGCCTGCCCACCCTCGCCGCCGTGATCGCGCGCTACGGCGGCAGGGTGCACCTGATGGTGGAGGTGAAGCAGGAGCCCTATCCCGATCCCGGCCGGCAGAACCGGATCCTGGGGGATCTCTTCGGGCAACTCACGCCCGGCACGGATTTCCATCTGCTCTCCCTGGCGCCGGAGATGTTCCGGCGGACTCGGTTCGCTCCGCCGGCGGCGTTTCTCCCGGTAGCGCGGCTGAATCTGCTTCAGCTGAGCAGGCTCGCTCTGCGGCAGGGTTATGCCGGGGTCGCCGGTCATTACACTCTCGTGAGGGATGGCCTCATCCGGCGGCACCATGCCGCCGGGCAGCGAGTCGGGACGGGCTACCCGCGCTCGATGAGCGTCCTCATCCGGGAGCTCAACCGGCAGGTGGACTGGATCTTCTCCAATCATGCCGGCC
>Ga0209254_10002565_pt1 | contig 16538 bp, 14 predicted proteins | sample FrelakmetDIP11DI_FD_187148 | JGI IMG/M metagenome (GOLD analysis project Ga0209254, IMG submission 187148) | Freshwater lake sediment microbial communities from the University of Notre Dame, USA, for methane emissions studies - DIP11 DI (SPAdes)... | ecosystem: Environmental > Aquatic >... | reverse complement strand
ATTTATTTACAAAAATACTTGAACAATGTTCGGCCGCTCGGAAGAGGGGATCCGCCTGCACTTTCACCATCTGCATACCATTCCACCAGGTAACCATCGGAAGAAAATACGTACTTACTGAAGTTTGATACCAATGTTTCATCAATGTTACCGCTGTCGTCATAGGTAACAACGGTTATTTTTTTTACGAGGTTCCTTGATTTTTTTCCAAGGTCAAGTGCCATGATGTACGGATAGGTTTCAAATCCGTCGGGCAGGATATGAATGAAATTTTTAGCCGTTGCATTGGCATCATATTCCAATGTGGCGGTAAGTACTTTTTGTGAAAGACCCGGAATGGCAAATGAACCATCAATATACACCAGGTTGCCGGCAGACCAGGTATATGTAAAACGAATAAACGGAATACTTAAAGGAATAGGTACTGCAGTAGAGTAAATTTCTTTACTTACCAGGTAACCGTTTGCATCATAATTGTACCTGTATGTGAATGTATCCACAGAAGTACCCAGGTCGAAAACAGACTTGAGTTCTTTCACTCTCTTATTGCCATCCACGAGGTAATAATCTGTAGGGCTTATCCTGATCGTATCACCGCTATATTGAAGGAAAGACTCAAATTCAACAGTACCTGCTATGCTGTCAAATGCTTCTACCCTTTCTGCAAGACCAGAAGTATTGAACTGGGTATAAAATGAATAAAGGCCCTGCCCGGTAAGAGAGTCTACTGATAAAACCTGGTTGACCGTGCAATTATTTCCCAGGGGTGGTACACCCGGATTTATGGCACCGCCATTTTCAAAACTTTTTTCTTTCTCGCAGGAAACCAGGAAGAGTAATACCACACCGAAGAACCAACTCTTTTTCATAATTACTTTAATTGGGACTGGAAAATTTTCAGGAAATCTGCACCTCGTCGTTAACTGTTGTGCTGGTTTCAATCGTGGGATGAAATCCCTCTTCTGAAGCTTTAAAAAACTTTTGCTGGAAGATCAGAATGGTTATGACGCCAAAGGAAATGGAAGCATCTGCAATATTGAAAACCGGCCTGAAGAATTCAAAAGATTCACCACCCCAAACCGGAAACCAGCCGGGGAATTTGGCATCTGTAATGATCGGGAAATAAAGCATATCAACCACTTTGCCATGCAGGAAACCTGCGTAACCGCCGGTGAAGCCTTGTTGGTTGACCGACCGGGCAATATTTTGCACATAGGGATCGCTGTTCTCAAACAAGAGACCATAAAATAAACTGTCTATCAGGTTACCAATGGCTCCTGCATAAATCAGCGTGGCGCAGATGATAAAGCCAATATGGTATTTTTTCCTGATGATGTACGCCAGGTAGAAGGTTCCAAAGATAACAGCGAGTAAACGAAAAAGAGTGAGGGCCATCTTTCCCCATTCGCCACCCAGTTTCCAGCCGTAAGCCATCCCTTCATTTTCAATGAAATGCATCCGGAACCAGGAAATGCCTGAAATCACTTCGTGCTCCTGGCCCATGTAATAATTTGTTTTGATGTATATCTTCAGCGCCTGGTCGGCCAGCAGGATCAAAAACGTCAACAGGAAGACATGCTTTAATTTCACCGGTTCTTGTTTAAACAGCAAATATAGGGAGAAAGCGAAAGTTTACCCATTTAGATGCGCTAAAACCCCGCCAATATTCAATTCCGTTCCATTTACAGATCACCTGTAATCTTTTATCTGATACGTCTTCACTCTTCAAAATATACTCTTTGTACCCGTTGCGAGATTCCCGTTAGGATCTCATAGGGTATTGTTCCGGCCCATGTGGCCAGCTGTGTTACCGGTAATTCCTCACCAAAAACCACAACACGCTCCCCTTCCCTTATCTCCGGGTGCCCGGTTATATCTATCATGGTCATATCCATACAAACACTCCCGATAACAGGAAAGAGCTTTCCTTGTATCCAAACCTTACCAGCACCATTACCCAGGCTTCGGGGGTAACCATCAGCATAGCCAATCCTGATCGTAGCAATAATGGAATCCCGGAGCAATTTTCCTTTTCGGTTATACCCAACACTCTGGCCGGCTGCAACCTGCCTTACCTGGGCTACAGTTGTTCTCAAACAGGAAACTTCTTTCAGCAAGGCTGTTGACGAAAAAGCCGGATCAATTCCATACAGGCCAATGCCTAATCGAACCATATCAAGTTGCAATTGCGGGTGCCGTAGTATGGCAGCCGTATTGGCCAGGTGCCGCACAAATCCATACCCCAGCATTTCCTGTAACCTTATGCAGGCATCCAGAAATAAAGCAGCCTGGGCCCTTGTAAAATCATCTTCAGCAGGATCTTCGCTTGCCACCAGGTGGCTAAAGACGGTCTGCACACGGAATGACCGGGACTGAATCAGAAACTTCCCCAGGGACTTAGTCTCCTCCGGTGCAAAGCCCAGCCGGTGCATGCCCGTATCAAACTTTATGTGAACAGGATAGTCTGTGATACCCTCAGTTTGCAGAAACATATCAAAAGCACGGGCAATTTCAAAGGAAAACAATTCAGGCTGAAGATCGTAGTTTGTAAGTGCCGGAAAACTGCGCTCTTCCGCATTCATAACCATAATGGGCAACCGAATCCCGGCTTTGCGTAAATCAACACCCTCATCGGTATAAGCAACTGCGAGGTAATCTACCTGGTGAAACTGCAGCAGATTGGCAATTTCAAAGGCACCGGCCCCATATGAAAAAGCTTTGACCATGACCATCAGCCTGGTCTGAGGTGATAATACGCGTTGATATTGTTTAAGGTTATGGGTAACCGAACTGAGATTGATCTCGAGTACAGTCTGGTGTAATTTTTGTTCCAGTAACTGCGCTATGCGTTCAAATTCAAAAGCCCTTGCTCCTTTGATAAGTATCGTTTCGTCCCGGAACATAGACGGATGAAACTGCTCCAGGAAAACATCTGTGGCCGGATAAAATGCCGATTCCGCAACTACTTTGTCAAAGAGATGTGCATGTTTTGTTATAGCCGGACCAATACCAATGAACCTGTGTACTTTATGCTGCTTTAGTATTTGGGCGATATCACTGTATAGCGCTGTTTCGGATCTGCCACTCTGTAAAATATCAGATAAGATAAGGGTGTGTTTCGGATGCTGGTGCTGCTGCGCCAGGAAATTCAACGCCAGCTGAAGCGAGCTCCAGTCTGCGTTGTAGCTGTCATTAATCAGCGAACAACGGTTTATCGCTTCTTTTAGTTCAAGCCTCATGGCAAGTGCAGAAAGCCCCTGCATCCTTTCTGTGATCACAGCTGACGGTATGGAAAAAAATATCATCGCGGCCAGTCCGTGCATGGCATTTTCCAGGGATGCATCATCTGTAAAGGGTATCGTAAACGCATACTCTATATCGTTATATACTGCAACAACCTTTGTATTTTTTGGGGTTTTATTGATTGATTCTATGAGGATGTCCGCATCCGGATGCCTGCCCCAGGAGAAAAACCGGGGTTGCTTATTTCGTGTCTTATCAGATTGAATGATGTCATCAATGGCCTGGTGATCTTTGCAATACACTAAAGTATCTGTACCGGTGAAAAGTTTTAGCTTTTCCCTGATCTTCTCATTCAGGCTGCTGAAACCTTCGCTATGCGCTTCACCTATATTGGTGAAAATACCCAGCGTTGGCCGGATGATATTTTGCAGCTTTTCCATTTCGCCGGGCAGGGAAATACCAGCTTCAAAAATGCCCAGTTGATCACCTTCTTCCATCTGCCAGATACTCAGTGGCACACCTATCTGGGAGTTATAGCTTTTAGGGCTCCGTACAATCCGGTAGTCAGGCGATAACAAATAATTAAGCCATTCCTTGACAACTGTTTTACCGTTACTTCCGGTAATGCCTATAACCGGAAAATGAAACTGCACCCTGTGATGTGCAGCAAGCATTTGCAAGGCATCAAGGGTGTTGGGAACTAAAATAAAAAGAGCTTCCGGGAATTTTTCCCTGGCGGGTTCTTCGCTTACCACAAAAGCACGAACACCGCGGCTATACAAGTCCGTTATATACTCGTGGCCATTTCGGCGGCCGTCTGTTAATGCAAAGAATATCGTAGTATCCGGAAAAGCCAGTTTGCGGCTGTCAAACAGGATATGGTCTATGCGCGCAGGTTGCTTCAGTCCGGTAAATAACCGTCCTTCAATCCATGAACCGATGATATGAGGTGCATATCCCTGCATAGTAGATTAGAGTCTGCTCCCGGCAGCATCACGAATAGCCTTTTGTCTTTTATGATGCATGGAATAAAATACTGATGCACTCAAACAAAGAACTATCACACCCAGGGATACAAAAATCGAAATGCGGATGTCAAAGAATTCCAGCAGCATTTTAACACCTATGAAAGCCAGCACCACGGCAATACCCTGTTGCAGAAAATCAAACTGGTCCACAGCGCCCCGGAGCAGGAAAAATAAAGAACGCAGACCAAGGATCGCAAAGATATTAGATGAGTAGATAACCAGTTTATCATCAGCAGTGAAAGGCGCATTGGCCTTTTCCCTGACCAGCGATACCACAGTGGGAATAGAATCCAGCGCAAAAGCAATATCAACGGCAGCCAGCATCACCACAACTACAGACAGTGTAGTAAAGAATAATTTACCATGATGGTCCACAAAGTATCTTCCATGTGGTGCTACTTCAGAAAGCCGGAAAAATTTCTGCATGAAAGTGTAAATCTTGCTCTTTCCGGGATCGAATTCTGCCTCGTCTTTTTTGAAAAATAATTTATACCCGGTATAGATCAGGAAAGCGCCAAAGAGATAGAGTATCCAGTGAAAACGCTCGATCAGTCCGATACCTACGGCAATAAAAATTATCCGGAATACGATGGCCAGCAGGATACCAATAAGCAGTGCCCTTGCCGCATCGTTCTCTTCTACTTTGAAATAGGTAAAGATGAGAATGAATACAAAGATATTATCCACGCTAAGCGACCATTCCATTAGGTAAGCCGTAAAATATTTAGTTGCAATCAGCGGTGTTTTTTCAAACCAGAGGAAAACACAAAAAGCCAGGGAAAGAGCAACCCAGAAAAGTGTTTGATACAATGCTTTTTTGATGGAGATAATGGAATTTTTTTTACTCATCAGGCCCAGGTCAAAAACAAGGGCTAAAAGCAATAAAATACCAAAAGTGAGATACGTTATCTGGTCGGGTGTCATGCAAAAATTTTAAAAGGGAATTCAGCCTGATTATAGTCAATGGCTTGATTAATCGGGCAAAGATACTATTTAGCGGCATAGTAGTTCAACCTGTTCAGGCCCGGCTGTATTTTTTCTTCCGGTAGTACTGGTACATTGCTATCAGCAGGATGATCAACAGGATCGGACCGGCTATATTCACAAGCTGCCAGAAGGTTTTATCTTCTTCCACTTTTTTATTATCCAGCAGGCGAAGTGTATAATCTTTTCCCCTCGTTTCCAGGATACCTGAATTATCAACAAGGTATTCAAGGGTATTCAGCAGGAACTCGCGATTGGCATACTGTTGCTTGGTATAGCTGTTCATGCCCATAGGAAGCGGCCCTTCCTGTTGGGTAAAAGCATTCAGGGCAATATCACCATCGGCTATCACCACCATTTTATTATCCTGATCGGCGGCCGCTTTAAATGGCTGGCCATACATGCGGGCGAGGGTGTCGGCCATATTTGTGGAAATGCGGTTTGCGTAGAGCGACTGGAATTTCCCTTCCAGCAAAACAGCAACCGGGATATTGCTTTTATTGAAGGTCTTTAGATCTTCTTCGGTCCTGATACTGGCCCATTCAACCCGGGCAGGCGTTTGCAGCGACCTTGCTTCCGGTGATGTAGACAGCAAAAAAGTTTTTTTAATGCCGGGTGCTTTTACCGTATCCAGTGAATGCGGGAACTGAGCCACCACATAATCCAGGTTTTTGGCGATCGGGTGGTTTGAGGTATTACGCAACAACGGAAAATAAGGCCAGGGTAAAACTTCGATCTGGGGCTTGTTACCCATATTGCCAATGACAGAAGGAATGCGGTCGCTTTGAAGGTCCTGCACCAGGTCTTTATTGATACGTACGCCGTATTTAAACAATAAGTCTTCCAGGTTCAGGCCCATATCAAAGGCAATGAATTGCCCTTCACTGCGCTGCAGGCTGTCCAGGCTTGCATACAGGTTATCGATCATCCAGATCAGTTTTCCACCGTGCATGACATACTGATCCAGTTTCAGTTTCTGTTGCTCGCTGAATGGCACTACCGGCTTTACCACAAACAGTGCCTTGAATACAGGCGGTATTATGGATACACTATCTATGGGCAGAATACGGAAAGCATAATTCTGCCGGAGGGTATTTTCTATAAGATCGTACACACTGTAGTCTACAGGCTGTCCGTTTCCAACCAGGTAACCAATCAGGGGTACTGTATCCAATGTGATCTTACGGATGGCATCAGCGAGTTTGTACTCCAGCAGCGCTTCCGCGTTATTGAGCGAATTGATACCATCCAGGCTGCTCTGCCCTTGAAGGAAATCTACTCCCAGCACCCTGTCCTGGTATTTTACAATGGCGCCCGGATAAAGCAGCCGCTCCTCCATTCCCTCACCCTCTTTCGCCTGCGCCTTTACGTTAGTTGGGTTAATGCCCATTCTGCGCAGGGAATCATAGAGTACCATCCTTGATGTATCATCCATCCCTTCACCGGGGCGGCTGAACCTGTAGCTGAGGTTATTCTCTGCCGTTCCTTTGAATGCGGAAAGCATATCTTCTGTGCTGCCGGCAAGTTTTTTAAATCCTGCGGGCATTTCTCCGTCAAGGAAAACAGTGATGTCAACTTTATCGTCAAGTTTACGCAGGAGTTCCTTTGTAGGATTGGAGAGCGTATATCTTTTTTCTGCGGTAAGGTCAAGCCGGAAATGAAAAAGGGAAAAAAGCATATTGATTCCCACGAGGGCAAGAAGGACAATCGCCCATCCGAATTTGGCATGTAATAATCGGTTCAGCATAATGGGTTCAGCGTTTCACCAGGTTTCTTGCGGTCAGGAAAAGGAACAGCAGCACTACCGTGGCAAAATACACGATATCCCTGCTGTCTATTACGCCGCGGCTGATGCTGCGGTAATGAGAATCAATGCCCAGCATTTCTATGAAATAGCCCGAACCGGTTTCAAAAACAGGAAGCGTGCTCAGTGCGGAAAATGCAGAATAGATAACGAAGCAGGCAAAGGCACTGAGCAGGAATGATACCACTGCGTTAGAGGTAAGGCTGCTGCAGCAAATACCAATGGCAGTGAATACAGCCGCCAGGAAAAATAGACCTATATATGATCCGGCTATACCACCACTGTCGATACCCCCGGTTGACAACCGGGAAATGGTGAATACATAAATGATCGTAGGCAATACGGCAATGATCACAATTATGAGAGAAGCAAAATATTTACCCCAGATAAGTTGCCAGCGGGTCAACGGTTTTGTCTGTAATATCTCATAGGTCCCGCCTTTGAATTCATCTGCAAAACTCCGCATGGTGATCGCTGGTATGAGCAGCAACAGAATCCAGGGCGACATTTCAAAGAATTTATCCAAAGTGGCATACCCATAATCAAATACACTGGATGCAGGAAATACAAAAAGGAATAACCCATTGAGCAATAGGAAAACCACAATGGCAATATACCCGGTAAGGCTGCTGAAAAATTGTCTTAGTTCTTTTTTACAGATCGACCACATAAGCTGAATAAAGTGCAAGATTACATTAACCCGGGAAAAAAACGTCAAAAATTGGTGTAAAGTACTTTTTTACCCCCTTGCCACGATGTTAAATTGCCAATGAACAGAAACCGTAAAAAAAGTGAATATGAAAAATGTGTACCTGGCATTTGTTTTTACTTGCTGCATGTATGTGGCCCACGGACAAAAAAACTGGGACGGAGGGGGAAATGACAATAACTGGTCCACGGCGGCAAACTGGTTTCCCGATGGTGTACCTATGCCAGGCGAGGCGGTGGTCCTGGATAACAGCCTTTTCTCCGACAGTTATACGGTACTGTTACCGCTGGGGGCGGTAAGTGTTTCCGTGGAATCATTGCGCATATTACCGGCAGCAGGCAATACCATTGTGCTGCAATTACCCGCCGGGAATACGGCCGTGCCCGGACTGCAGGTTACCGGCAGTGGGGAATCGCTGGAATTGGGCAATGGTGCAACGCTGCGAAATTCTTCCGGGGCAGGTTCCGGTGAGGTGATCCGGCTCAGCGGCTTAATGCGCATCAACAATGGAGCACGTTACCTGCATAATACCCCGAGAGGCAATGCTACACTCATTGACAAATTATCTATAGCAGCAGGTACCGAATGGGGGATTTTTGAATTTGATGTACCCGGTACAGCAGGCTATACCGTTTCCCTGACAGGCAACACCTTTGGATCGCTCGTGTTTAGTGCTTCAGCGGCCGGTGGCGTTAAATCATACAGTGGCAGCGGAACATCCATATTACAGATCAACGGCAACTGGACGATCAGGCCGGGAGCCACGCTTACCTCTACATTATCTGCCAATATCCTTTTACGCGGGGAGCTCGACATTTCAGGCAATCTGAACCTGCATCCATCCACTGCCGGAGGCACCGGGCGGAGTATATTTTTCGCCGGCACAAACAATATCATAAAAGGCAACGGGAACCTAAGCATGAATACTAACTTCCGAAACATGGAGGTATTTTCCGGCAGTGTCTGTACACTGGAGCGTTCTGTAAACCTGCCACAAACCGGACATACTTTTCTGCTGAACAGCGGCGCCTTGCTTCATACCGGCATTAATTTCATTTCGGGTAATGGCAATTTTACGGCAGATACAGACGCCACACTGGGCGTTGGTTCGCCGGAGGGGATTAGCCTTTCAGGCAATTCAGGCAACATACAAACGGCAACCCGCAATTTCAATGCCGGTGCTAATTATATATTTGAATCGGCGGGCGACCAGGTTAGCGGTAATGGATTGCCGGGAACCATCAATGATCTCGGCGTGGATAAATCATCAGGTAATTTACAACTAACCAATACCGTTAGAGTAACCGGGCAACTTCAATTACGTTCCGGTGTGATCAATACCCAATCAACTGCCCTGGTCATTTTCGCCGGTAACAATATACAAAGCCCCCTGAATGAGTATGGCCAAACCAATGCAGGGTGGGAAAGAAGTTTTATCAATGGCCCTATGGCATGGGAAACAACAATCGCAGGAACCCAATCGATCCCTGTGGGAAAAGGGACTGTATTTGCCCCGGTTCTGGTGGAAAAGATAAATGCAGGATTTGCCCGATATAAGGTGGAGTATTTCCCTGTTCCTTATACCTTTCTTTTACCTGTGGCACGCCCACCATTGGATCATATAAGCAGGATCGAATATTGGTCGCTTGAAACAGATCCATCATCCATAAACACCGAAGCCCGGATTGGCCTTAGCTGGCGGGCAGGCAGTGGTGTAGGGAATTCAGTTGCGGCCAGAAATGACCTCCGCATTGCTCAATATGCAGACAGGGGAATGGGTTTACGCTGGGACGAAACGGGCGATGATCCACAGGTTAGCGCTTCCGGCACAAACGGGCAGATTATCAGCAACCAGGTTTTAAACAGCTTTTCCGTATTTACACTGGCATCACGCAGTATACTTAACATCCTCCCCATCAGGGGTATTGACCTATTTACAAGGTTAGTGGATAATACTGTCAGGCTTGACTGGATCATTGATGGAGATGATGAGATCAATCATTTCAGAATAGAAAAAAGTTACGATGGAAGAAATTTCCATGAAACAGAATTGGTGGAAGCAGCTAAAAATCAAGGCCTGAAAAAATATCAATATACCGATCAGCTGCCCGGTCAGGGATTTAATTATTATCGCGTCAGGGTAATTACACCTACTGACAGCAACCTTGTTTCATCCGTCTCCTTTCAATATGTAGAGAAACAAACTAATTTAATGGTTTATCCAAACCCGGTAAATAATGTATTAACCCTCTATTTCCCAGGGGCAAGCAGCGCTTTTGAATGTCTTATTGTCAATGATAAAGGGTCTCAGGTTATAAAGGCCATTTCGCTCCATGGGAAACACAATACCATTAACGTTGTGCATTTACCAAAAGGCCGTTACTCCCTAATATTAAAACACCAAAATAAACGATTGATTATACCCTTTATGAAGGGCTAAATTTGTAACCGATACCAACTGCAATCACTTCCCCCGGAACACCGGGGGCTTTTTTTATATACCCCCTTGGGAAAAGTTGGTTATGACTGTGGAAAACAACTGTTTTTGCATCTTGTGAAAAACAACAACTATGAAGAAGGCGATCTTACTCTCTTTTTTAGTGATTCTGGGTGTAATCACAATCAGCCAGGTAGCTCCAAAACCACCCGTGCCACCAAGGCCACCAGTAGTTATGCAATCATTCCTGCCACCTCCTCCACCACCTCCGCCACCTCCGCCAATACCACCTTCACCAACTGATAAAGCACTTCAGCTACCATCACTACCACCAATGCCGCCCATTCCTGCATTAGCAACAGAAGAGGCAGTTGAACCTCCACCTCCACCCCCTACAAAGCACTTATAAAAGCAGTAGTGAATTTCAATAAATTAATTAGACGGAGAAGCTTTCGCCGCAGGCGCAGGTCCTGCTTGCATTGGGGTTCATAAAATGAAATCCCTTGCCATTAAGGCCATCTGAATAATCAAGCGTTGTATTGAAGAGGTAAAGCACACTCTTCATATCAGTCACTAATTTCATTCCTTTATCCTCAAAAATCTGGTCTGTAGGTTTCAGCACATTGTCAAAATCCATTTTGTAGCTTAAACCGGAACAGCCTCCGCTCACCACGCTAACGCGGACAAAATAATCTTCCCCGCGCCCTTCTTCCTGCAGAAGTGTTGTAACCCTTTCAAGGGCTTTATCACTTATGAAAATACCATTCTCTAAAGCTGTAGCCTGCATAGCGAAATGATTTATTAGTAGATAACAACTGAATCAGCATTCAGTTCTGTGTAAAGATAATACAGGTTAAGGGATTCAGGTAACAAGGCCTTCACGCTGAGAAGGATGTTTCCATTGATCATTGTCGGGCAGAAGCCCTTTTTTAAACAAATCCCATTGTTGACCCTGTTGCCTGAGCTCCCGTAAGGCTTTAATGATCAGGTTTTCAGCAAAATGAAGTTCTGGCTCTGTGGTGAAACGTCCGAGGCTGATCCGTAGGGAAGCATAGGCCAGTTCCTTGCCAAGCCCCATGGCCGTGAGTACATGTGAAGGCTCCAGTGAGGCGGAGGAACAGGCAGAACCCGTTGAAACCGCTATTTGTTTGGTTACTGCAGCAAGTAAAACCGGGCCTTCGGTGTACCCGAAAGAAAGATTGGTCACGGTGGCCAAACGGTCAGAAATACTGCCATTTACAAAAACTTCAGGTTCCCGGCAAAGCACTTGTTCAAGATGATCGCGAAGTTGCCGGATCCGCTTCATATCCCCTTCCATTTCAAGCATAGCCAATTCGGCTGCTTTGCCCATACCAATGATTCCAGGTACATTGAGGGTACCGCTCCGCAGACCTTTTTCATGACCACCGCCATCCAATAATGGCGATAACTGTACCCGGGGGTTTCTTCTCCTGACATATAAAGCACCTACACCCTTGGGACCGTAAAATTTGTGTGCCGACAAAGCCAGGAGGTCAATACCCATTTCCTGGATATTCACCGGTATTTTACCAATTGCCTGGGTCGCATCAGTAAATATGAGTACGCCCTTCTCCCTGCATAGCTCGCTGATGGCTTTTATATCCTGAATAAGCCCGGTTTCATTATTGGCAATCATTATGGATACCAGGATCGTATCGGGCCTGAAAGAAGCCCGTAATGCGTCGAGGCTTATTCGGCCATGTCCGTCTACATCAAGGTAAGTACATGAAACACCGCTTTTTTCGAGCCTGGAACAGGAATCCAGCACGGCAGCATGTTCGGTTATAGTTGTGATGATATGCCGGCCTTTGGCTGCGTATTTATCTGCCACTCCTTTTAATGCCAGGTTAATGCTTTCTGTAGCCCCGGATGTAAAGATTATCTCATCCGGGCTTGCTCCTATCAATTCCGCGATATTTTCCCTTGCCATTTTTACCCCTTCCGCAGCTTTCCATCCAAAGGCATGCTGCCTGCTTGATGCATTGCCAAAGTCCCGGGTAAACCACGGCAGCATAGCATCCACTACCCGGGGGTCGCAGGGTGTTGTTGCATGATAATCCAGGTAAACCGGAACTGTAACCATAAACATAAAATTACATGATACCGGTTAACCAACGGGCATCCTGTCCAAAGAAACTGCAGCCTTGTGGGTGTGCGGAAATTAGCCGTAATTTTGGCATATGGAAAAAGTTGAACATATTGGCATTGCGGTGAAAGCATTGAATGATGCTATTCCGCTTTTTGAAAAACTACTCAACACATCCTGTTATAAAATGGAACCGGTGGCTGCAGAAAAGGTCAACACCGCTTTTTTTAAACAGGGGGAGACCAAGATTGAATTACTGGAAAGCACAGATCCGGATGGGGTGATCGCTAAATTCATTGAACGAAAAGGCGAAGGCCTTCATCATATTGCATTTGATGTAAAAGATATCAGGGCCGAAATGACCAGGCTAAGTGAGGAAGGGTTTCAGCTTTTGAACCCGGAGCCTAAGGCCGGCGCTGACAACAAATGGGTATGTTTCCTGCACCCACGCGATACACATGGGGTGCTTATTGAACTCTGCCAGGAAAGAGAATAAAAAAGGTCTCATCAGCACCGTTGCCGGGTGATGAGACCTGGTCTCCAGGTTGGTCAATATTTTATAAATGAATTATTATGCAGCGTACCATCGGCATGCCTGATATGTATCATGTAAACCCCTTTTTGTAAACCTGAAACATCCAGTAAGTGCACATCAGTTTCGGCGGATAGGTTAACCGAACAAATCGTTTGTCCCTTCACGTTATACACTAAAAGCTTAGAGTTGCCGTCTGTTGTTTTTTTATACCTGATATGGATCGATGAATGGGCTGGATTGGGATATATCTTATCCGTAGCCATTTGTGATTCCATACGCAGGGAACGAACGGAAGAAATTTTATATACACCATCAGGGTCAATTTCCTTTACCCTGTAATACACAAGGCCTGAACCCGGGTCACTGTCAACAAAATTATAAATATTCTGGGAAGCAGGGCTGCCAGGCGATTCGATCTCCCCGATCACTTCCCATACCTGTGCGTTCCGGCTTCTTTCGATCCTGAAAACACGTGCACCGGTTTCATGACTTGTTACCCATACCATCTGAACATGATCGTCTGATGTCCTGAAAAGATTAAAATCCTGCCATACTGCAGGAAGATTGCCGATGATAAAACCGGCACCGGAATGATCGATATTGCCGGTTGTGGAAGTGGCATAAGCAAGTCCGTAAATGACCCCCGGGCCCCAGGCTGTGTTGAAAATTTTATTGCCCCTGAATTTGGCAGCACCGCCCATAAAAATCGCACCCGCGCCTGATGAATTTTGTGCCGTTATCCTTCCCCCTGAAATAACATTGATGATGGATCCAGAATTGAGGTTAATTGACTTGCTGCCATTCAGGGAAAGACTACCGATTACACGGAGGGTGATATTTTTCAAATGGACATCGCCGGTAAGTTCAATGCTATGCCCGGCCTGTACCACAATGATATCCTTATCTCCGGGTACGCGTTTTTTATCCCAGGATTGCGGGGAAGACCATGCACCCGAACCCGTTGAAGTTAATGTTGTTTGTGCAACAGACACTAGCGTTAATGTATATATGAAGAAAACGGTCAAGCCAAATTTCATGCAATACCTTTATCAGTTAGAGAAGGCTTTGTTTAACCGGATAATTGGAGCTGTTGAATGGGGTAGAGGAATGGTCAATTTATGATTGACAGGAACTTAATGGTTAAACAGGAATATGAATTAGGCAGACTTAGCCAGGGGTGATTCCTAAGATTGGTATTCAAATATGGGTACAAAAACTGACAAAAGCAAGGCAAATGGGGTTTTATTTAGGGCGCTCATTTCCAGATTTATATATGCTGTAGATTGTCAAGGGATTAAGCAAAAAGAAATGTCTGCCGGAAGCATGATCAGCCGATACCCAGTTTTTCTACCGCTATCTGTGCGGCTATCTGGCTGGCGTCTTTTTTGTTAAACGCCTTACCTTCTGCTATAAGTTCACCGTCAACAACCGCCCCTACCCTGAACAAACGCCTGCCCTTTTCTACTTTTTCGTCAAGGGTTTCAAATTCAAGGGATTTGCCATTCTTATTGGCCCATCCGTAGAGTTTATTTTTATGGTTGATCTCAAGCAACTCAAGATCTTCCATAAACATATGCGGAATGATGATCCTTTTGAAAATCCAGCTTTTGGTTTTATCATAGCCCTTATCAAGATAAATGGCTCCTACCAATGCCTCCAGCGTATTGCCAAAGATCTGGCTGATCTTAAGTGAATTGTCGCTTTTATTATAATGCGTTATTTTTTTCAGGCCCATCCTGATGGCAATTTCATTCAGGGTTGTGCGGTTGACCATTTTACTCCGCATCTCTGTAAGAAAACCTTCGCCTTTATATGGGTATCTTTTAAAAAGATAATCGGCCACTATACCGCTCAAAACAGCATCACCCAGATATTCCAGTCGTTCATTATTTTCATCTGCGCCTTCTTTTACAGACCGGTGGCTGAGGGCAGTGGTATAGAGGTCAATCCTCCCTGGTTTAAACCCAAGCACATTACTTACCTGCCTGAGATATGATCTTTCTGCTTTGGAAATAAATAAGTATTGTAGCCAGGAGTACAAAGCCTTTGGTTTTTTATGGAGTGGTATTCACTAAAAGTAAGTAAAAGGGGGAAAATTGTTGTGGAACAACAAAATGAGCGGTGCTATGCATATTTCTTGACAATTACAGATGCATTATGACCTCCGAACCCAAAAGTATTGCTTAAGGCAGCCCTGATCTTTTTAGGCTGGGCTTTACCGAAAGTAAAATTGAGTTTAGGATCCAGTTCGGGATCAGGCGTTGAATGATTGATGGTTGGCGGAACAATATCGTTGATCACCGCATAGATGCAGGCGATAGCCTCTATAACCCCGGCAGCGCCTAATAAATGGCCTGTCATGGACTTGGTGGAACTGATATTCAGGTTATAGGAATGTTCGCCAAAAACCCTTAGGATTGCTTTTGTTTCGGCAATATCACCCAGTGGGGTTGATGTACCGTGAACATTGATGTAATCAATATCCTCTGGTTTCATACCAGCCTCTTCGAGTGAAGCCCGCATAACGCTCAGCGCACCCAGCCCTTCAGGGTGTGGTGCGGTTATGTGATACGCATCGGCAGTGGCACCGCCTCCTGCAATTTCACAATAAATCTTTGCACCTCTTTTAAGGGCATGTTCCAGTTCTTCAACAATGACACAGCCGCTGCCTTCGCCCATAACAAAGCCGTCACGATCTTTATCAAAAGGCCGTGAAGCTGTTTTAGGATCGTCGTTTCTTTCACTGAGCGCTTTCATGGCATTGAAACCTGCCACTCCGGCATCACAGATCACCGCTTCACTGCCACCAGCCACAATGATATCGGCCTTACCCAGGCGGATATAATTGGTTGCTTCAATGATGGCATGCGTTGAAGAGGCACAGGCGCTGACTACTGCAAAATTCGGCCCGCGGAAACCATGGCGCATGGAAATATGCCCTGCGGCAATATCCAGGATCATCTTGGGAATGAAGAATGGATTGAACCTTGGAGTGCCATCTCCTTTGGCATAGGCCATTACTTCTTCCTGGAAAGTAATGAGACCACCAATCCCGCTGGAGAAGATCACACCCGTACGGTCAGGGTTAACCGATTCTTTGGATATCCCGGCATCTTTGATAGCCTCATCGCTGGATACCAGGGCAAGCTGGGTAAACCGGTCGATCTTGCGCGCTTCTTTGCGGTCAAGGTATGCCACCGGATCAAAGCCCTTCACTTCACAGGCGAAACGCGTCTTGAATTTAGAAGCGTCAAAAAGAGTAATGAAATCGGCGCCAGATACGCCATTGATAAGACCGTTCCAGTAATCCGGAGCAGTATTTCCAATAGGCGTAATAGCGCCGATTCCCGTAATGACAGCCCTTTTTAATTCCATATGTAATGAAGTAAAGCCTGGATGGGGACAAATAAATTACTTGGCGTGTTCTTCCAGGTAAGCTACAGCCTGACCAACAGTAGTGATGGTTTCAGCTTGTTCGTCCGGAATAGAAATGTTGAATTCTTTTTCAAATTCCATGATCAGTTCTACTGTATCCAAAGAATCAGCACCCAGGTCATTGGTAAAGGAAGCTTCTGGTGTAACCTCTGCTTCGTCTACGCCTAATTTGTCAACTATAATCTTTTTAACCCTTGTTGAAATGTCTGACATTGTTTTAAAATTTGGTTAATACTGGGTGCAAAAATATAGTTTT
>Ga0209254_10002564_pt1 | contig 16542 bp, 15 predicted proteins | sample FrelakmetDIP11DI_FD_187148 | JGI IMG/M metagenome (GOLD analysis project Ga0209254, IMG submission 187148) | Freshwater lake sediment microbial communities from the University of Notre Dame, USA, for methane emissions studies - DIP11 DI (SPAdes)... | ecosystem: Environmental > Aquatic >... | reverse complement strand
CTGCAGGGCTTCGCGCGGGTAGACGATCGAGGACATCACTTCGCGATAGTTGGCGCAAGCGACCTGGGCGCTGCGAATCGCGGGCGCGACGGCGGCCACCGGCGTCTCTGGCACCTTCTGGATCACCGGCGCCTGCGGCGCGAGCGGCGCGTCCTTCGTCACGGCCGTGATGGTCGGCGCGGTGGTCGGCGGCGGCGCGATGTTGATTTCCGGCGGCGGGATGAACGGCGGCGGAGGCGCCTGAACCTTGGGCGGGGGGGGAACGACTTCCTGCGGCGGCGGCGGCTTCTTGATGATCTCCTCGATCACCTTCACTTCGATCGGACCCTTGACGACCTCGACCACCTTGCGCGCCAGGCCGCTGACGAGCGCCCACACGACGAGGACGTGAAGGATCACGACCGCGCCGATGCCGATCAGGTGCCGCGTCGGATCGCGCTGTTGCTGGGCAAAGTCCATGGCCATGGGGTCGTACCTCCCTGGGTCCGATTTCGCAAAAACCCGCGATTCTAATCCCGGCGGAATCGCTTACGCAAAGCTGACTTTAGGGTGCGGCGTCTATGCGCCCGGACGGGTGGCGCTAGAACAACTGCTCCGGTCCGCCTCCCGCCGGCCGGGGTTCGGCGAGGCCGAAGTGCCGGTAAGCCCCCACCGGAGCCACCCGGCCGCGCGGCGTGCGTTGCAGCATGCCTTGCTGGATCAGGTACGGCTCGACGACGTCTTCCAGGGTATCCCGCTCCTCGCCGACGGCCGCGGCCAGGTTGTCGATGCCCACCGGACCGCCGCCGAACTTCTCGATGATCGCCAGCAGGAGCTTCCTGTCCATCAGGTCGAGCCCCATTGCGTCCACCTCGAGCATCGCCAGCGCGGCATCGGCCACCTTCCGGTCGATCTCGCCCGTGCCCTTGACTTCCGCGTAGTCGCGCACGCGGCGCAGCAGCCGGTTGGCGATGCGCGGCGTGCCGCGCGATCGCAGCGCGATCTCTGCCGCGCCTTCCGGCGTCACTCGCGCCTTCAGCAGGCGCCCCGAGCGCGTGACGATGGCCGTCAGTTCCTCGTGGGAATAGAACTCGAGCCGGGCGACGATCCCGAATCGGTCGCGCAGGGGATTGGTCAGCATCCCGGCGCGCGTCGTCGCGCCGACCAGCGTGAACGGCGGCAGGTCGAGCTTGATCGACCGCGCGGCCGGACCCTCGCCGATGAGGATGTCGATCTGGAAATCCTCGAGGGCCGGATACAGGATCTCTTCGACGATCGGCGACAGGCGGTGGATCTCGTCGATGAACAGGACGTCGTTCTTCTCGAGGTTGGTCAGGATGGCCGCGAGGTCCCCCGGCCGCTCCAGCACGGGCCCGGAGGTCTGCCTCATGTTCACGCCCATCTCGTGCGCGATGATGTGCGCAAGCGTGGTCTTGCCTAGGCCCGGCGGTCCGAACAGGAGCACGTGGTCGAGCGCCTCGGCACGATTGCGCGCGGCCGTGACGAAGATCTCGAACTGCTCACGGACCTTCACCTGGCCGACGTACTCGGCGAGCGTGGTCGGGCGCAGCGCGCGCTCGATCACCTCCTCGTTCGGCGAGGCGGGGCCGGCTGCGACGATGCGTTCAGGTTCGATCACGGGACGGTTCGTCTCAGCCACGGGCCAGCGACTTCAGCGCGAGCCGGATGCCGTCCGACACGCCGGTGCCGGGCGGCAGGGTACGCACGGCTGACGCCGCCTCCCGCTCGTTGTAGCCGAGCGCGATCAGCGCGTGGAGCACGTCGGCATTCGCATCGCCCGCCGCCGGCGTCGTCGCCGTGCCGAGTTCGGCGCCGAGCTTTCCCTTCAATTCGAGCAGCAGGCGTTCCGCGGTCTTCTTGCCGATTCCAGGAATGCGCGTCAGGCGGCCGCTTTCCTGCAGCGTGACCGCTTGCGCGAGTTCGTTGACCGACAGGCCCGACAGCACCGACAGCGCAGTCCGCGCGCCGACACCGGAGATCTTGATGAGTTCGCGGAACGCCGCCCGTTCCGATGCCGTCCCAAAGCCGTAGAGCTGGTGCGCGTCCTCCCGGACGGCCAGGTGCGTCAGCAGCACCACGCGCTCCGACACCGACGGCAGCTGGTAGAAGGTGCTCATCGGGACGTCGATCTCGTAGCCGACGCCGTTGACGTCGACGAGGATCGCCGGCGGATTCTTCTCGAGCAGCCGGCCCTCGATGCGTCCGATCACTTCGCCCCCTGGAGCCGCGCTGTCCACGCGCGCCGGCCCGCCGCCGCGCCGCGGCGCCGCGGGGGACCTTCGAGTCGGGCGCTTGCCGACGTGGTGCGAACCGCCGCGAGCAGCGTCGACGAATGCGCGTGGCAGATCGCGCATGCCAGCGCGTCGGCCGCATCCTGCGCCGGAGCGCGGGCCAGGCCGAGCAGCCGCTGCACCATCAGCTGCACCTGCTTCTTGTCGGCCTGTCCGAATCCCGCCACCGCCTGCTTGATGCGCAGCGCCGCGTACTCGTGCACCACGAGCCCGCTCGACGCCGCCGCGCAGATCGCCGCGCCGCGCGCCTGGCCGAGCAGCAGCGTCGACTGCGGATTGACGCTGACGAACACCTTCTCGACGGTCGCGACCTGCGGCTGCGTCGCGCGTATGACGTCAGAGAGCGACTCGAGGATGGCCCCCAAACGCTGATAGAGATCGCCCGCCGGCACCCGGATGATCCCGGACTCGACGCACGCGAGCCTCGAGCCGGTGACATCGATGACGCCAAAGCCGGTGCGGTTGAGGCCGGGGTCGATCCCGAGGATGCGAAGTGTCGAAGGCACCGTGCGATTGTGCCACCGCTGTCGAGTTCGGCAGCCGGTCGACGCGAGCAGAGCGACCGGAGCCCGGCGCACGCCTGCGGAGGCGCCCTTCGGGTTCCCTGTGCTGCTCGCCCTGGGGCCGCGCCGCGGAACTCGCTATGCGCGCTGCGCGCGCGCCGCTCAAACACGCCGCGGCGAGTCAGTCAACGAGGCGCGCTTCGCGCGCCGGCCCCAGGACTGCGCTGCTCGGCGCCTCCGAAAGGCGTGCGCCGGACTCCGGTCGCTCTGCTCGCTCGCGTTCCCGCTGATCCACTCAATGCCGGAAGTGCCTGACTCCCGTGAACACCATCGCGATCCCGCGCTCGTTCGCCGCCGCGATCACCTCGTCGTCGCGCATGCTGCCGCCCGGCTGGATGACGCACGTGGCGCCCGCGTCGACCACCACGTCGAGCCCGTCGCGGAACGGGAAGAACGCGTCCGACGCCGCAGCCGAGCCGGCGAGCGCCAGGCCCGCTTCCTTCGCCTTGATCGACGCGATCCGCGCGGAATCGATCCGCGACATCTGGCCGGCGCCGACGCCGAGCGTCATCCCGTCGCGCGCGAACACGATGGTGTTGGACTTCACGAACCTGGCGACGCTCCACGCGAACATCAGGTCGGCGAGTTGTGCCGGCGTGGGCACCTTGACGGTGACGACCTTGAGATCGGCCGGCTTCAACGCATGCACGTCGGGCGTCTGCACCAGCAGGCCGCCGCCGACGCGCTTGAAGTCGAAGTCGTTATGCGCGTTCCCGAGCGCGACCGTCAGCAGCCGGACATTCTGCTTGGCGGCGAACACGCCGCGCGCCGCCTCGTCGAACGCCGGCGCGATCACGACTTCGACGAACTGCTTCGCCACGGCCTGCGCCGCGGCGGCGTCCACCGCGCGGTTGAAGGCGATGATGCCGCCGAACGCGGAGGTCGGATCGGTCTTGAACGCCTTGGCGTACGCCTCCGCCGCGCTGCCGCCCACGGCCACGCCGCACGGATTCGCGTGCTTGATGATCACGCAGGCCGGTTCGTCGAAACTGCGCACGCAGTCCCACGCCGCGTCGGCGTCCGCGATGTTGTTGTACGAGAGCTCCTTGCCCTGCAACTGCGTGTAGCTCGCCAGCAGGCCCGGCGCGACATCGCGCTCGCGGTAGAACGCGGCGTGCTGGTGCGGGTTCTCGCCGTACCGCATCTGCTGGACCTTGACCCACTGGCGCGACAGCACGTCCGGAAACGCGCCGCGGTTGCCCTGCCCGTCGAGCGAGGTCAGGTAGTTGGCGATCGCGCCGTCATAGCGCGAGGTGTGCGCGAAGACCTTCTTCGCCAGGGCGAAGCGCGTGGCGGCGCTCACCGCGCCCTTGTCCTTCAGTTCCTCGACGATGCAGCCGTAGTCGCCGGGATCGACCACGACAGCGACGCTCTCGTGGTTCTTGGCCGCGGCGCGCAGCATCGCCGGCCCGCCGATGTCGATGTTCTCGATCGCGTCGTCGAACGTGCACCCGGCCTTCGCGATGGCCTGCTCGAACGGATACAGGTTCACGACGAGCAGGTCGATCGGGTCGATGCCGTGCTCCTGCAGCGACTTCATGTGAGCGGGGTCGGAGCGGCGCGCCAGCAGGCCCGCGTGAATGCGCGGGTTCAGCGTCTTCACGCGACCGTCGAGGATCTCCGGGAAACCGGTGTAGGCCGCCACCTCCGTGACCGCGAGGCCCTGCTCCGCCAGAAGCTTCGCGGTGCCGCCTGTCGACAGCAAACGGTAGCCGAGTTGCGCGAGCGCCTTCGCGAATTCGACGACACCCGTCTTGTCAGACACGCTGACCAGCGCCTGCTTCACCATGACCCACTTCCTTGCTGTCGTTTCAGACGAGGCGGTATTCCTGCAGCTTCTTCCGCAGCGTGTTGCGGTTGATGCCGAGCAGTTCGGCGGCCGCCGACTGGTTGCCGTCGCTGCGCTCCATCGCGAACTGCAGCAGCGGGCGCTCGACCGCGGTGATGACCATGCCGTGCAGCGCGTGAGGACGCGCGCCGTCCAGGTCCGAGAAGTACTGCTCGAGGCTGCGACGCACGCATTGATCCAGCGTCTCCCCGCTGCGCGCCCGGCTGGCGCGCTCGCTTGCCGGCGCGCCCGGTTTCGTCGATGTCTTGACCATCGTTTCTTGTCCCAGGGCCTAGTGCAGCGTGTGCACTGTGTAATGCAGGCGCTCGTGGCGTTCGGCGTGCGCACGGAAGAAGCCGTCGACCGCCCGCGCCTGTCCGGCGCAGTCGTCGATGGCGTTCATGCGCTCGCAGAAACGTTCTCCTCCCTCGAGGCGTCGCGTGTACCAGATGATGTGCTTGCGGGCGCTGCGGACTCCCACCGCATCGCCGTAGAACCGATAGTGGTCGTCGAGATGCGCGAGCAGCAGCTCCCGAACCTCCTCTACGCGCGGCGCGGCGAGATGCTCGCCCGTGCGCAGGAAGTGGACGACCTCGCGGAAGATCCAGGGCCGGCCCTGCGCCGCGCGGCCGATCATCACCGCATCGGCCCCGGTGTAGCCGAGCACCGCGCGCGCCTTCTCGGGCGTGTCGATGTCGCCGTTCGCGATGACCGGGATCGTGACCGCCTGCTTCACCGCTCGGATCGTGTCGTACTCCGCCTCGCCCGTGAAACCGCAGGCGCGTGTCCGGCCGTGCAGCGTGAGCGCGGCGACCCCGCACGCCTGCGCGAGCTGCGCGACTTCGACAGCGTTGCGGTTCTCCGGGTCCCAGCCGGTGCGGTACTTCAGCGTGACCGGCACGTCGACCGCGGCGACCACCGCTTCGAGGATCGATCGCACGACGCCGGCGTCCCGCAGCAGCGCCGAACCACTCGCCACGTTGCAGACCTTCTTCGCGGGGCAGCCCATGTTGATGTCGATGATCTGCGCGCCGCGCGCGACGTTGAAGCGCGCCGCCTCGGCGAGCATCGCGGGATCCGCTCCGGCAAGCTGCACCGCCACCGGCGCGCGCTCGCCGTCGTGATCGATGCGTCGCGCGGTCTTCTCGCTGGCCCACAGCCGCGGATTCGACGCCGCCATCTCGGATATCGCGTGGCCGGCGCCGAGCGACTTGCACAGCTGCCGGAAAGGACGATCCGTCACGCCCGCCATCGGGGCGACGAACACGTTGTTCGGCAGTTCATGTGGACCAAGACGCATCGCCAGCGGATGGGGCTCGAAAAGGGCGCGGATTGTAGCGAAGGCCTCGGCGGGCTCATGAGCGTACGCCGAACATCAGGAAGCGCGCGAACTCCGCGCGCAAATCGGGAAAGATGCTGAGCATCGTCAAACCGAGCGACCGCGCCGCGGCCACCGGCACGAAGCTGGTGGCGAAGAAACCCGGGACGGTGCGGGTGAGCGTCCGGATCGCGAACCGGTCCGCCCGTCGCCTCCGCTCGTACTCGGGCAATCGCGCGAGCGGATCTTCCGCCGCGACAACGGCAGCGGCGACCAGGTCCGCGAGGGCAACGCAGTCGCGCACCCCGAGGTTCAGGCCCTGGCCGGCGACTGGATGCAGCGTCTGCGCGGCGTTGCCCACATGGACCAGCCGGTGCTCGCGCACGTCGTCGCGCGCCTGCTCGACCAGCGGGTAGCGGCCGCGCGACCGGATGGAGACGACCCGCCCGTTGCGCTCGCCGAACTCCGCCTGCAGCTCCGCGAGCAGTTCCGCGTCGGACAACGCTTCGCGGCGGTCGGCGGCGGCCGTCGGCATGCACCAGACCAGCGACATCGGACGCGCGGTTCCGACGGCGGGCCCGGGCAGCGGCAGCAGCGCGAGCGGGCCGTCGCGGGTGAATCGCTCGAAGGCGGTCCCGGCTGAGGGTCCCTGCACTTCGACGTCGCCGGTGAGCGCCGCCTGTCGCGCAGCCGGCGGGCGACCGTCCCGTCCCGCGCCTTCCGCATTGACGGCGATCGTCGCCCGCAGGTTGCCTCCGTCCGAAAGCCGGACGTCGACCGAGTTCGGCCCCTGGCTCACCGCGCTGGCCACGCAGCGCCGGCGCAACTCCACGAGCGGTGCGCCGCTGCACGCCGCGTCGAGAGCCGAGAGGAGGTCGCCGTAGCGGATGGTGGCGCCGAGCGGCCGCCCGCCGTTGTCCCGTTCGTCGAGGACCACGCGGCCGAACTCTCCGCGCGAAGACACGATGACCGTGCGGATCGGGGCCAGCGCTGCCGAAGGCAGTTCGATGACGGTGCCGAGCGCGTCGAGCGTGCCGCGCGACAGCGCCAGCAGGCGCCGGTCGCGCCTCGCCTCGTCCAGCTCGCGCGCATCGACGACGACGGACGGAACGCGGTGGCGTGCCAGTCGCAGCGCCAGTGTCAGGCCGACGGGACCGCCGCCCAGGATGGCGATTGGAGTCGTCGTCATCGTTTCATCAGCGCTTCGATGTCGTCCGGGGACTTCGGCACGTCCACCGACAGCACGTCGCAGCCATCCGCAGTGATCGCCACGTCGTCCTCGATGCGGATGCCGATGTGATGGAAACGTTCGTCGACGTTCGGCGCCGGGCGGATGTACAGGCCGGGCTCGACCGTCGTCACCATGCCCGGCACGAGGCTGCGCCACGGTCGCTCCTCCCCTTCCTTCGCGGCGGCCGGCTCGCGGTAGTCGCCGACGTCGTGCACGTCGAGTCCGAGCCAGTGCCCGGTCTTGTGCATGAAGAACTGGCGGAACGACTTCGACTCCAGCGCGCCGTCGAGCGATCCGGCGAGCAGGCCGAGGTCGATGAGTCCCTGCGTGAGCACGCGCGTCGCCGCCTCGTGCGGCGCGTTGAAGTCCCTGCCTGGCCGTGCCTCGCCCACGGCGGCGTGCTGCGCGGCCAGCACGACGTCGTAGACCGCGCGCTGCGGGGCGGTGAAGCGGCCGTTGGCCGGGAACGTGCGCGTGATGTCGGCCGCGTAGCCGTCCACCTCGCAGGCCGCGTCGACCAGCACGAGGTCGCCGTCCTTCACCTCGGCGTGACCCGCCGGGTAGTGCAGCACGCACGCATTGGGGCCGGCCGCCACGATCGACGGATACGCGGGCGACTGCGCACCCTGCCGACGGAACTCGTACAGCAGTTCGGCCTCGATCTCGAACTCGCGCATACCGACGCGGCAGGCCTGCATCGCGCGCGCGTGCGCGGCGGCCGAGATGCGCGCGGCGCGCCGCATGGTCTCGACTTCGCTCGTGTCCTTCACGAGGCGCATCTCGTCGATGATGATGCCGAGGTCGTGAACGGACGCGGGAGCGCGTCGACCCGTGCGCGCCTGGGCGCGGACCTTCTGCAGCCAGCCCTGCGCGCGGGTTTCGACCGCCGGGTTCGCGCCCAGCGCGTGGAAGAGTGCCGGACTGTCCGCGAGCAGGTCGGGCACCAGTTCGTCCATCCGCTCGATCGGATGCGCCGCATCGACGCCGAACGCGGCCTGCGCCAGCTCGGGCCCGTAGCGGAAGCCGTCCCAGAGCTCGCGCTCCTCGTGCTTCTCGCGGCAGAACAGGATCGCCTGCCGCTGCCCGCCGTGCGCGACCAGCACGAGTGCGCTGTCCGGTTCCGCGAATCCGGTCAGGTACCAGAAGGAACTGTCGAACCGGTACGGGTATTCGGCGTCCCGGTTGCGCAGGCGCTCGGGCGCGGTGAAGTGCACGGCCACGCCTCCGCCACGATCGGCCATGGCCTGCAACACGCGCGCGCGGCGCTCACGATGGCGATCGATCTGCATTGGAAGATTCTAAGGCGCGCGCCCGCGCAGTTCGGCGTCGACGCGTTCCAGTTCCGCGGGCGTGCCGACGTTGAACCAGCGCGCGGTCGCGTGCTCGCCGGTCACGCGCCCGCTTCGCGCCGCCGTGTACAGCCACGGAAACAGCCTCGCGCGCGCGTCGGCGAGGCCGGCAAAGAGGCGCGGCGCGAACACGCCGATGTTGGCGTACGTCAGGCGCGGTTCGCGATCGGGTGCGACCAGTCCGCCGACGAGTCCCATGTCGCCGCGCGGATGGAATGGCGGGTTGTCGACCAGCACGAGGTGCGCGTCGGCCGCGCCGGCATCGATCGCGCGGGCACGCTCGCGCAGCGCGCCGTAGTCGTAGTCCGTGACGATGTCGCCGCTGACGACGATGAACGCGGCGGCGCCGAGCCGCGGCAGCGCCCGGACGATCCCGCCGAGCGTCTCGAGCGCGTCCTCGGCCCGCTCGCCTTCGCGCGAGTAAGCGAGCCGCACGCCGTAGCGCGCCCCGTCGCCCAGCGCATCCTCGAACTGCTGCGGCAGGTGCGCGGTGTTGATCACGATGTCGCGGACACCCGCGCGTGCCAGCGCCTCGAGCTGCCAATCGATCAGGCGCCTGCCGCCGGCCATCAGCAGCGGCTTGGCCGTCACGTCGGTCAGCGGACGCATGCGCTCGCCGCGCCCGGCGGCCAGGATCAGGGCTCTCAAAACGTGTAACCCACCTTGTGCGCCACGCCTTCGAGTTCGTCGAACAGCCGGCCGAGCGGCGCGAGTTCGTCGTAGCGCCGCGTCACCGCGCGCACGTAGCCGACGAAGCGCGGGGTGTCGGCCAGGTAGTGCGGCTTGCCGTCGCGGTAGTTGATGCGCGCAAAGATGCCGAGCACCTTCAGGTGGCGCTGCAGGCCCATCCATTCGAAGTCGCGCCAGAACGCCCCGAAGTCCGACGCGACGGGCAGGCCCGCGCGCCGCGCCTTCTGCCAGTAGCGCACGACCCAGTCGAGCACCTGCTCCTCCTCCCAGCTGATGAAGGCGTCGCGATACAGCGATGCGACGTCGTACGCGATGGGCCCCATCACCGCGTCCTGGAAGTCGAGCACGCCCGGGTTGGGGATCCCGACCATCAGGTTGCGGGGCATGTAGTCGCGGTGGACGTACACGGCGGGCTGCGCCAGGTTCGACGCCACGATGCGGTCGAACATCCGCTGCAGCGCCTGCGACTGCTTCCCGGTGAGCGTGTGCCCGAGGTGGCGCGCGACGTACCAGTCCGGGAAGAGGCTCAGTTCGCGACGCAGCAGTGCGTCGTCGTAAGGCGGCAGCACGCCCGGGCGGCTGGCGACCTGCCACCGCACCAGCGCATCCATCGCATCGTCGAACAGGGTCGACGCGCTGTCCGCATTCAACGCGGACAGGTACGTGGTGGTCCCGAGATCGGTCAGCAGCAGGAAGCCCTGCGCGAGGTCCGCCTCGAGCACCTGCGGTGCGTTCAGGCCGGCGTCGCGCAGCAGTCCCGCCACGTGGATGAACGGGCGGCTGTCCTCCTTGTCGGGCGGCGCGTCCATTGCGACCAGGGTGCGGCCGCGCGCGTCGACGCGAAAGTAGCGACGGAAGCTCGCGTCGGCGGAGGCCGCACGCAACGTATCGGGGTCGAGCCCGTAGTCGGGCGGCAGCGCGCCGAGCCAGGCACCGAGCGCGACGCGGCGAACGTCCGGCGTGCCGGCGTTGGGGGGCGATGAAGTGGTGGAACTCATGCAGTGGCGTGAAAGAGGGCGGTGACCGGCGAACCGACGCATATAATCGTTTCGCCTTCCGGGCCTGGATTCTTCGGCCTGTCTTCTCGCCCAATTCTATGCCGCGTCCGCCGGCGACCACAGCGTCGTCACCTCGTCGTTGCCTGCCGCTGGCGGCGGCCGTCCTGCTCGCGCTCCAGTCGCTGGCCACGGCGCAGACACCAACGGGCACCACGTCGGCTGGGCCAACCGAGCCCGCGTTGCGACTGCGGATGGACCGGCAACTGGACGAGCGCGCAGCGACCGATCAGTCTGGCGGAACCACCTTCGCGCGCGCTCGGAGCATCGAGGGGACGGTCGACGACCGGATCGTGCTCCAGGGCGATGCCGAGATCAGGCGCGACGGCAGCGTGCTGCGCGGCGACCGGATCACGTACTCGCAGGCCACCGACGCGGTGAACGTCGAGGGCAACGCGCGGCTCTACCGCGAGGGCGCCGTGTTCACCGGACCGCGGCTCGACTTCAGGATCGAGGCGCAGACGGGCTCGATGCCAGACGCCAGCTTCTCGTACGCGCCGCGCCGGGCGCGCGGCGACGCGTCGCTGATCGAGTTCCTCGGCAACCAGCAGGCGCGGATGACCCAGGCGCGCTTCACGACCTGCGCGCCGGGCGACGACGCCTGGTGGATCCAGGCCGAGAAGATCGAGTTCGACGGGCTGGAGGAGTCCGCCTCGGCCAGCACGGCGAGGCTGTACTTCCAGGGCGTGCCGATCCTCGCCTCGCCGGTCCTCGGCTTTCCCGTCGGCGACCGGCGGCGCTCGGGCTTCCTGACTCCGAGCCTCGGCCTGAGTTCGACGCTCGGCACCGACATCCGCACGCCGTACTACTGGAACATCGCGCCCAACTACGACTACACGATCGCGCCACGCTCGATGACGAAGCGCGGCGTGCTGTTGGAAAACGAGTTCCGGTTCCTCCAGCCGACGATGCGCGGCACGCTCGTCTACAACGTCATCCCGAACGACCGGGAGTTCGACGGCAGCCGCGACCACACCTCGGTCCGCTACGAGTACGCGTCGCCCTCGGGCGTCGCCGGCGGGATCAACTACAACCGCGTGTCCGACGACAACTACTTCGTCGACTTCTCGGAGTCCATCGTCGGATCGTCGAACAAGGTCCTGCCGCAGGACGCGTTCATCGCCTACAACCAGATCTACTGGAACTCGGCGGTCCGGGTCACCAAGAACCAGACCCTGCAGGACCCGCTGGCCCCGATCACGCCGCCGTACGAGCGGGTGCCGCAGGCGTTGCTCAACGGCTTCGTCGCCGACTGGCGCGGCCTGGAGGCCAGCGCGATGCTCGACGGCACGCGCTTCGACCATCCGACCCTCGAGCCGGGCGACCGGTACGTCGCCGACATGCGCGTCGCCTATCCGTGGAAAGCGCCCGGCTGGTTCATCGTTCCGCGCGGGCGCGTCGTTTCACGGACGTACTCGCTCGACCCGAAGCTGCACCGCGCTGACTCCAACCCGACGGTGACGACGCCGATGCTCAGCCTCGACTCGGGCCTGATCTTCGAGCGCAGCACGACCTGGTTCGGCCGCGCCGCCGAGCAGACGCTGGAACCGCGCCTCTTCTATGCGTACATCCCGTACAGGAACCAGAACGACCTGCCGAACTTCGACAGCGCGCTGGTCGACCTGAACTACGCGCAGCTGTTCAACGAGAACATCTACTCGGGCTACGACCGCATCGCCGAAGCCAACAACGTGACGCTCGCGCTCGGCACGCGGATCCTGGACAGCGAGACCGGCGCCGAGCGCCTGCGCGCGGTGATCGGCCAGCGCTTCTACTCCGGGTCGCAGCGCGTGACGCTGCCGGGCGAGGCGCCGCGCACGGGCGACTCCACCGACGTGCTCGGCGGCGTGACCGCGCTGCTCGGCGCGTCGTGGGCGATCGACCTCGCCGCGCAGTACAACACCGAACAGAGCCAGGTCGTGCGCGCGACCGCCGGCGCGCGCTGGCAGCCGCGCCGCGCGTCCGTGATCAGCGCCTATTACCGCTACCGGCAGGGCGACATCAACCAGTTCGACGTCGCCACGCAGTGGCCGCTGTCGGAGCGCTGGTACGCCGTGGGCCGGGTCAACTACTCGATCCAGGACAGCCGCATGGTCGATTCGCTGGCCGGGTTCGAATACAAGGCCGACTGCTGGGTGCTCCGCTTCGCCGCGCAGCGCTTCGCCACGACGACGGACCAGTCCACGACGAACGTCTACGTGCAGCTGGAGCTCAGCGGGCTCACGAGTGTCGGCACGAACGCCGTGCAGCAATTGCAGCGTAATATCCCCGGCTACCAGCTGTTGAACCCGCTGCCGCGACAGCCGGGACGCTTCGACTACTACGAGTGACCCCCCGAATGCCCGCTGTTTTCCCGCGCATCGTCGCGCACTCGATCCTTGCTGTGCTCGTCGCCACGTGCGGAATCGCCCTGGCGCAGAGCCCGCGCGTGCAGCCGCCCCAGCCCGCCGGCTCCTCCGCGGCCCGGCCGGCGCCCGCGCCGGAGCCGCCGGGCGTTCCGCGCACGTCGCGTCCGGTCGACCGCATCGTCGCCGTCGTCAACGACGAAGTGATCACGGCCCACGAACTGCGGTCGCGAACGGCCATCTCGGAGATGCAGCTGCGCCGGCAGAAGATCCAGCCGCCGCCGCGTGACGTGCTGGAACGCCAGGTGCTCGAGCGCATGATCGTCGACCGCGCCCAGTTGCAGCTCGCCCGCGAAACGGGCGTGCGCGTCGACGACGGCACGGTGAACGCTGCCATCGGACGCGTCGCCGAGTCCAACGGGCTGACCGTGCCGGCGCTTCGCCAGCGCATCGAGGCGGACGGGTTGTCGTTCAACCAGTTCCGCGAAGACATCCGGCAGGACATCATCCTCAGCCGGCTGCGGGAGCGCGAGGTCGACAACCGGATCCAGATCTCGGAGTCGGAACTCGACAACTTCGTCGCGGAGCAGGCCGGCGTCTCTTCCGACGCGCAGGAAGTGAACATCGCCCAGATCCTGCTGCGGGTGCCGGAGAACGCGGACTCTGGGCGCATCGACGAGACCCGCAGGCGCGCCGACGACCTGCTCGCGCAGCTGAAGGGCGGCGCCGACTTCGCGCCCCTCGCGGCCAGCTTCTCCAACGCGGCCGAAGCGCTGCAGGGCGGCGACCTCGGGTGGCGCAGCGTGGACCGCCTGCCCACCCTCTTCGTCGACGCGATCCGGAACGTGAAGACCGGCGACGTCACCGACATCGTCCGCAGTCCCAACGGTTTCCACATCCTCAAGGTCCTCGGCCGCCGCAACGCGATCGACGCCAAGCTGGCCTCCGGGCCGGTGCAGCAGACGCGCGCGCGGCACATCCTGCTGCGCGTCAGCGACCTGGCGCCGGAGCCCGAAGTCGTCCGCCGGCTCCAGGAATTCAAGGGACGCATCGAGGCGGGCCAGGTCGAGTTCGGCACGCTGGCGAGGCTGCACTCCCTGGACCCGTCCGGCAGCCGGGGCGGCGACCTCGGATGGCTCTACCCGGGCGACACCGTGCCCGAGTTCGAGAAGGCGATGGACGGGCTGAAGATCAACGAGATCAGCGCGCCGGTGCGCTCGCCGTTCGGCTGGCACCTGATCCAGGTGCTGGAGCGCCGCACCGAGCAGGGCTCGGGGGACCGGGCCCGCATGGCGGCACGGCTTGCGCTGCGCGAACGCAAGGCCGACGAGGCCTACCAGGAGTGGTTGCGGCAGCTGCGCGACAAGACGTATGTCGAGTTGCGACTCGAAGAGCGCGGCTGATTCCGTGACCCGGGCGGCGCGATGACCCGCCCGCGCATCGCGATCACGACCGGAGAGCCGGCCGGCATCGGCCCGGAGATCTCGGTGACCGCTGCCGCCGACGCGCTCGACGCCGACCTCGTGCTGATCGGAGACGAAACGCTTCTCGCCACGCGCGCGAAAGCGGCCGGCGCCACCTGGCCCGCGCACGCGACGGTGCATCACGTCGCGCTCGCCGCGGAAGCCCGGCCGGGCCACCTCGACGTCCGCAACGCGGCCTATGTGCTCGCGACGCTCGATCACGCGATCGATGCCGCGCTCGCCGGGCGCTACGACGCGATCGTGACGGCCCCGGTGCAGAAGAGCGTGATCAACGACGCGGGCGTCGTCTTCACCGGACACACCGAGTACCTCGCGGCCCGCGCGAAGGCGCCCCAGGTGGTGATGATGCTGGCCGGAGACACGGCCCACGGCCCGCTGCGCGTCGCACTCGCAACGACCCACCTGCCGCTCGCAGAGGTGCCGCGCGCGCTCTCGGTCGACGGCCTGCTGCAGGTGATGCAGGTGCTCCTGCACGACCTGAAGCAGCACTTCGGAATCGCACAGCCGCGTATCGCGGTGACGGGACTCAACCCCCACGCGGGCGAAGGCGGACACCTCGGGCGCGAGGAGATCCAGGTCATCGCGCCGGCGATCGCGCGCCTGCGCAGCGCCGGCCATGCGGTCGACGGTCCGCTGCCTGCCGACACGGTGTTCGTGCCGTCGATCGTGCGGCGCTACGATGCGGTGCTGGCGATGTTCCACGACCAGGGGCTGCCGGTCCTGAAGTACGCGACCTTCGGCCACGGCATCAACATCACGCTCGGATTGCCGTTCATCCGCACGTCGGTGGATCACGGCACGGCGCTCGACATTGCAGGCACCGGGCGCGCGGACGCGGGCAGCATGCGCGCCGCGCTCGCGCTGGCCGCGCAACTCGCCGCGCGACGCGGCCGATGAGCGGAACCTCCACGCTGCAGCATCGCGCACGCAAGCGCTTCGGCCAGAACTTCCTGCACGACCGCCGCGTGATCGAGCGCATCGTCGATGCGATCGACCCGAGGCCCGGTCAGTCGATCGTCGAGATCGGGCCGGGCCAGGCCGCGCTGACGCGCGAACTCGTCCGGCGCGCCGGCCACATCACCGCGATCGAGATCGACCGCGACCTCGCAGCGTGGTTGCGGGAACAGTTCACGCCGGAGCAGCTCACGCTGGTCGAGGCCGACGCGCTGAAGCTCGACTGGTCCTCGCTCGCCGCGCAGCCGCTGCGCGTGGTCGGCAACCTGCCGTACAACATCTCGTCGCCGCTGCTGTTCCGACTGATGGAGTTCGCCGAGCGCGTGATCGACCAGCACTTCATGCTGCAGAAGGAAGTGGTGGACCGCATGGTCGCGCCGCCGGGCAGCAAGACGTACGGCCGGCTCTCGGTGATGATCCAGGTGCGGTACCGGCTGACGAAACTGTTCGACGTTCCGCGCGGCGCGTTCAACCCGCCGCCGAAGGTGACGTCGAGCATCGTGCGCATGGTGCCGCGCCCGACGGCCGAACTGCCTGCGATCGACTTCGGCTGTTTCGGCCGCGTCGTCGCAGCCGCGTTCAACCAGCGGCGGAAGATCCTGCGCAATGCATTGAGCGATGTGGCCGGCGAGGACGCGTTTCGCGCGGCGGGCGTCGATCCGCTGGCGCGCGCGGAGACGCTCGCCGTCGACGACTTCGTGCGCCTCGCCCGCGCCGTGGAGGACGCTCCCGCCGCAGGCTAGGGCCTGCTGGCGCTCGGATCGCACATGGGCCGGGCCTTCGCGGGCCCTAGACGTTGCGGCCCTGGATCAGCTCGATCTTGTAGCCGTCCGGGTCCTGCACGAACGCGATCATCGTCGAGCCGCCCTTGACCGGCCCCGGCTCGCGCGTGATCGTGCCGCCGGACGCGCGGATGCGGTCGCACGCGGCGTACACATCGTCGACGCCGATGGCGAGGTGGCCGTAGGCCGTCCCCAGCTCGTACTTGTCGACGCCGTAGTTGTAGGTCAGCTCGAGTTCGGCGTGCTCGGGGTTCGACCCGTAGCCGACGAAGGCCAGCGTGTACTTCTGCTCCGGCCGGTCGGTGGTCCGCAGCAGCTTCATGCCGAGCACCTTCGTGTAGAAGTCGATCGAGCGCGGCAGGTCGCCGACGCGCAGCATGGTGTGAAGGAATCGCATCCGTTTCTCCTCTGGAACGCAAAGCCTAGCGCCTCTCGCGCCTGTTCGGCCGCCGGGGTGTCTCGACTCCGGGCGGTGCGCCTCCCTGCGCCTGGGCGGCCGCCGGGGTGTCTCGACTCCGCGCCCGTCGCGGCGGGCGTCATTCGGCGCGTAGCACTCCTTGCGGGCCTGCAGATATCTGAGTGAGGTCGTGACTGGTTTGACTGGGGTGCCCTGCGGCTGCGCCCACCTTGCCCGCCACCCTTACGCAACTGG
>Ga0209254_10002563_pt1 | contig 16545 bp, 13 predicted proteins | sample FrelakmetDIP11DI_FD_187148 | JGI IMG/M metagenome (GOLD analysis project Ga0209254, IMG submission 187148) | Freshwater lake sediment microbial communities from the University of Notre Dame, USA, for methane emissions studies - DIP11 DI (SPAdes)... | ecosystem: Environmental > Aquatic >... | reverse complement strand
ATGATGAAGGAGGGGAGACCTCGCCCGGTGTCCACCTCGACCTCGACGATCGCCCCCTCCAGCCCAACGACGGCTGCAGCGTGGACCTTGGCGAGCACAGACCCAGTCTAGACCCGAGTTGGCGGCGGGTCAAATACACGCGATGCCCGCACGCGATCGTGGCGATCCGGCCTCAGGCGTCTCAGGGATTGCAGGGATCAGGGCGGCATGGGATAATCGGATTCCGCAGTCAGGTGCTGCCAGCAACATGTCTCGAGGGAGCTATCCTTCCCCATCCATGCCCGATCCCGTTGACATCGCTCCGGTCGCCGTTGAGTCCAATTCGATTGCGCTGTACGGGAACATGCGACTTGAGCGCTCAGCTGGCCGGTGGAGGTGAGGTCAATTCACTCCCTCCAGGGCCCACGTCACGCACCACAAAGCGACAGTGCGGCCAGGCACACCGAGGCGGGCGCCCGGGCCTCTGAGGGGCCGAGGAGAGCCCCGGACATCCCGAGGATCGGGCGAGAACCCCTTGAGCTGTCGGGCCTAGGGTGGATGTAGAGGTCGTGCCGGCAGTGGCACACCTGCCCGTAAGGCGTCTTCTTCAGGATGACTGGGAAGCCGCGACAGAACATGTCACCCCATGGGACCGGCCTCCGAGGGCTACTGAGTTGCGGGGGCATCGCTTGGCTACCTGCGCACGTCAACCGGCCTCAGACGGCGACGCCCGGTTCGCGAGCTTGCAGGGCGCGCCCTCGATCGCCGGAGTGAAGACTCCCCCAGCATGAAGAAGCCATCAGTCGCGACGCGGCAGGAAGTGGACAGACCGCTCGTGGTTGTGCTGAACAACGACATATTGCCGTATCGGATCTCGCTCTTCCGGGCTCTAGCCACCTCGCCCGATTTCCGCTTTCATTTCCTGTTCAGCACTGAGCGGGCTTGGGATCGGGCATGGAAGGTGGATAGGGACTCCCTCGGATTCCCCCACACCGTGCTGCCTGGGTTCGCCGTTCGGCTGCGCAAGCGCAACTACAACGAGTGGCGGACCATCTACATCAACCCCACGCTGCCGCTCGTCCTCGCCGAGCTCCGACCGGACGTGGTTGTAGGCTATGAGTACTCGGTACCAGCGATGGTGGCCTTGCTGTGCACGCGTGCCCGCCGCGTCGCTTACGTCGAGTGGACGGATTGCACCAGCCAAGTCGAACGCAACCTGACGCATGGGCAGCGGTGGACGCGGCGGTGGATCATCCCGCGCTCCCAGGCCTACCTGGGCACGAGCCGGGCGGCCTGCGAGAACCTGGTGCGTCTTGGAGCCCCGGAACGCGCGGTGTTCGAATCTCCCATGGGCCACAATGTTGCGTGGTTTGAGGCCGAGGCCGACCACGCCCGGTCGGTGAAGGAACCGAGCCCAACCAAGGAGATTCTGTATGTGGGGCACCTGAACGAGAGAAAAGGCGTCAGCAGCCTGCTGCTCGCTTTCGCGATCGTCGCCCGGGATCATCCTGAAGCCAGGCTGAAGTTGATCGGCGACGGGAGACTTCGCACACGTCTGGAGCATATTGCCCGGCAACTGGGAATCGGAACGCAAGTCACCTTTGGCGGGTTCGTGCAACCGGAAAACCTGCCGGCCACCTACGCCGCGGCAGAGGTCTTCGTCCTGCCGTCGCTAGAAGACACCTTCGGTGTGGTGATTGTCGAGGCCCTGGCGTGTGGTGTGCCCGTGATCTGCTCGAAGCATGCCGGGGCTGCCAGCCATCTGGTGGATGGGTCTTCTGCGTTTGTCGTCGATCCTGAAGATGCGGGGTTGCTCGCAGATCGGATCCACCAATTGCTGGTTGACAACGACCTGCGCGCCCGATTTGTCGCCGAGGGCCGGCGCGTCGCCCGGTCCTTCGACGCCGCAACCGTCGCCCTGCCGTTCGTGGCCGCCGTCCGCACGGCATACGAGCGTCTCAACCAGTGACCGCTCCGCCGCTGATCAGTGTGGTCATCCCAACGTACAACCGACCCGCAAGTCTGGCGGCATGCCTCACTTCCTTCCTCCAGCAGGACTATCCAGACGGTCGATGGGAGTTGGTGATCGTAAACGACGGGGGCGCTCGGCCATGGCGAGCGCTGCCGGACGGATTGCTGGCTCACCTCCCCATGCGGATGATCGAAGCGGAGCACCGTGGCCCGGCTGCAGCCCGCAACCTCGGAGTCCGGCAAGCGCAAGGTTCATTGATCGCTTTCACCGATGATGACTGCCGGGTATCAAGAGACTGGCTCACCCAGTGGGCGCAAGGATTCTCAGTCGGCCCCTGGCATGCCCTCGCAGGGCGGACGCTCAACCCGTTCCCTCAGAGTCTGGGATCGACCAGCCATCACTATCTGACTAGCTTTCTCTACGAGTACATGCGCTTCCCCAACCAGGACCTCTACCTAGTTGTGGCGAACAACGCCGCATTCCGCCGAGAAACCTTCGAAAGCCTGGGGGGGTTCGATGAATCCTTTGCCTTCGCAACTGAGGATCGGGAGCTGAGCCATCGGCTTGCGGCACGAGGCTTCCGCGCCGGATCCTGGCCGCAGGCCAGCATCTGGCACGATCACCCTCTCACCTTCTGGCAGACACTCCGCCTGCAGTTCCGCTACGGCGGGGGAGACGACGATTTCCGGCGCGCGCTCATCCGGCAGGGCTTACCCCGCCAGTTGGGCCAGCGTCGCCGTCCCCAGTTCTACCTTGCCCTGGCAAGGGCGTTGTGGCGGGACCGGCAACCGGCACCGGTCTGGCTACTGATCGGCCTATCCCAGCTGGCTCACCGGATCGGGTCGGTGAGCCGGCGCCTGCAGAGATCGTTTGCGCAAGACCGGTAGGGACGCCGCGCGCAGGCGGCGGGGGAACGTTGCATTCGGCTCTGCATGCGCGGGGGGCGGGCCGGAGGGTCACTTCTCTGTTGGTGAGAGCACCCAGCGCCGGTCCAGCTCGTAGCCGGTCTCGATCAGCGTACCACCGGCCACTCGGTCAAAGACCACCCGCTGGATCAGGTTCAACCGAGTTCGCCAATCTCCTACCCGCCCCCCGCGACGGAAGCCCGACTCGGAGGCCCGGAAGTTGGTGTCGAAGTCCGTCCTCGCCGCGATGTGATCGACCAGCGCTTGATCCCACGGGATCTGGCAATGATCGAGGACGCGAGCGATGCCTGACACCGGATCGGCCTTGAGTGCCTCATAGCGGACCTCAAGCAGCGCATCTCCCAGTATTCCCCCGTCGCGCCAGGCGCAGCGGATGGTCTCTTTCCATGCCGAGGCCGAGGCGCGAATTGATCGCCCGAACGACTTGCGCCATCGGGGCGCCCAAGCTTTGGCCGCAGCGCGCACAGAGACGGCTACGTCGCGGCCGTCGCGCAGGACATGAACGAAGCGGGCAGAGGGGAGCAGTTCCAGGATCAGCGGCATCGAGAATACATGCGACGGGCTCTTCTCCACCAGGAACCGGTGGTTCTCGCCCAACGGTTGGGCCAGCAGCGTCGACACCATGTCGTGCACGGCCCGGAGCACCAAGTCCCGCGAGATGGTCCGGCCGAGTCCGGAGTGGCCGGGGGGGAAGTGCGCCGGCCCAAGCAGGCTACCTACCCCCTGATTGTCCGTGAACAGCCAGGTCTCATAGGCGCCCGCCACCAACGGGTGGCACGTCAGGATGTCATACAGCCAAGTCGTCCCGGAGCGCGCCGCACCCACAACGAACACCGGGCCCGATTCCAGTTGGGCGAGCGGATCCATCACTCCGACACTCCTCGTCCTTCCCCAGGCGGATCGACGTGCATCTCTCGAGAGATCGCAGACCAGAGTTGCGTCGATTGTACTCTGGACCTCCGAGGGCTCGGCGCCGCGAACAGCCACGCTCCTCCGTGACTGACAGGGAGTCGCTTCGGTGCTAGGCATCGTCGCGGCCGGGTCTGCCAGGCGCCGATGGTATACTGCCGCTATTGCGACGGCGGTTGGCCAGGCCGCTCCGAGGCGGTGCGGGAGGCGGTCACCGGCGACGCCCCCGTCCAAGGCCCGCGCCGCCCTGAGGCACCCATTTGGCAAAGGCTTCAACGACCGATCCCACACCCGAAGGCGCGCGGGACTTTCCTGCCTCGAGCGTCAGCGTGGTCATACCGGCATTCAATGCTGCCGCCTTCCTGCCAAACGCGATTGAGAGCGTGCTGGATCAGAGCCTGCCTCCGGCCGAAGTCATCGTGGTGGATGATGGATCGACCGACGGCACCGCTGCTGTCATGGCTTCCTTTGGCTCGCGCATCCGCTGCGCTTGCCAGCCCAACCAAGGAGTCTCCGCCGCGCGCAATGCCGGCCTCGTCATGGCCGGCGGCACTTTCGTCGCCTTCCTCGATGCGGACGACTACTTCTTGCCCAGGAAGCTCGCGGCCCAGACGGAAATCCTGCAGTCTCGGCCGAATCTCTCCTTCGTGTCCAGTGGATGGAGACTTGTCGACGAGCAAGGGCGAACGTTGAGAGATGTTGAGCCATGGCACGAGGCGCCCAGACTGGACCTGCTGACCTGGCTCCAGTGGAAGCCGGTCTTCCCGGGAGCACTGCTCTTTCGCCGACAGAGCCTGGCGCAGGCGGGAGGATTCGACCCTGCCCTGAAGCACGCCGAGGACGTGGACCTCGTGCTGCGAATGGCTCGCCTCGGTCATAGGGCGGACTGGCTTCGCTCACCCACCGTTTGCTACCGCCAACACACCGCAAACGTTACCCGAGCCAAGGCCGACCAAGCCGCCGGCATCCTGGCAGTTCTCGCTTCCTTCTACGCCCAGCCGGACTTACCGCGCGCCGTGCACCGCAGGGAAGCGGGCGTGCGGTATTCCACTCTCCTTTGGACAGCCTGGGAGCTATTCCGCGAGGGCAGTCTGGAGGAGGCAGAGGAGTACCTCCGACAGTCCAGACACCATGCGAGGACGGGGCCCGAGGACACCGCCCTGGGCTGGGCCGGGGCATTTGCCAGGTTCGCCAGACGCGAACGCCGGGCCGTCCCGGACCTGACCTCCGCTCTCCCTCTTTTTCGGGCCTCTGCAACCACGGCCTCCTGGAGCTACGCACTGGAGACGGCTATCCGGTTCAGGCTGGCGGTCGTCGAGCCATTCTTCGCCGGCGTCACTCTCCCCGACAACCATACCCTTGCTGAGTATCACGGTCTCTCCGCCCGGCAGGTCGCGAAGACGGCGCAGGGCACGCTGGCTTCGTCCGCGGGGGCGGTCCACCCAGCGCGGATCTCCCACTTCTGGAGTCGAATGGTCGCCTCCGGGGTAGTGCCGCAGTCGGAGTGGCGTGAAGTGACCACACTCTATCTCACGCTGTTCGCGCGGACGGCGTTTGCCTTGCAGGCCCCGGCGGCCTTGCGCTCGGGCTGGCATGCTCTGCGGGTTGGCGCGCATCCACGCGCTCTGCCGGCCTGGGGGCGATTCTTGCGCTCGGCCATCCGCTTCGCGTTCCGGCGCACCCGTGGTGACTCCACCGCCGCGATCTGGTCCGACGGGGAGCAGGGAGCTCGGGGGACCACGGCGGCGTCAGCATGACCCCTAGCCAAGCGCAGGCGGTCCGAGCCTTGCCCGCGGAAGGGGTCAAAGTCACGGCTTTCACCGCCAACGCTCGTTGGGCCCTCGCCCTGCTGTGGTCAACGGACCGGTGGCTGCTCCTGGGCTTCGTGGCGACGGTCGGGTTGGAGAGCCTGCTGCCCGCAGCCCAGGCGCTGGCAACTCGCGAGCTGGTCAACGCCATCGTGTCCGTAGTCTCCCAAGCCGCTCAATGGGACGAGATCCTCTGGTTCTGGCTCCTCGTCAGCCTGGTATTGGCCATCCTGCAAGGTACGCTCGGGTTGGCGAACAGACTATGGAGCCAGCTGCTCTCCGGCAAGCTCGACGTGAGGCTGACGACGGACATCTTGGCACACGCTGCGCGCCTTGAGCTGCCCTTTTTCGAAGACCCGCGCTACCAGGATATTCTCGATAGGGCGCAGCAGAATCCCTCGACCCACGTCTTCGCCTTCTTCGACAGTACGCTGTCGGCGGCCTCCGGCATCGTGCAGGCTGTCTCACTGGTCGCCATTCTGGTCGCCCTTGAGCCCCTCACCGCCGCAGTCATCCTCCCACTGTTGATCCCGTACGTGCTCAGCCAGTGGCGGTTGGCGAAGGACAGGTACGATCTGCAGTACTCGCGGGCGACCAAGCGGCGATGGACGCGTTACTTCGTCGGGCGACTCACCTCTCGCAGCTCGATTCCGGAGGTCAAGTTGCTTGACCTTGCGCCGCTGCTGATCTCCAACTACCGAACCCTGGCCGAGGAATTCCGTGGGCAGGACGCCCACCTGTGGCTCCGTCGCTTCTGGGGAGGCGCGCTGTTCATCGTCGCCTCGCTGGCCGGGCTCTATTTGCTCTTCGCCCGGGTGATTGCGAACGTGGTTGCCGGCGCGCTGACGCTAGGGGATGTCACGCTCTACGCAGGTGCGATGGTGCGTTTGCGCACCGCCCTCGACAGCGCAGTTGTCTTTCTGAGCAGTGCGCTTGCCGAGACGTTGTTTGTCTCCGACCTAGCCGAGTTCCTGAGGACCGAGCCGCGCATTCTCCCCTCCGGCGGCTTGGAGCCGCCCGCTGCGGCGCGCGGCGAGATCCAGGTCGAGGGGCTGACCTTCGCTTACCCGGGTTCTGACCAGCCGGTGCTGAGGGATCTCACACTGCACATCCACCCCGGGGAGACTGTGGCCCTCGTCGGTGAGAACGGCGCGGGGAAGACGACGCTGGTCAAGCTACTGGCACGCCTCTACGAACCTGATCGCGGCCGAATCCTGCTCGACGGGCACGACCTGCATCAGCTGTCGCTGCCGTACTTGCACCGCCAGATCTCCTTCGTCTTTCAGGATTTCAACCGCTATGAGGCCACAGCGGCTGACAATATCGCCTACGGCGATTGGCGTGCCCTGCTCCAGGACCGCCCGGCGATCGAGCGGGCGGCGCGCAACGCGGATGCCCATGACATGGTGACCTCGTTCCCCCAGGGGTATGACACGCTCCTGGGCAGGATGTTCGGGCAGCATGATCTCTCGGGGGGCCAGTGGCAGAAGCTGGCGATCGCCCGCGCCACCGCTCGTTCGGCACCACTGCTCATCCTCGATGAGCCGACCTCGAACCTTGACGCGCGCGCCGAGTATGAGCTGTTCTGTCGTTTCCGATCACTCGCGCACGGGCGAACGACTATCCTGATCTCCCATCGCTTCACGACGGTCAGTATGGCCGACCGCATTCTGGTCATCTCCGGCGGGAGCATCGTCGAGCAGGGAACGCACCGGGAGCTGCTCCAGCTCGACGGGGCATTTGCTGCGCTCTATCGCTTGCACCGGATGCGATGGCGAGTGCCTGACGAACGGGACGCGAACACACCGTGAGCCGACCGTCGGGAAGTCCCGGGTCCGTTGCCGGCCTTCAAGCATCCCCGGACACGCAGGAGGAATCTCGATCCATGGCCCAACCCCCCACCTTCCCGGGAGAAGCCCCCACCGCAACGGCTCCACCCGGGGACCGTCAACCTCGGATGCTAATCGTGTGCGGTCACCCACGCTCCGGGACGACGATGCTCACTCAGCTGCTTGATAGCCACCCAGACATCGGCATGACCTACGAGTTTCACAACTTCCTCGGCGTGGGGAAGCCATGGCGGCAACATCTTCGTCTCCTGCGCAAACGCGATCGCTGGAGGCTGCCTCCGATCCGACTCCGCGGAGGCCACCGAAGGTGGCCGAGCCGATTCGCCGGCGTGCTGTTCCAGCTGTGCTACGCGTTCGGCATAGCCCAACTGAGCCGCGATCCAATCGACCTCGATGGCATGCGGCGCGTCCTGCACAGGCTCTTTCCCCGGGCCCGGGTGATCGGGGACAAGTACCCTCGGTACGTCTTCAGTCTGGATCGCTTCTCCCTCGTACCGGAGCTGCTTATCGTCGTGATCTACCGCGACGCCCGCGATGTGGTTCGGTCTGCGATCGAGCAGTCCAAGAAGGATTGGCGGCACACACCCCTTGGCGCGCGGATGGCGACCCCGGCCGGCGCGGCTCAGTCCTGGGTCAGGGCGATCCACGCCATGGACAGCCACCGGCAGTTTGTTCACACCATCCGCTATGAGGACTTGGTGAGCCAGCCCGGGCTCGTGGTGCTCGATCTCGCTGTGTACCTGGGGGTTGACCCAGGCGGATTCCGATACCGCTTCATCAAGCCGGATCGGGTAGGGAAGCACAAGCAGGGCCTGACAGAGGCCGACTTGGCGGTCGTGGAGGAAGTGGCCGGCGTAACGATGCGGCGTCTGGGATACACTTAGCATTTGCCGAGCGGCTCGTGCGGGCTATCCCGTCCGCGGTCTGCGGCGGACGTACGCCTGTGGGCGACCCGGCCAGGTGTAGGCCACGTCCGCAACGCACCTTTCGCACCAGAAGGGTCCAGGATCGACGGGGTTGCGCCCCCTGTGAGCAGATTGGGCCGCGGCCTGCGGGATGTGTCCTCCGGGCACAGGTTAAGGCCGCGGGGGCCGCCTGGCCCTCCGAGATCTGCGAGGCGTCCCTTGCACAAGTCCAAGTCCTCATCGTCCGACGGCGGCAGTGAGTCAATCGCCGGTGCCCAGCTTGCACTACGTTGGCCACTTGGCGGGACGATGGTCCTCACTGTGGCGATTCTCCTCCTGAGCTGCACTCTCGCAGAAATCCTCGTCCGAGCGCCAGGCATCCGAGCCCGCCTGCCAGTGGGAAGCTACGGGACAGCAAGCCGCTATCTTGATTTCCATATGGACCGGCTGCGCGAGCATGCGGCCCGCGAGGGCGGAGTCGACTGCATCTTCATCGGTGCCTCACCCGTCTTCCGTGGGATCAATCCGGCGGTCGTTGCCCAAGCGTACCGAGCCAGGACCGGTCAGTCGATGCGGTGCTTCAACTTCGGGATCCGCGGGCTGGATCCGGCCAACGCGGCCATCCTGGGTGAGATCATCACGGAGGACTTCCATCCTGCACTACTTGTTCTCGGCCTGGATATCCCCAATCTCTCCGGGAGGTCGAGCAAGGGAATCCGCACGGCTTTCCTGGCATCGGAGTGGATCCAGTTCCGCCAAGGTCGATTCCAGGTCGAGAGCTGGCTGGTCGACCATTCCTACGCGATGCGACTGTACATGCTGTATCGCAACTGGATGAGGCCCGGCTTCTCTCCGCAGTCAATCGCAGACACCGATCGAGCCCTGTCACGCGATATCCAGCCGGACGGTCACGCCGCTTTCCGTTTCGCCGCCGACGATCTCGCCGAGATCCCCGACACTGCGTCCGAAGAGGCACGCTACTACGATCTCCTGCAGGACTACACTATTGACTTGCGTCAGCTGCAAGGCGTTGAGGGCTTGCTCCAACCGGAAGCAGGCCTCCAGGTCGTCCTACTGGAGATGCCGGTCCACCCGACGTACCTCCAGTACTACGAACGGGGAGAGCAGGACTACCAGCTAGGACTGACGGCGGCAAAGGCCACCGCGGAGCGCGTCGGCGTGCCCTTCTGGACCACCACGCTCAAGGAACTAATCCCGGATGAGGGGTGGGCCAATCGCAGTCACTTGAATGAAACCGGGGCACGCATCTTCAGCCTGTGGCTGGGGCAGCAAATAGGCGACGCCGTCCTGGAAGGCACGCTGACTGATCCAGCATCCCTGCGGGCGCAGCAGGGAGCCGACGCGTGACCCTCCTGTCCCTTCCCTTTCTCGGTCTGTGCCTTGCCACCCTCCTGCTGTTCTATGTCGTCCCAAGTCGCGCTCAGATCCTCGTCCTGCTCGCAGCGTCGGTGTACTTCGCGTGGGCGTGGAGCTGGCAGGCGCTGGCCACGCTCGCCTTCGTCGTCCTGGCCAACTACTTCCTCGCCCTTGGTCTACCCCGTCACCCGCGATTGCTCGGCTGGGGCGTGGGCCTTAACGTTGCGTTGTGGATCAGCCTGAGGCAGTCCGACTTCTTCACTCTGCAGTTCCTCGAGTTGCTTGCCCGAGCTGGGGTCCAGGACACTGGGCCTGTACCTTCCCTGTTGCCACCGGTTGGGTTGTCATTCTATGTGCTGAGCGCCATCTCATACCTTGTCGATGTGCGACAGGGAGTGCTGCCTCCTACCCGCGATCTGCCAGCCTTCGGCCTCTTCCTTGGCTACTTTCCCAAGCTCCTGTCCGGACCCATCGAACGGGCGAGGACGTTCCTGCCGCAGCTTGCCCGGCGGAGGGTGGTCGACAACCAGGTTCTAACGCGCAGTCTCGCCCGGATTGTGCTCGGCCTGACGCGGAAGGTGGTCTTCGCCGACACTCTGCGCCTGATGATCCCCCAGGAGGTGTGGACCGCTCCGGGACCTTTTCCATCCCCCATGTTGGCATTGTGGCTTCTGGCCGCAGTGGTATCCATCTACAACGACTTCGCCGGGTACACCGACATTGCACGTGGGGTGAGCGGCCTCTTCGGCATCGAGCTCTCGCCCAACTTCGCCACGCCGTTGTTCTCGCGCAGCTTCTCCGAGCTGTGGACGCGCTGGCACATCAGCCTGTCCCAGTGGCTACGTGACTACGTCTACCTACCTCTGAGCCGTGCGCTGCTGCGGCGGACATCTCGGCCGAATCACACGCTTAACCTGTGGATCCCCCCGATGGTCACGATGCTTGCCAGCGCGGTCTGGCACGGCGGCGGTGCGAGCTTGCTCGTGTGGGGAGCGGTCAATGGTGTCTATCTGGCCGTCGAACGCATTGTCGCCCTCCAACGGCCGACTCTTCCCCTCGATCGCCTTCCTCGCCACAGTCAAGTGCTCAGGTCATTGGTGGTGCTCTCGCTTACCCTGCTCGGAATCGCTCCCTTCTTGATGCCGCTTCCGGGGACCTTCGCATTCCTGCGGGCGTTATTCTCCATGGATCCCATCGGTCCCCTGGATCTGCGCGTTCTCGTGGTCCTTGTTGCGAGCTTTCTGTTGGACTGGTGGCAGTACCACACTCGGCAGGAACTGCCCTTCCTGCGCTGGCCCCGGATTGCGCAGGCAGCCCTGCTCGCTCTGGTCGTACTGATCCTGTTCCTCGTAACACGCGCCGACACGGTCAGCCCATTCGTGTATCAGGAGTTCTGAATCCACGAGGCATTGCCAATGAATGAAGGCGACATCGCCGGACGGCTCAGGTCGTTCATCTTGACCGACCTCCTCCGCAACCCCCACTACCCGCTCCAGGATAATGAGCCCCTGATCACGGGTGGGCTCCTCGATTCGTTCGCCATCGCCCAGATCGGAGTCTGGGCCGAGAAGGAATTCGGTGTCTATATTCCAGACTCGGACATGACCCATGAGAACATGGATACGGTTCAGCAGATGGCGAGGCGCATCGCCCAAGGGCTTACGTCATGAACTTCGAACGGTTCCAGACCTTGCTGGAACCGGCGCACGAGCGATTCCAGGGCGAGCCGGGGCAAGTCTTGCTGACGTTCGTGGAAGAGGGAGGTCTCGAGCGGCCCCTGACCGCCGGCACCTTGGCCGCCGACGTCCAGCGCCTGGCCGGGGGCTTTCGGGCATCCGGGATCAATCGCCAGGATCTGGTGGTCTTGATTCTCCCGCATTCGGCCGACGTCGTGTCATCCTTCTGGGGCGTCCTCGAGTGCGGGGCGATTCCGGCAATCTTCCCTCAGATTACCTCGAGACTGGATCCTGGCTACTACCGTGAGCGCGTCCGCAAGCTAGTCGAGCACGCCGCCCCCAGAGCCATCGTGACCACGCCGGATCAGCACGCCCCGCTGATCGACATCTTGGAAGGCCTCGGCTGTGCAGTCCACACCATCGATGCATTGCGTTCCATCTCCACCGCCGAATCCCCGCCTCCTGCTGTCCAGTCGGCGGATGCGGAGATCGCGCTGATTCAGTACACCAGCGGGACCACGGGCCTCCAGAAGGGCATCGCACTCTCGCACCGCGCGATTCTGAACAACCTGGAGGCCATCCGGGTCGCCGCTGCGGTCGTACCCAGCGACACAATCGTGACCTGGTTGCCATTCCATCACGACATGGGTCTGTTGACCGGCTGCCTGCTCCCTATCGTGCTGGGGATCCCGGCTGTGGTTATCTCGCCTTTGCACTGGGTACGCGATCCGGCACTACTTCTGCGCAAGGTCCACGAACATCGCGGCACCCTCACCTGGATGCCCAACTTCGCATTCAACCTCTCGGTGCGTGGGATCCGCGGCCGGGATCTGGAGGGGATTGACCTGAGTTGCTGGCGCCGGCTGTACAACGCCAGCGAACCGGTCCGCCTGGCGAGCCTCCAGGGATTCCAGAAGCGGTTTGGCCCCTTCGGGCTCAAGCCCTCGGCCCTCGGTGCAGGGTACGGCCTGGCGGAGATCACTGGTGCGGTTTCCCTCACCCCGATCGGCAGTCCGCCGCGCGTGGAATGGATACGCGTCCGCGAGTTCCAGGAAGAGGGTCTGGCTGTTCCCTGCCAGGCGGGAACGCCGGGATCCATACCCATCGTCAGCTCGGGGGCGCTCGTCCCGGGGGCACAGGTCTCGATCGTCGACGGCGAAGACCGGCCAGTCGATGACCGGAAGGTAGGCCACATTCTGGTATGCAGCAACTCGATGCTTCGCGGGTACTACCGGCGAGACGACTTGACCATGGAGGCGATGCGGTTGGGGTCGCATCGAACTGGGGATCTTGGATTCATGTCCGACGGCGAACTCTTCGTGACCGGCCGTGTCAAGGATCTGATCATCACTGGCGGCAAGAACATCTATCCCGAGGACCTCGAATCCGTGGCCGATTCGATCCCCGGCCTGCGCCCCGGGCGTTCCGTCGCCTTCGGCGTGCCCGATCCAGCCATGGGCACCGAGGCGATCATCATGGTTTGCGAGCTAGCTCAGCCCGGGGCTGAAGCAGAGGAATTGCGGGTTGCCCAGGAGCTCCGGCGTCTCATAACTCGCAGCCTGGAGGTAACCTTGAGCGATATCCGCTTTGTCGAGCGCGGCTGGGTGCTCAAGACCGCGGCCGGGAAGATGGCGCGCGCCGCCAACCGGGAGAAGTACCGGAGGCTGCCCGGTACAATTGGCGAATGACACCCGCCGTCGGCCGGGCGCGGGGGAGCACGAACCAGGAGAGATCCCGGTGCGCGAAGGCCGGCTGACATTCAGCCCAATGGGCCTAGGCAGGAAGGAGCGCGAACCCATGAACAGCCTCAACCTTGTGATGCTGCTCGAGCACGCCGCCCGCAGGTGCCCGGAGAAGGCACTCCTCCTCTGCGGCGAGGAGAGCTGGACCTACGCTCGCGTTGATGCCGAAGCGCGCGGACACGCAGCGGCGCTGCGCGGCCTGGGAATCCGGGCCAGAGATCGGGTTGCATTGCTTCTCCCCAACGAGCCGTCCTTTGCATTGGCCTTCTTTGGCCTGCTCAAACTCGGCGCCATCCCGGTTCCCCTGAACATCACGACCCCCGGTCCCGAACTCGGCCATTTCCTGGCCGACTCCGGAGCCGTCGCCCTCGTGGCGGACTCGCAGGTGGCCGCGGCCGCGGTCGACGGCGTGGCGCAGGCGGCCACCTGCCAGACGCTGATCCTTGCCGGACGCCCCACGGCCGAAACGCCAGCCGCCGATGCCGTGTGGCTCGACGCCCTTGTCGGCCAGGCTCCGACGGACTTCGAGACCGCGCTGACGCGGCCAGAAGACGAAGCCGTCTTGCTGTACACGGCAGGAACGACGGGCCGCCCGCGTGGCGTCGTCCTTTCCCACTGCAACCTGCTGTACAGCGCCCAGTTCGTCAGCCGGGACTTCTGGCAACTGGGGCCATCCGACGTCATCCTCATGGTCGCCTCCGGCGCCCACATCTTCGGCCAGACCTTGCTGAACGGGGCCTGCAGCGCTCAGGCGACTCTCTGTCTGCTGCCTCGCTTCGACCCCAAGGCCTTCATCCAGACGATCCAGACCCACCGGGTGACATACTTCGCCGGGGTTCCCACGCTCGCCCACCTGCTCCTTCAATCCCCGTTGGCCGCCGAGTCGGACCTTAGCTCCTTGCGCGGGGTGATGTTTGGTGGAGCTCCACTTCACCCGGATGTGGCCCGCCAGTTCAAGGCCCGCTTCCCGGTCGCGCTGACTACGGGCTACGGGATGACGGAGGGCGTGCCGTTCACATTCATGACTGCATCGGAATTCGACGCGGCCCCTGCGGGTACTGTGGGGCGCCCTGCCTTGGGGATGAGCTTGCAGATCGTCGATGAACAGCTGGCCCCGGTCCACGGCCAGGAGCTGGGCGAGATCGTTGTGCGAGGCCCGCAGGTCTTTCAGGGCTACTTGAACCAGCCCGAGGAGACCTCTCATTCGATGCGCGGGGGTTGGTTTCACACCGGGGACGTCGGCTGGCAGGACCCAGAAGGGTACGTCTTCCTGGTCGATCGCCTGAAGGATATGATCAAGCGAGCTGGATACTCCGTGGCACCGGCAGAGGTCGAGCGCGTCCTTCTGCTTCACCCGGCGGTGGCCGAGGCGGCCGTGATCGGGATTCCCGACGCAACCCGAGGAGAGGAGATCAAGGCCTTCGTGGTGTTAAGGCCTGGCGCCTCGGCAACGGTAGACGACCTGATAGCGCACTGCCAGGCCCACCTGGCGGCCTATAAGTACCCGCGACTGGTGGAGTTCCGCGACAGTCTGCCCAAGAGCCCGGCAGGCAAGGTTCTGCGCAGAGTCCTCCGTACGGATTCGTAGATGGCTTAGCCAGACGGCTGGATCGCCCGCGTCCTCCACGCTTCCCGTCGAGATCCCGCGTAGAGTGCGTACCGGAGGGTGGAGGATGGTGAGATCCTGGACCTGAGGGGTCAACCGTAGGCCGCGACGCGAGTCGTCTGCAGACCGTCCACCAGCCGGGTGCTGTTGACTGACCCAGTTACGAGCGGTTCATCAGTTCGCAGAGTGTCTCGGCGGTCTCGACCGAGCGCTCCCTCAGCACCGACGCTTGCAGGAGCAGCCGCCGCGACAGGCTCGCACGGTCCTCAGCCACCCGTTCGGCCGAGGCGAGGATGCCGGGGGTGGCGTGCTGGAGGGCGGCCAAGTTGTGGACTTGAGGGTGGGGCCATTCCAGAAGCTCGAGAAGACCCTCGATCTTGTGTGAGAGCGCTCTCAGCGGCACGAACGGACACCCGACCATCGAGCCCAAGATGATGTTGTGATAGTGCCCGGTGACCAGGAACTCAGCCCCGCGCAACAGGGGGGCGACACCTCGGTAGCTGCCGGAGTAGACGAAGCAGTTGGTGGCGCTCGACGCAACTGACTGCAAGAGACGGTTGCCGCCGCCGTACGCCAGCAACACTATGCTGGGCGCCAGTTCTTGCAGCTGCTTGAGGAGAGGCAGGAGCGCGGGCGCACTCCCCCGGATCGGAAGGCCAGAGGACAGGCTCAAGCAGGCATACGGCTTTTCCAGTCCCACGCGCGCTTGCCATGCAAGCGCTTCGGCTTCGTCGAAGTCGTCCTCCTCGAGCCAGAATGTTGGATCGGGGATGAGACGAGCTCGGACGCCGAGATCCTGCAGCGCACGCAAGGAATACGGTTCCCGAACTGTGACGACATCTATCTTCTCACAAGTGGCCTGCAGCAGGCCGCTCATCACTGGGTCCTGGCCTTGCGAAGGTGTCGTTTGGTTAACCACCGCGGCCGGCTTCTCGAGCCGGCATTTCGCCAACCAGGTCAGAAATACCCCTCGCGAGGACACCTCGGTCAGTGAGTAGTTGAGCAACTCACCGTTGTGCACGACGCAGTCAGACCGGGCTGCTTTCTCCAGAAACCCTCGCACGTACGGGTTTCCCTTGGTTCGTTCCCAATGGCGAGCGGTCAGTTCCAGGCCATTTGCGCTTGCGGGGAAGAGGCGTTCTCCCTGCGCCTTCGCCCGATTCTCCATCACGCCCCTGAGCATGGGCGACCGATCCAACAGCCGCGATTGTGGATCAAGGTACACGCGCCGCCCGAACGCCACCCCGTACGCCGCGTAGGTCCGCAGAAGGGCCCCTTGAGTCAGGGTCATCAGCTCAAGCTCCGGGATCCGGTCGTAAAGCATCTTCCTCAAGGCCCGCATCGTCGCCTGCGCGCCCCAATTCGGGACCTCCGATGTGTCGTTCAGCAGAAACAGGACCGGCATTGCTCCACCCTGGAAGGCAGGACCCGCTCCGTGCATTCTACACTGCCGGTCCAACCGCACGGCGTTCGAAGTGTCCGGCAGGCGAACGGGCCGGCGCCCCAGCCCGAGGCATAGACCGGTCCCGCGCCCGCACCGACAGGAGCCTGTCGCGCGAAACCCGTCGACAGGGTGGCTGGTTCGCACCAACCGTCGTCCTTGTATCGGTCCTGGGTTGGGGGATGCAGCAGGATAATCCGACTCGCTTCGCCCCGGCGCCGATTGGTCAGGGCGACTTTCGTCGTCGCAGCCATCTCCTGCACCGCGGCATCTGGCAGACCGACGATGATGAAGGAGGGGAGACCTCGCCCGGTGTCCACCTCGACCTCGACGATCGCCCCCTCCAGCCCAACG
>Ga0209254_10002562_pt1 | contig 16551 bp, 11 predicted proteins | sample FrelakmetDIP11DI_FD_187148 | JGI IMG/M metagenome (GOLD analysis project Ga0209254, IMG submission 187148) | Freshwater lake sediment microbial communities from the University of Notre Dame, USA, for methane emissions studies - DIP11 DI (SPAdes)... | ecosystem: Environmental > Aquatic >... | reverse complement strand
AGGATTTCGCCGAAGTGTATGCCGCCTGCAACTCGTCGCCCGCCTCTCTGGCCTGGTGGATTGAGCGCACTGATCAAGCTGCCCTGGACTGGCAGGTAATATCCTCATCGCCGTTAAAGCCGATCAGCACGGCTTTGTCGCCAGCGCTCATCTTTGTTTTGGTCCCCAGGTAAATCATGCTCCGATCCATTGCGCCTGGCAACTTGGGAAGAGCGCCCGTTGACCAAATCTCGGTTACCCAGCTCTGGGTGTCGCGGTCTAGGATTAGCTTCTTAAAATAGGGGCTCCTGGCCAGGGCTTAGGCTTATGCGCCAAACTGCCGCCCTCGTCGTCCAGCGCGGCGTCGAGTTTAGCGTTGAAGCGTTCTATGAAAACGATCGGACCGACGACGGTGGTCTCGCCCGCTTCTTTGAGACCGTTCCGAGCTTAATTTATTAGGCCCATTCCACCGATTACCAGACTCGCCTCGCTAGCAGCCAATCCAAAAAACCAGCCATCAGCAAACCCATGACGACACGCGGCACGGGAAAATATGGTTTCCGCAGGTGACTGCCTAGGCGTTGAAAGCCGGTTACTAGCATGCATACTGGGAGTTTTACCACTGGCACTCAATCCTTCAGGGAGCCTGGATTTAGCCGGATTGGATCGGCAGGTTGTGCTTTTGGTGGTGATCGACATATTTGTACTCACTGGATGAACGACTATTGGATCATGCACCTTCTCGAAAGAATCAATTATCCTGCCAACCGCTTTTTCGTCATTGTCTTATTCCCTATGTATGTTAATTTTCTCACACCTATCTGACATGCGGTTTTCCTAAGCGGAACTACTAAAAAAGGTAAGGAATACCGATTTCTGTTAGAATATTCCATATTGTTGGGACAGGCAAGATTTCCATACGAATTCATCAAAACAATAAACGTTCATGCTTACAAGAGGTTTGATATATTTTCGGAACGAATCAACCAGCTTGCGAATTTAATGTTGATCACAAATGGAGAAACAAAATGTCTAATCCACCACATCAAATATCACTAAATGAAAATAGACACGGTCGAGTGGGGATCAAACAGATGACAGATGTAGAGTCACTGCCTCTCCTCCGACCGGAAATACAAGTCCATTATGAAGGCAGCATTGATAAGCTTGGACAAAATGATGATTGGGATTGGTGGCTTTATGAAGACATTCACAAAAAGGAATGGGTAATTTGTGAAGCGGATGGTCCAGGATGCTTATGGAACTTCGTCGTCCACCATGCGCTTATTCATTCTGACCCTGTTTACCGTTTTTATTTTGATGGCAAAGATATCCCCTCATTTGAAATTAAGCACTCTGAGTTTGGTATGAAGCACCCCTTTGTGGCTCCACTGGCAGATAAATTTCAACCAGATGTTTCCAGAGATCCACGTCTAAAAGAATTAAATTTTCAAATTGTCCGTAGTTTTTGCCCAATGCCCTTTGTGAAATCTATGAAAATCACATCCTCCGTAAAGCTTCAAGGCAATCACACAACCGGTGGAGGTTGGGGGCACGCAATCTGGCATGAATATCCAACATCAGACCAAATCGAGACATTTACAGGCAAGGAAGACTATTCCAGGTTGATCACTTTATGGAAGCAATGTGGTGACAACCCTAATCCAAATTCTGCGGATCAGATCTTCCCGTTTTCGCAAACACTGTATGCCAGGAAAAAACACAAAATTTTCAAATTGGAAGGGATAGGTAGCATCTCTGGTATCTGCCTGAAAATAGAACCTGCTGATCGTGCAGTTCTTAATCAGGTCTGGATCCGGATTGGTTGGGATGGAGAGACTTCAGCTGCTTTAGAATGCCCTATTGGGGCATTCTTCGGCAATGAACTAGGTTTTAACCAAATTGGAACTTTAATGCAAGGGACAAGAAAAGATGGCGAAATGTATTGTTACTGGCCTATGCCTTTCTGGGAGTCAGCGATAATCGAGCTGGAGAATCGCTTAGAAGTGAATTCGCCCATTAAAGTTGGTGGTACAGTTATATTTAAACCATCAAGCGTAGTTAATTATCCTCGCAACCGCGCTGGTCATTATCGTTCATCAGCCTATCAACCGATGGCGCTGAAGGAACCCAACCGCGATTCGCACATTGCTTCGGTATGGGGAAACGGGCACATGGTAGCGGGAGTGATTACTGGTGATCAATCCGGATGTGAAGGCGATGTTCGTGTCTATATTGACGACCGCGGTACACCAGCAGTTGAAAGTGACGGTTCAGAGTCTTGGGCTTGTTATGGTTGGGGATTTGCGTTTCCGCCTCAGGAAAATCCAGCCTCCAGTTATGATGGTTTTCTTAATCAGTGGGATCAATGGAGCATGTTGCGATTGCTTATCGGTGATTTTTATCCTTTTCGCTCGAATTTGCGAATGATGGTTGAAGGTGGGAGTGGTATTAAAACTGGTCGGGATCTGCGCTCAGGGATTGTTTTCTGGTATGGAGAGCCAGAACCCGCGATGATTCTCACCGATTACCTTGATGTTGGGGAATCCGAGTCGGAAAAATCCCACAAGTACATTGCACAAGAGTCTTCGTATTGGGAACTGACATCCATGTTCGAGGGCGAATATGACGATGTACCGATTACGGACCAAGGTCGTACACTTTCCGGACCTAGTGAATTTTCTGTGAAAGTTATCCAAGCGAACCAGGGCGTCATACTTCGCCGGCGTTCAGATCAGGCTCTTTGCAGCCAGAACGCCAGAGTGTCTGTTGATGGACAATGTGTTTGGGAGCGAAATTGGCTTTTTGCGGATCGAAACCCTCATTTTCGTTGGCTTGAGGATGAATTTTTCATTCCGTCATCCTATACGACTGGAAAAGATGAGCTTCGCATTCGTATCGAACCCATTGCGCAAGATGGAAAGTATATCTGGAACGAAAGCTTTTATTGGGTATATTGTCTATATCCTCATGGTGATCTGAAATCCCATGGTAGTGAAGACCATCGATAGCATCACCCGGTATGAATGGTAGGATTCTGAATTTCAGCAGGAACTTTAGCAATTCTTCCAACAGGTTGAGTAATAGTTCCAGGTAGCTGAATTCACGATCTAACACCAAGGGTCACTCACCCAGAAGATCTATCAACGCTTCATGGGCTAGGAAATGGTTCGGGTTGCACGAACCACTATCTTCAGTTGTCGCTGAAAAACTTCGCTATACTCATATGCTAAAATGTACTCGTCAAGGAATACGGTCTTGACATGTAATTATGATTGATGGTAAAATCACCCTTAATCCTGTAATGACAGGATGACAAAACAATAGCAAGTAAACCTCTTTTTATAACCAACTTGCTCAAATTCCTTAAGAACCCGAGTTCACGTAGACATAGTCAACTATCTCATCAGACTAACCGAACCCCTTTCAGTATTTTTCCTTCCTGCGCATTAGGCTTTAGAGCGCACATAAAGAAGTCAACCTTTAGAATTTTCTGCTTAGAGAGGAGGCAAACATAAGAGCTTGTTCTAGTTATAAGCCCACTTTGATATTTAAACTGTTTTTGAGGATTTCGACTGTTTTTAGCCCCATAACAATAAGGAGATGAGGAAATGAGATCCAAATTGAAAATTTTGTTGTTTGTATTGATGATTGCGTCCATGCTGTTATCAGCATGTGGATCCGCGGCAACACCCACGGAATCTGAACCTTCGGTGCAGGAAACTACTGAAGTCCAGGCCGAAGAGCCTGCCGAAGCCGAAGAGCCTGCCGAAGCCGAAGAGCCTGCCGAAGCCGAAGAGCCAACCGAGGCCGAGCAGATATCCGACGAATGCCCCTATAAGGAATCGCCCCTAACGGCTGAAAGGGTTGCCAATGGCGAACTTCCAGGTGTGTGTGAGCGCCTGCCAGATGTACCTCTGGTTTTCACCCACGACTTGATCATGCCGGAAGGGTTTGTGGAATCAGAAGTAGGTGTAGCTGGCGGCACAATGGTCTCCACAATCGGAGAGGGTGCAATACTCTTGGAACCATTGTTTTACTCAATTAACCGCATACCAGTAGTTACTGGGAGCATGGTTTTCTCCAATTTCCAACCTAATGCGGATTTTTCGGAGTACGAATTTACCCTTCGAAAAGGTTTGAAATGGTCTGATGGTGTTCCCCTTACAACTGCGGATATTGATTATGCGTGGAATGATGTCCTAAACAACGTAAGTCTTTATCCTACATTCCCAGCCTGGCTTCGCACAGGTGGTCAGGGAACTGGTGGCATACCTACATTAACTATTGTCGATGAATTTACATATAAAATGACTTATGATGCCCCATATCCAGGTCTCTCGATGTACCTGGCAGGCAACTGGCAGTGGACATCATATGTCATTAAACCCAAGCACTACCTCTCCCAGTTCCACGAAAAGTATGCCGATGCTGCTACCCTGGCTGCAGCTGTTACAGAAGCTGGTTATGATGAATGGTATGAACTCCATGGTCTAAAGGACGTGATTTACTACACTGAAAATGCGATAGGCATGCCACGTCTGGATCCCTGGATTCCCATTGAATGGGCTGAAGATCGCTATGTGCTGGAGCGAAACCCGTACTACGGTTCAGTGGACACCGCGGGACAGCAGCTTCCCTATTTCGATACATATATCACTTATCCAGTATCGTTTACCGCCCCTGAAACAGCTGAGTTGATGATGTTCTCAGGTGAGGGTCATTACAATTGGAACCTGGACTTGACCAAGCTTCCCCTTTATAAGTCAGAAGAAGCAAAAGGGATTATGTGGGCAATCCCCTATCCCAATAAAGACTCGCGCGCATTTTATCTCAACCTGACTTATGATGATCCCACCTGGAGATTGGTCGTTCAAGATGTTCGTTTCCGACAAGCCATTGGTCTGGCGATGGACTGTGAGGAGATCAATAAAGAAATCTATCTTGAAACAGCCACGATACCAACGGTCACCCATGACTGCGTATATGATCCGGAGGCGGCAAATGCATTACTCGATGAAATGGGCATGACTGAACGGGATGCTGACGGCTTTCGCCTGGCGCCAAACGGGGAACCCTTTGAGCTTCCAATGACCCTGATGGCGTGGGACATCGGCTATAACTCACAGGGACCTTTCTTGGAGAAATATTTCGAGGCGGTTGGGGTCAATACCTCATACAAAATGATGGAAAGCCAGAACTACTGGGATTCGTTGTCTTCCAACACTCTACAGGCTACCATCATATGGAGTTTTTCACCCAAGTTTGAGAGCGATTTACAATGGCCTGATTTCCAGCCAACCACCAAACAAGCCCCGTTATGGTATGAGTGGGGGTCAAGCGGTGGAGCAATGGGTGAAGAACCTCCTGATTGGGTAAAGGAGTCTTTCGAGATCCAGGCCGCTATGTCGAAGGAAGTCTTTGGGTCTGATGCATACAAGGCGTTGGAACAGAGGCGAGATGAGTATGTCCATACCTATATTCCTTTCCTCGATTTTGTGGAACAGCCTGGCATTGTCCACATGTTCAACTATTGTCTGGGCAATGTGGCCAAACAATCTCCGCCACAACTCCACCACCATGGCTCCTGGACTCAGCACCGGCTGATTTTCTTCAAGCCTGGTTGCGATCCGAAGAACCCTTAATCAATTGTGGAGATCCAGTCAGATACATTATCAGAATTTGACTGGATCTCTTCAAACTATTCATACAAGATGGGGTTAATTGGTCGACCATCAATTAACCCCATTGATCATGATAAGGTACAATACGAATAAACGCAGCGCTTCTTGCCTGTAGAATCTGGATGTTGACTGTCATCTAGTGAGTGGATGCGTTACCTCTTAGTTAAACATGATCATCACTTAAACTACTCCCATATAGGCCGAAAGATAACAATTCTCGAAAGGATACGGAATAAAGCCGAGTATCTAGGAGAACCATGATTAAGTTTATAACACGAAGGCTTCTCACCTTAATACCCATTTTCTTCTTAATCTCTCTTATCTCTTTTATTGTTGTTCAACTGCCACCCGGTAATTATCTTGAGACTTATATCAGGAATATGGAACGGCGTGGACAGAGGGTTGATGAGGCCGAAATTTCGCGTTTGAAACAGCGCTGGGGCCTGGATCAACCCTGGTACGTCCAATATTACAAGTGGATGGAAGATATCATCGTGCGCGGGAATTGGGGACGTTCAATGATGTCGGCGACAGGTGAAGAAATAGGCGGTAAATCTGTCAACGATATCCTTAAAGAACGAATACCCCCCTCGATTTTCACCTCATTACTGGCCTTATTGGTTACCTGGTTGATCGCGATCCCCTTTGGTATATACTCGGCAACTCACCAGTATTCAAAAATAGATTATGCGGGGACAGTGTTTGCGTTTCTTGGTCTATCCATCCCCAGCTTCTTGTTAGCGATTGTGGCTATGTGGTTCACGTACTCTGTGGCAGGTCATGCGATCTATGGTTTGTTCTCAGTTGAATTCCGTGACGCGCCATGGTCTGTTGATAAGATATTCAATTTTCTGTCCAATATTTGGTTGCCGGTTCTTGTTATCGCTTTTGGAAGTACTGCCGGGTTGATCAGGGTGGTCCGCGCTAATATGTTGGACGAATTAAACCAGCAGTATGTCGTGATGGCTCGAGCCAAGGGAGTTTCCGAATTAAGGCTGCTTCTTAAATATCCTGTTCGCATCGCTTTCAATCCCATTTTGAGCACAGTTGGTTGGCTCCTTCCTTTTATCATCGGTGGAGAAGTGCTTGTATCAACAGTGTTAAATTTGCCCACTCTCGGTCCCCTCCTCTTGAACGCTACATTGAACCAGGATATGTATCTGGCTGGTAGTATCCTATTAATCCTGACGCTTCTAACATTATTTGGAACGCTGATTTCAGATATCCTTCTGGCCATAGTCGACCCTCGAATTCGATTTACTGCAAAACAATGATAATGGGATTGTAATTACTGAATTGGAAAGCAAGCGGAGAGAGTATCAATAGCTAAGCGTATGAGAAACAATACGAATAAAAAAAATCCCCGAACAGAATACTTATCCATAACCCAATTGATGGTCTTGCGGTTCAAGAAACACCGTCTGGCGAATTATGCCCTGTTTGGCCTGGCAATCATGTATTTTATCGCCATTATCAGCGATTTTATAGTTCCATATAGACCAACCGCAATGTTGTCCGGTTATACGAATGTCCCGCCATCCAATATACACTGGGTGGATGAAGATGGAAGTCTGGTTCGCCCATATGTTTATCCTCTTGGGAAAGAGATTGATAAAGAAACCTATCAAACTACGTTGGTTGAGAATACGGAGGTTAAATATCCAATCTATTTTTTCGTCAGTTCCTGGGAATATAAATTTCTCGGTTTAATCAAGACGAATATCCATTTATTTGGAATCGAATCTCAAGATCCGGAAACTGAAGAGGTGGAAAACCCCGCTTTCATCAACTTGTTTGGGACGGACAATGCTGGACGGGATATCTTTTCGCGTACGATAACAGGCAGCAAGGTGTCACTTTTTATTGGTTTGACCGGTGTTTTTATCTCCTTCATTCTAGGTTGTATGATTGGCGGCATATCCGGATTTTTTGGCGGTGTTGCGGATGAGGTCATCCAACGACTCATCGATATCTTGTTGTGTATCCCAACCATCCCTTTGTGGATTGTGCTCTCTGCGGCGATCCCGCGGGAATGGTCTGTAGTGCAAAATTATTTTGCCATTACGGTTGTTTTGGCTGTGGTTAGTTGGACAGGCTTGGCCAGGGTTGTCCGCGGGAAGCTATTATCGACGCGTGAAATTGACTTTGTATTGGCTGCAAAGGCCTGTGGCTCCTCAGATATGTTTGCAATTACCAATCACCTCCTGCCAAATTTTCTCAGTCATCTGATTGTAAGTATTACCATTGCGATTCCCTCAATGATCCTGGCTGAGACTGCGCTCAGTTTTATTGGGGTTGGCATGCAGGATCCTGCCGTAAGTTGGGGGGTTCTACTGCAAGACACGATGAACTTCACCGCGCTGGTCAAGTATCCCTGGAAATTGATCCCTGGGATCTTTGTAGTGCTTACAGTAATGATGTACAACTCGGTTGGTGACGGTATACGAGACGCGGCTGATCCGTATTCCTTATAAACCTTAGGAGAACATGATAGTGACGGAGTTTTGTTTGAATGAAAAGAAATAGCGGAATATCATCCGTAAGCTCGGTTACCTCTCCATCCGCAAACGAAAATGGGCTGCCATTTGACGTCGTGCTGGCATATCGAGATTTAAGCATCCATTTTAGTACTGATGATGGCGTTTTAAAGGCAGCCAACCATGTGAATTTAGATCTGAAATACTCCCAAAAACTAGGTTTGATTGGTGAAAGTGGGTGCGGGAAAACGGTCACTGCTCAAGCTGTATTACGTATCACTCCACGCAATGGTTGGATTGAAGCCGGAAAAATTTTGTATCGAAAGAAAGACGGATTTGAGATAGACCTCGCTAAACTTGACCCGCGCGGCGATGAAATTCGCAAAATTCGAGGTGGTGAAATCGGGATCATTTTCCAAGAACCTATGACCAGTTTATCGGCGGTTCATACCATTGGAAACCAGATCATCGAAGGGGTTCTTTTGCATATAACAAATAATAAAAAAGAAGCGTATGAGATCGCTTTGGGTATGCTCAGCCGTGTAGGGATTGCCAACCCGAAACAGCGCATGAATGAATTTCCCCACCAATTATCTGGCGGCATGCGTCAGCGCGCTCTGATCGCTTTGTCACTGGCTTGTAAACCGAATGTGCTCATCGCTGACGAACCGACAACTGCATTGGATGTAACCATGCAAGCGCAAATTTTAGAGTTGATCCACGAATTGCAACAAGAATATGAGATGTCGATCATCTATATCACCCACGACCTCGGGGTGATTGCTGAAGTGTGTGATAATGTTGCGGTGATGTACTTAGGTAGAGTCGTGGAGCTTGGGGGAATTAAACAAATATTTGGGAACCCACTACATCCATATACACGGGCATTAATGCGTTCTATCCCCATTATTGGAAAGTGCGTAAATGAGCTTGAAGTTATTAAAGGCAATGTCCCAAGACCGATTAACTTGCCCGAACAGTGTGGATTCTGCGGTCGCTGCCCCGAACAGTTTGATCTCTGTGATCAGGCAATCCCAATGCTAAGTGAGATTGAACCAGGGCATTTCGTCGAATGCTTTCTTTATCCGCAAGATAGTACAAGTGACAAATGATGAATAATACGAAAGAAAAAACGGATGGTAAAGATAGGGTATTCCTCCGGGTCGCGAATTTAAAGAAGTACTTTCCGATTGAAAAGGGATTCAGTCGGCGAGTGATTGGTCACGTTAAGGCCGTTGACGACGTCAGTTTCGATATCCATTATGGGGAAACGCTGGGTCTGGTGGGTGAGTCCGGATCGGGAAAAACCACAACAGGTCGGTGCATAATCGGGGCTTATCCGGTTACGGGTGGTGCAATTTTTCTGAGACCGGATCAAAATTCAAATGAAATGGTGGAATTAACGAAACTAAGCCGAAAAGAACGGCTCGAATACCAGCCCCTGATGAATATGATCTTCCAGGATCCATATTCCTCCTTGGATCCACGCTGGAATGTTTTTAATATCATCAGCGAAGCGATGCGCCATTCAAAGAAGTATACAAAGGAACAGATAGAAATGCGGGTAGGTGAGTTAATGACGATGGTAGGTCTGAATGAAACTCAGATTAAAAACTATCCACACGCGTTCAGTGGGGGACAACGACAGCGGATTGGGATCGCTCGGGCATTAGCAACCAGCCCTCAACTGGTAGTTGCTGACGAACCAGTATCTGCGCTCGATGTATCAATTCAGGCTCAAATACTTAATCTTTTGGCCTCATTACAGAAAGAATTAGATTTAACCCTCCTTTTTATTGCCCATAATCTAGGTGTTGTTGAGCACATCTCAGATCGAATCGGGGTGATGTATGTTGGCAAGATTGTAGAATTGGCGAGTAAGGTCGATATTTTTACTCAGCCTCGACATCCATATACCGAAGCACTCTTTTCCTCTGTCCTTAATCCGGACCCATTCACAAAGCGCGAGCGGATTATTTTAAAGGGTGAAATTCCAAATCCTGCATCTCCACCCAGCGGATGTCATTTCCATCCTCGATGCCGTTATGCGATTGACAAATGCTCTAAAGAAACACCCGTCTGGGGTGAAATAATATCTGCGCATTTTGCAGCCTGTCACCGAGCAAAAGAGTTGACGCTCAGAGGACCTTTATAGGAGACAAAAGCATGAAATACAACAAAGAAACAACACTAAAATCAATCCTTAGTACGGAAAAGGGACAGATTGTCCTTAGGAAGTATGCTCCACAGCTGTTTTCTTATCCCGGAAATGTATATGTGGGGCATCAACATTATGGTGCGACTTTAGAAACAGCACCCGAAAATAAATTGCTGGGTATCACACCCGAAATAGCTGACTTGATTCTTGAAGAACTGGTCAAACCCGATGAGGAAGTATTACGATATTTTCCAAGAAAAAAATCATTAGACGAGATTGATGCCGAAAGCTTCATGGCAAAATCCCAACCACTAACTGGAAAGGTAGAAACAATTGGGCTTCAAGAAGGGAACCTGGACTTAGAAGAAAAAGATATCACCCTTTCACTGGATGGCGCCTGGTTAATGGTTGAAGGAGAGGGGCAAGTGCCCAATTGGGAAAAAGCCATGCCCGCCCAGGTACCTGGCAGCGTGCACACAGCATTGGTTGAAAATGGGCGCCTCCCAGACCCAACCTTTGCACAGAACCAGAGGATCCACCGTAAAGAGAGTTATAAAACCTGGTGGTTCAAAAAAACCTTCCAACATCCTGAAGGCTCAGATGTTCGCCTGACATTTGGGGGTGTGTGTAATAAATGCGAAGTCTGGTTGAACGGAAAATTTCTGGGGGCACACGAAGGGATGTTCGGAGGACCAGAATTTGATATCAGCGATTATCTCACGGATGAAAACGAATTACTTGTCAAGCTGCATCCAATCCCGTTCACTACCGAAGGCCCTCACGGCGGCAGGTTTCCTGAGAGCAATCAAAGCTGGTGGCATACGGTTGTATTCAACAATGTATATGGCTGGCATTACTCCAACCTCGAGTCTCTTGGTATCTGGGAAAACGTCATCCTGACCCAGGTACCTGAAGTCGAAATTGTGGATCCATTTATCAGCGCCAGAGATCATGAAAACGGTGAAGCTCAATTCCTGGTCAATCTAAAGAGCAAGTCAGCACTGTCTGGGAAAATCTACGGTGAGATCTCGCCGAAGAACTTCACCGGGGAGACTTACTGCTTCGAAAAAGAACTCAACCTGGAAGCCGGGGACAATAAAATACACCTGCAGTTCAGGATCCCTGACCCGCAGTTATGGTGGCCGGTGGATCTCGGAAACCAGAACCTGTACACCTTGAGGATATGGATTGTCAAGGGTAAAAATGTGCTTGATTTTGAGCAGCTCGACTTCGGCATCCGTTCGGTAGTGATGGCACCTCTGCCTGAAGGTCCCCAAGAAGATCAATTCAACTGGACCTTTGTGGTGAATGGTGAACCTCATTTCATGAAAGGCACCAACTGGTGTACGATGGATCCCTTGATGAATTTCTCGAAAGAGAGATATACGCGTTTCTTATCCCTGGCTGCTCAGCAGCATGTCCAATTGATTCGCGCCTGGGGCTCAGGCATGCCGGAGACAGATGAGTTCTACGATGTGTGTGATGCGTTTGGGATCATGGTGATCCAGGAATGGCCCACCGCCTGGAACAGCCATGAGCTGCAACCCCGTGATGTACTGGAAGAGACAGTCCGGCTAACAACAATGCGTATCCGCAATCGGGCCTGCTTGGTGATGTATGGTGGCGGGAACGAATCCTCTATACCTTTCGGAGATGCCATTGATATGATGGGGCGCTTGAGTATCGAGCTGGATGGGACGCGTCCGTTTCATCGTGGAGAACCCTGGGGTGGCAGCGACCATGGATATCCTTGCTATTGGGGTCGCATGCCCCTTGACTATGCTGCCAGTATGATGGTTTCCAAGTTTTGGGGCGAGTTCGGGGTGGCTTGTATGCCCGTGTATGAATCAGTGCTGCGTTATCTACCGGAAGAAGAGAAGACGAAATGGCCGCCAGAGAAGGGCAGTGCGCTGGAATACCATACACCCATATTTGGATATGCAGAAGATCTTTCGCGCCTGCTACAGTACGCAGATTATTTCATGGACAAGAAAGCAGGCAACCTGGAGCAATTTACAATCGCGTCTCAACTATCTCAAGCGGTGGGTTTACGCCATCCACTGGAAAGAGCCCGTACACGCTGGCCTTATTCTTCTGGTGCTTGCTATTATAAAAACAACGATAATTCCCCGGCTGCATCCTGGTCGACTGTAGACTGGTATGGCGCTCCGAAGATCGGGCATTACTTTGTTCAGGATGCGTTTGCACCACTGCACGCCTGTGTACTCTTCTCGACCCTTCATTTTGTCGGAACGCCAACGGATGCCTATGAAAATGACATATTCTTACTGGACGATACCGATGCACTCGCTGGAAAATTATGGAAGGTAGCTGTGCGGGCGTATGACAGCGAGTTGAAGCTCATCAAGTCGTTTGAGTTCGATGGGAAGGACTCCATTGATCATACCAAAAAGGTTGGCAACCTGATCTTAGATTATGTAGAGACCAACTCAACACCTTTGTTGGTCGTTGCCGAGGTCATTGTGGATGGTAATTTAGCCGACCGCACATTCTACTTCTTGAATTATGAGTATGTCAAAGGGTCATTGTTCACGCTTCCGAAAACCTCTCTCAGTTGGGTTGTGGACGGGAGTAATGTGCGTGTCACAAATTCCGGTAGCCGACCCGCTGTGGGTGTATCGATTCAGCAGCCCGGCAGCCTGGATACCTTCACTGTTTCAGATAGCTTCTTCTGGCTGGAAGTTGGAGAGATCAAAACCGTTAAGGTGAGTGCCACGAAGAATCTGGCTGTAAAGGCGTGGAATGCGCCATAATTAAAGGTCTTCTTCACTTTCGCCAAAAGACGCCACGATACTTTTCAAGAAGCGACGAAGTGAAGTCTTCCAAATTTAACCTGGGGGGTGCATTCCCCGTTAGATATGGGCAGCCCCCCAGATTCTTGGAAATTAATTAAACAGATCTTCCCACTCTCCCTAATAATCTGCTAATTAGAGAAACTGAGGGTTGTGTTGTTGAGGTTTTAAACATCTTGCAGGACCACGAATGATATTAGGAGAGGACAAAATGAAGAAAAGGAAAGTTGGCATTCTGACATTTTCTGATGGCAGAAAATATATTCATGAAGAGCAGCTGGAAACCAACCTGCGCTATCAAAACCGTCTTGTTAATGCACTGGAAGCAACCGGAGAGATAGAAGCTATCGCCGGTACGGAAATTATCTGGTCGACGAAAATCGCCCAAAGAGAGGCTCAACGGTTGGCTCGCGAAGGTTGTGAAATGACCATCTTCAACTATGCCATATGGGCTTTTCCTAACCTCACCGGTATGGCCAGTCGCTTTGCTCCGGGTCCTTTCCTGGTTTTTTGTAATCTGCACCCATCCGAACCCGGAATGGTAGCCATGTTGGCTGCGGCCGGAATGCTGGATCAACTTGGCATTTCGAATACTCGCATTTGGGGGGACATCGAAAATCCTAAGGTATTAATGCGCGTGATGTCATTTATCCGAGCTGCATCCGCGCTTGCCCGTCTGAAGGGTCAGACTTATGGATTGTTTGGCGGACGACCGTTGGGCATGTATACGGCTGTAGCCAACCAGGATCAATGGCTGACGATGTTTGGGGTCGATGTGGAGCATGTTGAGCAATATGACGTCGTCCGTTACTCGAAGATGGTTGATGACAAACGGGTCGAGGAGGGATTCAAGTGGCTCGAAAATCACGTGGGTGCAATTAAGTACGATGGCAAAGTACTTACCCCAGACGCTTTGAAGATGCAAGTCCGCTCGTATCACGCTTTCCGACAGATAATCGAGGAAAGAGAACTTGATTTCGTGGGCACAAAGGCTCATGGCGATCTGACAGATTGGTTTGTAACCCTGGATGTTGCTGAAGCATTTCTGAATGATCCTTATGATTGGGAAGGAGAGCACGAACCAATCGTTGCATCCACAGAAGCAGATATGGACGGTGCTTTAACAATGCAGATTCTGAAACATATCACCGGCGAACCAGTTCTATTTGCGGATGTGCGGCATTACGATGCAGAAGATGATGTATGGTATATGGCGAATTCAGGCACTCATGCGACTTACTTCGCGGCACGGGACAGGGATCCATCTGTCAATCTCAAGAAAGTAACGTTTTTCCCGGAAGTGTCCTACTATCCTGCAGGGGGCGCTTCCGTACAGCACTTCGCTGCACCTGGAAAAATAACCTTAGCCCGTTTCGCTCGAAAAAATGGGAAATACTGGCTGGCAATCGTACCTGCTGAGTTTATTGAATTCCCTGAGAAAGTCGCTCGCGCTAAGGCTGCAACCACAACCCCAGAATGGCCGCACGCTTTCACGCGGTTAAGCGTTGCCCCAGATGAATTTCTTTCTACCTATCCCTGCAACCACACCCATGGTGTGTGCGGAGATTGGGTTGAGGAATTGTTAGCAGTAGCAAAGATTCTAGGCATTGAAGCCAAAGTGTTCCAATAAAACAAGCTGAGAAACATAGCCTGTTTTATTATGGAGTTGGATGAATTATTCCCACCCAGACTTGGATGATGGGCGCCTGGGGGTTTTTATGTTTGCTGTGGACATTCGGTTATATGGTTGAAGATTGTAAACAATCGCAGCATCTTTCCTTGTTCATGAGGTTAATTTTGCCAGTCAAAAACCTGAAATAACCCTTCTTCTTTCCGGTGAAGCAGATTTTGGTAGACTTGCTGAGCGTTTGAGGGCTTGTGAAGGTGAATGAGCCCTCGCACTGGAACCAGACCCTCAGCCAGCCAACGCATCGCGACTTCGTATCCGCTGTAGATGGAATGTGGGTGAAATTCTGAACCATGATGAGGAAGTTCCCATTCCCATCCACTGCGCAGAATGACATACTTGTGGAAAACGACATCCAGTAAGTCATGAGCCATGATATTCGTCTGTCGTTCCCAGGGAACACCGACAAGCACAACCTCACCCCCTCTTCGTACCATGGATGTGCCATCCAGGACAGCCTGTTCATTTCCTGAACAATCGATTACCAGAGCAACTTTACCTTTAACATCTCCAAGTTCGGATACGGTGCTTGCTACATTCTTAATGCCCGATTGCTTAACAATTTCCTGACGCGCAGCTCCTCGATTTACAGCGAATACTTCGTAACCTGAAATCCTGAGCATATGAACGCAGAGGTAGCCGATGGGACCTAATCCGAGAACTAAAACATTGTCGCCGGGACGAGCCTTGGTTGTCATCAGTGTGGTCATTGTCACGCCCATCAAGCGAGTCAGGACCGCTTCTTGTGATGAAAGGTTGTCAGGGATTGGAATGACATTTCTGGCGTCATGCTGTTGGATACTTCGGTGACCTCCCATGCAAAATACTCGATCTCCAGGTTTGATTCTTTTAACTTTTGAACCGATCTCGTCTACCTTAAAAACAGCAGCGTAACCAGGAAAATTTGGGAATTCGCCTCCTTGACCCAGGAAATTCCACGCTAATTCGGTACCTGGACTAACCAGCGTAATAAGTGTATGCCCTCGGACTTCATTTTGTCCCAAACGTGAGGGGGGCTCAAAAGGTAGTAATGCTACCTCTTCCCGACTGGTCACAGTGATTGCAATGGCAGGCATAGGTCTTATCCTTTCCTAATTCAATAAATTGCGCTTGACCTCAAAGGATTGTCAGGTTATAATCTTGTAATAACAGGATTACATATAAACTTTTCATATTATATCAAACCGCGGCGCAATTCTCGAAGGGGTAGATAATTTTAGTCGCCGAGGTAGGGATTTACAAGGAGATGATCTTATCATGGAGAAAATCATTCGCGTGTGCTTGGTAGGAGCAGGAAGAGTTGCCCAAGTACATGGTAATTCATTGGTAAATCACGTGCCGAATGGAATGCTAACTGCCGTTGTTGATCAGGACAAGGATGTCCTTAATACTACGGCAGATAAATTAGGAGTAAAACACCGTTTTTCTTCACTTGACGATGCAATCGAAAAGGGTGATTTTGATGCTGTAGTGATCACAACTCCGACTTTCGTCCATGTCGATTTAGCGATCAAAGCTGCCCATGCGGGTAAACATATCCTCCTTGAGAAACCTATGGCATTGACCTTAGAGGAATGTGATGCCATTATGGCAGCTGTAGAAAAAAGCGGCACTATACTCCAATTAGGCTTCATGCGCCGCTTCGATCCAGAATTTACTGCTGCAGCAGCCCGGATAGAAAATGGGGAAATTGGAAGACCTATGCTGATTAAATCGCTGACGCATGGTCCTGGCCTACCTCCACCATGGGCTC